>OQVS01002822.1_pt1 | contig 10782 bp, 11 predicted proteins | sample 1691601 | NCBI WGS metagenome assembly OQVS01 (sample SAMN03418268, study PRJEB22391) | human gut metagenome | biome: human-gut; feature: organic feature; material: feces | host: Homo sapiens | place: Tanzania | collected 2013-01 | reverse complement strand
ATTTGGATGCTGATACCAAAGAGCGTCTGGCTCTAGGCGAGCGTATTGTGGCTGTGCTGAAGCAGAAGAACAACTCTCCCAAGGAAGTGGCGCAGCAGGTTTGCATCATCTACGCTGTTACCCACGGTTACCTCCACAGCATTCCCGTTGAAAAGGTTCCAGAGTTCGAGAAGCAGCTGGAGGAGCACATGGAGAATCACCATGTGGACGTGCTGGAAGCAATCCGTTCCACCGGGAAGCTGGAAAGCAACACCGAGGCAGCCCTGAGGGCCGCGCTGGACGAGCTGGTTAGTCAGTTCTCTCCTGTGTAAGGAGGTTTTGATATGGCTGGCGTATCCACCAAGGAAATCAAGAACCGCATCCGCAGCATGGAAAGCACCAAGCAGATTACCAAAGCAATGGAAATGGTGGCTGCTTCCAAACTTCGCCGTGCCCAGACGCAGGTTTTGTATTCCCGCCCCTATTTTGAAATTTTTCACCAGACCATTACCGATATTTCCCTGTCCAACCAGGATTTTTCCTCTGTGTACTTGCAGGAGCGCCCTGCATCCAAGATGGTTTATATCGTCATTGCCGGTGACCGCGGTCTTGCAGGCGGTTATAACAGCAACGTGTTCAAGCTGGTGCAGGATCGCATCAGCGGTAAAAATGCCGAGGTGCTTCCCATTGGCCGGAAGGCTGTAGACTATTTCCGCAGCAGTGGTGTTTCTGCTTTCACCGAAAACTATGCTGAGGCAGCTTCTGTGTCCATCGGCGACTGCTTCTCTATTGCAAGAGCGCTGTGTAAGGCTTATCAGGAGGGCATCTACAGCGAGATTTATGTGGCCTATACCAATTTTGAATCTATGCTGTCCCAGACCCCTTCCGCTATGAAGCTGCTTCCTTTGGAAAAGCCCACCGGCGATGTGCGCCCCAGTGACATTCTCTATGAACCCAGCGGTGAAGCGGTCTTTGATGCCATCATCCCAGAGTATCTTGGGGGACTTCTTTATGGCGCACTGTGCGAGTCCTTTGCCTCCGAGCAGGGTGCCCGGCGCATGGCCATGGACTCGGCGACCAAGAACGCGGGCGCCATGATCGATGATCTTACCCTGCGCTATAACCGCGCACGTCAGGGCGCGATCACGCAGGAGATCACGGAGATCGTGGCAGGTGCGCAGTATGAATGACAGAAAAGGAGACTATCCTATGACACAAAAAAACGTGGGCACCATCGTGCAGGCGATAGGCCCCGTGCTGGACATCCGTTTTCCCAACGATGCGATGCCGCAGATGCTCAACGCCATTGAGATCGAGCACGACGGGAAAAAGCTGGTGGCGGAGGTGGCGCAGCACATCGGCGACGATGTGGTTCGCTGCATCGCCATGAGCAGCACCGACGGCCTGCAGCGCGGCATTCCCGCCACGGACACCGGCAGCCCCATTACCGTTCCCGTGGGCGAGGCATGCCTTGGCCGTATTTTCAATCTGCTGGGCGAGCCGGTGGACAACGGCCCCGCCCCCGAAGCCGAGGAGCGCTGGCCCATCCACCGTCCCGCACCCTCCTATGAGGAGCAGGAGAGCACCACGGAGATCCTTGAAACCGGCATCAAGGTGGTGGATCTGATCTGCCCCTATGCCAAGGGCGGCAAGATCGGCCTGTTCGGCGGCGCCGGCGTGGGCAAGACCGTGCTCATTCAGGAGCTGATCCACAACGTGGCCATGGAGCACGGCGGCTATTCCATCTTCACCGGCGTGGGCGAGCGCAGCCGCGAGGGCAACGACCTGTGGGGTGAGATGCAGGAGAGCGGCGTGTCCGACAAGACGGCGCTGGTCTTCGGCCAGATGAACGAGTCCCCCGGCGTCCGTATGCGCGTGGCGCTGTCTGGCCTGACCATGGCGGAGTATTTCCGCGACGTGGAGCACAAGGACGTGCTGCTGTTCATCGACAACATCTTCCGCTTCGTCCAGGCGGGCAGCGAGGTGTCCACGCTGCTGGGCCGTATGCCCTCCGCCGTGGGCTACCAGCCCACGCTGGCCGGCGAGATGGGCGCGCTGCAGGAGCGCATCACCTCCACCAAGGACGGCTCCGTCACCTCCGTACAGGCGGTGTACGTCCCCGCCGACGACCTGACCGACCCCGCCCCTGCTACCACGTTCTCCCATCTGGACGCCACCACCGTGCTGAGCCGTAAGATCGCGGAGCAGGGCATCTACCCCGCCGTGGATCCGCTGGAGTCCACCTCCCGTATTCTGGAGCCGGACATCGTGGGCGAGGAGCATTACAACATCGCCCGCGCCGTCCAGTCCACGCTGCAAAAGTACCGTGAGCTGCAGGATATCATCGCCATTCTGGGTATGGAGGAGCTGAGTGACGAGGATAAGAAGACCGTCGCCCGCGCCCGCCGCATCCAGCGTTTCCTGTCCCAGCCCTTCTACGTGGCGGAGAAGTTCAGCGGCGCGCCCGGCGTGTTCGTGCCCCTGCACGAGACGCTGCGCGGCTTCAAGGAGATCCTGTCCGGCAGCATGGACGAGTATCCCGAGGCGGCCTTCTTCAACGCCGGTACCATCGACGATGTGATCCGCAAGGCGGAGCAGATGAAGAAAGGCGGCATGTGATGGCGGCCCCGTTCCATCTGGATATTCTGGCGGCCAGCGTTCCGTTTTACCGGGGCGAATGCGTGTCGCTGGTGGTGCCTACCACCGACGGCGAGTTCGGCATACTGGCCAACCACAGCAACGCCGTGGGCGCTGTCTGCGCCGGTGAGCTGCGGTTCGAGACGGCGGAGGGCGAGCATCGCCGCGCCGCCGTGGCGCCCGGCCTGTTCAAGATCGAGGACGGCCGCGTATTGCTGCTGGTGGACGCCGCCGAGCGTCCGGAGGATATCGACGTGAACCGCGCCCTCCGCGCCCGCGAGGAGGCGGAGGAGCAGCTGCGGCAGAAGCGCAGTATGGCGGAGTACCAGCTGGCGCAGGGCAATCTGGCCCGCGCCCTCAACCGCCTGCGTGTCAGCGGTAGAGGATAAGTGCATAAAAAAAGGGCTGCGGCAGCGCCGCAGCTCTTTTTTATGCGCGTTTTAGCTTCAGATACCCAGCTTTTCCAGCGCCGCCAGCTTCAGGCAGGTGCAGAACACGGCGATGGCCTGCTCCAGCTCCGCCACCGGCGGGAAGGAGGGGGCAATGCGGATGTTGCTGTCGTTGGGGTCGACGCCGTAGGGGAAGGTGGCGCCCGCGCCGGTCATGGTAACGCCCGCCTCCTTACACAGCGCCAGCGTCCGCTTGGCGCAGCCGGGCATGGTGTCCAGACTGACGAAATAGCCGCCCACGGGACGCTTGTAGTCCGCAATGCCCAGCGGGGCGATCTCCCGGTCCAGCGCGTCCAGCACCGCGTGGAACTTGGGGGCCAGCACGGCGGCGTGCTGCCGCATCAGCGCCAGCGTGTGGGCCTTGTCCTGCAAAAACAGCACATGGCGCAGCTGGTTGATCTTGTCAAAGCCGATGGTCTGGACATTGATGAGCTTGGTGAGATAGGCGATGTTGGCCTCGCTGGATGCCATCACCGCCACGCCCGCGCCGGGGAACGTCACCTTGCTGGTGGAGGCGAACTCGTACACCATGTCGGCGTTGCCGTACTGGGCGCACAGGCTGATGATATCGGGGAACGGCACGAAGTCGCCGTCAAACTCATGGATGCAGTAGGCGTTGTCCCACATCAGCATGAAGTCCGGCGCGGCGGGCTTCATGGCCGCCAGACGGCGGATGGTCTCCTCGCTGTACACCACGCCCTCCGGATTGGCGTATTTAGGCACGTTCCACATACCCTTCACCGCCGGGTCGCGGATCAGCTCCTCCACCATATCCATGTCGGGGCCGTCGGCGGTCATGGGGATATTGATCATCTCCACGCCGAAGCTCTCCGTCACTTTGAAGTGCCGGTCATAGCCGGGGACGGGGCAGAGCCACTTCACCTTGTCCAGCTTGCTCCACGGCTTCTCGCTGTGGCGCATCCCGTGGGTGAATGCCTTGGAGACGGCGTCGTACATCAGCTGTAAGCTGGCGTTGCCGCCGACGAACACCTGCTCGGGCTTGCAGCCCAGAATGTCCGCGAACAGCCGCCGCGCCGCGGGGATACCCGCCACCTCGCCGTAGTTCCGGGTCTCCACGCCGTCGGACAGGAACTGCTCCGACCGGGTCAGCACACCGAGAAGGGGCATCACCAGCTCCAACTGCTCCCGTCCCGGCTTGCCCCGGGCCATATTCAGCGCCAGATGGAGCGCCTTGGCATCCTCGTATTCCTTTTGCACGGCGGCGTATTCCGCCTGCCGCTCCGCCGCTGTCATCTCTGCATATTTCTTTTTCATCATACAGGACCTCCGCCGTATTTTTTTGCGATTATACACGCTTTGCCATGCCTTGGCAATCACTTTTTCCGGATCTCATAGATGTCCGTCCGCCGTGCCGACAGAATGGGAAGCTGTCTGCGTACTGCGGACACCTGCGCCATGTCCAGCTCCGTCACCGCCACCTCCTCGCCGGCGCCGCACTGATGGAGGACGGCGCCCCACGGGTCACAGACGATGGAGTGGCCCCACGCCACATAGGTGGCCGCCTCATCCCGGGCCGGAGAGACGCCCACGGTGAAAAGCTGGTTGTCCACGGCCCGCTGCCGGAACAGCAGCTCCCAGTGGGCGGGGCCGGTGGTCATATTGAACGCCGCCGGTACCAGCAGTACCTGCGCCCCCGCCAGCGTCATCAGCCGCGATAGCTCCTGAAACCGCAGGTCAAAGCAGATGCAAAGTCCCATTTTGCCCCAAGGCGTGTCGAACACCGTCACATCGTCCCCGGCGGTCAGGGTGTCCGACTCCCGGAACCGCTGGCCGCCGTCCACGTCAATGTCGAAAAGGTGCATCTTCCGGTGCCGGGCGGCGCACCGTCCGTCCGGCGCAAAGACATAGCTGGTGTTGTACACCCTGCCGCCGTCCAGCTCCGGGATGGAGCCGCCCACCACCCACAGGTGGTTTTCCGCAGCGGCGCGGGACAGCATCTGATACGCCGCGCCGCCCGCCGCCTCGCCGTAGGCGCGGAAGCAGCCGTTGTCGTAGGGGCAGCAGAACATCTCCGGCAGCACCGCCATGTCCGCCCCCTTTACGGCGGCCAGCAGCGCCTCCGCGTGCCGGAGGTTTTCCGCCTTGTCCGCCGTGACTGTCATCTGTATCTGCGCAAGCCGCATACCGCCACGCTCCTTCTCAGTATTCCCGCAGCACCAGCTCGGTCACGCCCTCGCTGATGCTGACCATGCGCTTGACCTGGCTTCGATGCCCGTAGGTCAGCCACAGCATATCCCGAATGGCCGTGCCGCCGCGATAGCCGTGGATCAGCCGCAGCCGATAGGTGCCAAGACCAGCCCGGCGCAGGGCAGCGTCCACCGCGATCTGCGCCTGATAGGTATTCATGCCGTGGAGATCCAGCTCCACCACACCTCCGGTCATGATACCGCCTCCTTTCACTCCCTACCATCATACGGGAAATGAATTGTATTTTCAACCGTTTTGTGGTAAGATGCCCTCTGAGAATACAGATTGCGAGGGAGCTATGAAGGTTTTAGTGGTATCTGATTCCCACGGCAAGGTGGATAACCTGATACGGGCGGTGGAGCTGACCCACCCCGACTATGTGCTGCATCTGGGCGACTGCCAGCGGGATCTGGAAAAGCTGCGGCAGGCGTTTCCCATGCTGCCCATGGAGGGCGTGCCGGGAAACTGCGACTACGGCAGCTGCGACCAGCCGGAGCGGCTCATCGAGCTGGGCGGCGTGCGTATCCTGATGCTCCACGGCCACACACGGGGCGTGAAGTCCGACGTGATGCGGGCGGTGTGGGCCGCACGGGAGTGCGGCGCGCAGGTGCTGCTGTTCGGCCACACCCATCGTCCCATGGTGGACAACGACGGCGCGCTGCTGGTGCTGAACCCCGGCGCCGCCGGAGATCCGCTGCGCCCCACCTGCGGCCTCCTCACCATCGAAAACGGCAAAGCGGACGTGGGGACGCTGGCCATCTGAAAGGAGCAACACCATGCTGACGATCGGCTGTCACCTCTCCGCCTCCGACGGCTTTCTGGCCATGGGGCGGACGGCGCTGGATATCGGCGCCAATACATTCCAGTTTTTCACCCGCAATCCCCGGGGCAGCAAGGCCAAGGCCATCGACCCCGACGACGCGGCGGCGCTGCTGGCGCTGCTGGCGGAAAACGGCTTCGGGCCGCTGGTGGCCCACGCGCCCTACACCATCAACCCCTGCTCCAGGACGGAGCGTACCCGGGAGTTTGCCCGGATGACGCTGGCGGACGACCTGAAGCGTATGGAATACCTGCCGGGGAACTACTACAATTTCCATCCCGGCAGCCACACGGAGCAGGGGGTGGAGACGGGCATCCGCCAGATCGCGGAGACCCTCAACGCCATCCTCCGGCCGGAATACCGCACCACGGTGCTGCTGGAGACCATGTCCGGCAAGGGCTCGGAGGTGGGCGGCCGCTTCGAGGAGCTGCGGGAGATCATCGACCGCACGGAGCTGGGGGAAAAGGTGGGCGTCTGTCTGGACACCTGCCACGTTTCCGACGCGGGCTACGACATCGCCGGGGACATCGACGGCGTGCTGACGGAGTTTGACCGGGTCATCGGCCTTGCAAAATTGAAGGCAGTGCATATCAACGACAGCATGAACCCGCTGGGCGCCCGCAAGGACCGCCACGCCCGTATCGGCGAGGGGTATCTGGGGGAGGCGGCCTTTGGCCGTATCATCAACCACCCGGCGCTGCGGGAGCTGCCCTTTATTCTGGAGACGCCCAACGATCTGGCGGGATACGCCCGGGAGATCGCGCGGCTGCGGGAGCTGAGGGTGGAATGATGCTGGGCATATCGGCGATTTTTCTTTTCCTGCTGGGCGCGGGGGGGCTGGCGTTCCACTCCACCCTGCCCGCCACGGGTCATATCCGCCCCGGCTTTTTTGTGTTCTACACCAATTTGAGCAACCTGCTGCTGGCGGTGTACCAGCTGGCGCTGGGCGTCAGCAGCTTCTTCCCCGGCAGCGGCGTGTTCCGGCTGCTCAGCGCCCCCGGCGTGGCGCTGAGCATGACGCTGTGCATCTTCGTGACCCACCTGATCTACCAGTGGGTGCTGGTGCCGTCAGCCACCAAGAGCGGCAAGAGCCTGTCGGATATCGGCCTGAGCAGCTTCGGCAACCTGTGCGTCCACTATATCGTGCCGTGGTTGACGGTGGTGCAGTGGCTGCTGTGGCAGGACAAGAGCAGTCTGGCGGTGCGGCACGCCCTGTACTGGCTGGCGCTGCCGCTGGCGTATTTCGCCTTCGGTATGGCGCGGGGCGCCACGGGAAAGCCCATCGGACACACGAAGCACTGTTATCCCTACCCCTTTATGGATCCGCAGGTCATGGGCAAGCGGTTCTGGCCGGTGGCGGTGCTGCTGGTCATCGCCTTTTTCGGACTGGGCTGCCTGTTCGTGGGCGTGGGCAGACTGCTGTGAGATGAAAAAAAGAGAGGCGTTCCGGGAGGAACGGCTCTCTTTTTTTGCGTTGCAGGGCGGCTCAATAGCCGATCTTGCGGTCCACATACCGCTTCAGCGGGCGGCCGGCGGCGTAGTTCTCCAGATCCTCGCAGAACAGAGCCACGTTTTTGTCGCGGGTGTAGCCCAGACTCATCTGACCGGAGATATGGGGCGTGATAAGCAGGTTCTTGGCGTCCCACACCGGGTCGCCTGCGGGGATGGGCTCCTTCTCAAACACATCCAGCGCCGCGCCTGCCAGCTTCCCGGCGTTCAGCGCCTCCACCAGCGCGGATTGGTCAATGGCGGTGCCGCGGCCTACGTTGATTACATACGCGGTCTCCGGCAGCAGGGCGATGCGGTCACGGGACAGGATCCCCACGGTGTCCGCCGTGGAGGGCAGCGCCATCACCAGAATATCGGTGTCCGGCAGCAGGCTGTCCAGCTCCTCGTGGGTGAACACCCCGTCAAAGGCGGGGTCGGCGGCCTTTTTGGTGCGGCGGACGCCCCGGATCGCCTTGGCGCCCATGGCCTTGGCGCGGCGGGCAAACTCCGTGCCGATGTCGCCGGTACCCAGCACCGTGATGGTGCTGCCGATGATGGAGCGCATGGGCATCACCGGCCCCCAGCGGTGGGCGTCGGCGTGGTGCAGATAGGCGGGGGCGTGGCGCAGCAGCATCAGTGTGACCATGATGAGATGCTCGGCGATGGTGACGCCGTAGGTGCCGGAGGAGTTGCTCAGCATCACCTCCGGCGAGGGGTACAGGGCGTCGTCCAGATAGGCATCCACGCCGGCAAAGCTGCCGCAGAACCACTTCATGCCGGTGAAGGCCTTCAGGTCGCCGGGCTTGGGCATCCCGTGTACCACCTCATAGGTGCCGGCCAGCTCCGCCGGCACACGGCCGTCGGGGTAGTAGTCCACCGCAAAGCCGCAGCGTGCGGCGGTGCTGTCGATGAGCGCGTGGTGAGACGGCTCCAAATAATCTGCGAGAACGGCAATTTTCTTCATCTGTATACCTCCAGTATTTTTTCCGCGCAGCGCATCCCGTCAGCGGCGGCGGACAGGATACCGCCGGCATAGCCGGCGCCCTCGCCGCAGGGGTACACGCCGCGGATATTGGCCTCATAGTGTTCATCCCGCACCAGCCGCACCGGGGAGGACGAGCGTGTCTCCACACCGGTGAGCAGGGCATCGGGGTCGTCGTAGCCCCGGAGCCTTCGCCCCAGCTCCGGCAGCGCCAGCGCCAGCGTCTCGCTGATAAAGGGCGGCAGGCAGCGGTGCAGGTCGGTGTAGGTGACGGCGGGCAGATAACTGGGCTGTACATTCCCCGGCCCCGTGGAGGGGCGGCCCGCCAGGAAATCCTCCACCCGCTGGCAGGGGGCGTGGTAGTCGCCGCCGCCCAAGGCGAAGGCGGCGTCCTCCAGCTGCCGCTGGAGCCGGATGCCCGCAAGAGGGTGCTCATCCGGGAAGTCGGCGGGGGTGACGTTCACCAGCAGCGCGCCGTTGATGTTCTCCCGGTCGCGGGCGTACTCGCTCATGCCGTTGGTGACCACGCGCCGCGTTTCCGACGCGGCGGCCACCACCTGCCCGCCGGGGCAGACACAGAAGGAAAAGGCACTGCGTCCGTTGGGCAGGTGGCAGGACAGCTTGTAGGTGGCGGGGGGCAGGGAGGGGTGACCCGCCAGCCTCCGGTAGCGGGCGGCGTCCACCGCCGACTGCCGGTGCTCGATGCGCACCCCCATGGCAAAGGGCTTCTGCTCCATGGCAACACCCGCGTCGTACAGCATCTCAAAGGTATCCCGGGCGCTGTGACCCAGCGCCAGCACGACCTGCCGGGCGGGGAGGGTGTAAAGCTGCTCCCCCTGCCGGACGGTGACGGCGGTGAGGGCGTCCTCCTGCACCGTCAGCCCTTCCAGCCGCGCGCCGAAGCGGATGTCCGCGCCCAGCGCCAACAGCTGCCGCCGCAGGCTTTGCAGCGCGATGTGCAGCATGTCGGTGCCCACATGGGGCAGTGCGTCGGTGAGGATGCTCTCCGGCGCGCCGCAGGACACCAGCTCCTCCATGATGAAGCGGTGGCGCAGGTCGCGGGTGCCGGTGTTCAGCTTGCCGTCGGAAAACGCCCCGGCGCCGCCCTCGCCGAACTGGACGTTGCTCTCCGTATCCAGCTGGCCGGTGGCCCAGAAGCGCTGCACGTCCCGCTGTCGCTGCTCCACGCACTGTCCTCGCTCCAGCAGGATGGGGCGTGCGCCGCATTTTGCCAGCACCAACGCGGCAAACAATCCGGCAGGCCCCGCGCCTACCACGATGGGGCGCACCTCCGGCGGGGCGACGGGGGCGGGGAGCGCGTACTGCTCCGGCGTGTAGGCGGTGACGCGCTTATCCCGGCAGCGGCGCAGCAGCGCGGCCTCCTGCGGGGCGGAGACCGCCACGGTGTACACGAAGGTCAGGCTCTCCCGTGCGTCGATGGCGCGGCGCAGCACCGTCAGGCCTGTCAGCGCCGAAGGCTCCACCCGCAGCAGCCGGGCGCACTTGTGCAGCAGCACATCTTCCGATTCATCCGGCAGCAGCCGCAGCTGGTCGATCCGCAGCATGGCGTTCACCTCGTTTTCAAAAAGTTAAAATTTCCAGCGAAAACTTAAAGCTTGGATTAAGGAAACTGTTTATCCTAATAGACATAGAAAAGAAAACAGTTTCCGGCGGCGGTATCATACCACGATTTGCCCACCGCTACAAGCCAAAACACAGAACTTGCCGAAAAAGGAGGCATTCTTTATGTACTACAACGACGATTTCAGAAACAGCGACCAGTACCGCTATACCAATCGGGATCAGCTGCCCCACGACGACTACGCCCCCGATCCCAACCGGGGGCCGGTGCAGCAGCCGGTGCAGCCGAAAAAGCAGGGCTTCTTCCACCGCGCCGCCGTAAAGGTGACGGCGCTGATCCTGGCCTGCGCCGTGGCAGGCGGTCTGGCGGGCTGGGGCGGCGCGGCCATCGCCGGCAGCGGCAGCAACAGCGGCAAGACCACCATCCAGCAGAGCGACCGCCAGCCGGTAACAGTGCAGGTGAAGAAGGTGGACGGCCAGACGAAGATGGATCCGGCGACGGTATACGCCTCCGTGGTGAACAGCGCCGTGTCCATCAACTGCTCCGCCACCAGCACCAACATCTTCGGCCAGCAGACCCAGACCGCCTCCTCCGGCAGCGGCTTCATCATCACCGAGGACGGCTATGTGGTCACCAA
>OQVS01002821.1_pt1 | contig 10787 bp, 10 predicted proteins | sample 1691601 | NCBI WGS metagenome assembly OQVS01 (sample SAMN03418268, study PRJEB22391) | human gut metagenome | biome: human-gut; feature: organic feature; material: feces | host: Homo sapiens | place: Tanzania | collected 2013-01 | reverse complement strand
CAGTTTCTCCTTCAAGGCTCACTGAAGAATTTTTAAAAATAATAAACGGTGGACATTCATTTGAAATTGTAAATGCGGCATTGGAAACCGATTTATACGAATACCTTCAGCCGGCAGCTTCAAATCTCATTCTCGAAAATAAAAAGTTCGCAAAGGCATATTTTGAAAATGGCGGCAAGGATGCAATTTCTCCGGAACAGGCAAAGGAGTTATATCAGGGCTGCCCCACTGCTGCCATGTTCTGCCGCCCATTCCAGCCTGGTTACTGCCTCGGAATCATCCCGTTCGGTACCTGCGCCCTGGCTGTAGCACAGGCCCAATGCATAATGGACGTCTCTTTCCAGCTCCAGGTCATATTTTTCGTTTCTCCGCATCTCATCCGCTTTCGTCAGGTTCTCAAACGCCTGCTGCGGATCTTTTTCACCGCCGATGCCTTTCAGGCAATACCAGCCATATTGGTACTGCGCCTTCCGGTGCCCCAACTCTGCTGCCTCGCGGTAAAGCTCGCGCGCCTGCACCAGATCTGTCTTTTTGATATCCTCTGCTTTCTGATAGCACTCTGTGGCCCTTCGCTCTTTTTCTTCGTTTGCCTGGCGCTCTTCCCATGCCAGATCGTCTTCTTTTTTTCTTCTGAAAAATGGCAGTCTGTCAATCTGATTTTTCTTTTCCTTGCACTTAAGACAAAAATGGTCAGAGCCAGTAATACGCCGGAAACAACGGTATATGGAAGCATAAATACAAGAAACTCCCCGACATTCATTTCTGAGAGATTATAAAGATACAGACTCTGTGGATTTCCGATCGGTGCCAGCATACTGCCAAGATTTGCTGCTATCGTCTGAAGTACGATGACCGGAACCATAAGACGCTCCTGCCTGCATTTTTGCAGTGTAAGAAGTGCAAATGGCACAAATGTTAAAAGCGCAACATCATTGGTAATGACCATACTTGAAAAGAAACACAAAAAAACAAGCACAAATGCCAGCTGCGCCGTATTTTTTGTATGCGCAAGAAGCCGCTGCCCGATCTCATCAAAAATTCCGTTATTCTGCACACCAGCCATAATAATCATAAGAGACAGCAGAATTCCAAGCACACGAAAATCAATATAATCTATATATGCCTGATCCGGATGCACAAAAAAAGCGGACATTACCGCTAAAATGGCTGCAACAACCAATACTGTTTCTTTTTTTACAAATACAATGATCTTCTCTTTCATATATAACCCCCCATAAAACCTACCTGTCTATTCTAATCACTTTTCTCCCGGATGTAAACAAAAAACACGCATGATTCGTCTGCTTCTGCACACACTATACAACAACAGATACATAGCAATTTACACTCACAGTTGCTATGCAGGATAAAACTTATACAGAATGGAGCATATTATGTACACCCCAGTTACACTTCCGGTCACAAATGAATACGGTTATTTTGAAATACGCTTAGAAAGCATCGGCGGTCTCGGCGCAAACCTCTGCGGAAAAATGCTCGGCGAACTCGGTGCCTTATATCTTTCCTTAAATTCTTTAAGTTTTTCCAGCTACGGATCGGAAAAACGCGGTTCGCCGGTAAAATCCTATATCCGCTGGAGTCCCGCTTCCCATCCACTGCGCATCAACAGTCCGGTCTTAAAACCGCATGTACTTGGCATTTTTCATGAAGGATTGATCGGTACCTACCCGGTGTTAGACGGAATTTCCGCCGATACAAAGATTGTTCTAAATACGCCTTTATCCTGCGATGAAGCGGCAGAAAAATACAATATTCCAACCGGAACACTATATTGTCTGGATGCGCTTTCCATTGCCATGGAATCCAAATCCCGCATCAACATGGTCATGCTTGGCGCAATCGCCAAAGCCTGTCCTTTTATCCCGATGGATTCCATTGAAGCTCTCTGCAAAAACACCATCGGGAAAAAGTATCCGGCGCTGATCGAAGCAAATCTGCTTGGTTTAAAAATGGGGTATGACCATACTTCCTGCATGATTCCGAACAAAACTGCTTCCCCTTCCCTTGCAAAGGAAACTTATATCTGGGGCTATCAGAATGCCCCGATCGGCGGAATCAACACGCGTCCCGGCAGCACGGTATCAAACGACCTCTCCCCCTCCCGCGAAGGTTACATTCCTCTTTTTTTGCAGGAACGATGTATCAACTGTGGTCTCTGTGATTCTACCTGCCCGGATATGGTATTTCAGTTTGCACCGGGAATTTATAAGGAAAAAGAGGCAATGGTCAATCAGGGACTTGATTACAGACACTGCAAAGGCTGTCTGCGCTGTGTGGATGTCTGTCCGACTCACGCTCTTGTAAAGGCGGAAGAAAAAGATTACCCGGACAAGCCGCATTCCATGCCGGATCAGGATCTCCTGCCCGATTCTATCGGGTATCAGAAGACCGGCGCAAATTCCTGGATCACCAGTGATTCTTATCTTGATGAAAAACGTATTGACGGAGGTATCGTATAATGTCGGATCAACAGAAATCAACAACACAATCTTTTCCGGTACCGGATCAGCAGCCACAACAAAAATCACAATCTTTCGTAAAGAAAACTGCTGCCCAGCGCGAACTCTACGAAAGTGGAAATGAGCTTGCCGCTTATGCCGCAAAGCAGATCAATTATCACATCATGGGATATTATCCGATCACACCCTCCACACAGATTGCGGAAAATCTTGATCTTTCAGGTGCAGAAGGAGAACATGATATCCGGCTGATTGCCGCCGAAGGAGAACACAGTGCCGCAGGCATCTGTTATGGTGCCTCGGCGGGTGGCGGGCGTGTTTTTAATGCCACCAGCGCCAACGGTCTGCTCTACGCCTTAGAGCAGTTTCCGGTTCAGTCCGGCACACGCATGCCGATGGTCATGAATGTCGCCTGCCGCACCGTCTCCGGTCCCTTGTGTATCAAAGGTGACCACAGCGATATCATGTATCTTTTAAATACCGGCTGGATTATTTTATTTGCGAATGACCCGCAGATGGTCTATGACTTCAATCTGATTGCCTTAAAACTCGCCGAAAAAGTGAACCTCCCGGTCGCAGTTGCCTTTGACGGCTTTTTTACCAGCCATCAGAAACAAAAATGCATGGTCTTTTCCGAAAATGAGACCGTGCAGCACTTTATCGGGAAAAAACTCTCCTGTGACAATCCCGAAATTTCCGCATTTGCAGGAAATGAATCTACCGGAGAAAATCATTTTTACAGTGTACTCGATCTGAATCATCCGATCTCTGTCGGCTCCTATATGAATGAACCGGACATCATCAACAACAAATACCAGCTTTCCCTCGCCATGGAAGAAGCACGAAAAAAACTTCCCGTGCTGTTTGACGAGTTTGCCTCTCTCTCCGGCAGAATGCATACTTTTTGCCGCGGATATCTGTATGAAGATGCAGATATTATCCTTTTTCTGCTCGGTTCCTCTTTTCACACCGCTGCAGTTGCCGCCGATAAGCTGCGCAAAGAAGGCATCCGCGCAGGTGTTGTCACATTAAATGTGCTTCGTCCATTTCCATGTGACGAATTACGCCATCTCTGTATCCATGCACAGACGATCGTTGCCGCTGACCGTCAGGACAGCTATGGTGCCGGCGGTGGAAATATGTCCTTAGAACTGCGTGCCGCCCTGCAGTACAGCACAGGTTCCACTCACCCGATCCGGGTACTGACCCGCATTTACGGACTCGGCGGTAAGGATTTCTTTGTGGAGGATGCGGTTGCGCTGTTTCGCGAAGGGCTTATGCCTGACGCAAAAACTTTTGATTACTATGGAATCACACCGGGCACAACGGAGAATCACCCACAGCCACAGTATTATGCGCCACTTACCAAAGAGCGCCAGTCCCCCGGCGTCACAACCTGCACCTTGGATCCTTCGACAGGAAAAATGACCGTAACCGGTGGACTGATCAAAGATGCAACTGCCATGCCAAAACGGATTGCCCCGGGAATCGGAACCTGCCCCGGCTGCGGTATACCGGTCAACCTGAATCTGCTGTTAAAAGGGATCGAAGGCAATGTGGTCTTTCTGTTCCAGACCGGATGTGGCATGGTGACAACCACTGCATATCCTAAAACAGCATTCCGCATCCCATATATCCACAACCTGTTTCAAAACGGTGCTGCTACATTAAGCGGCCTGGTGGAAGTATTTGAGGAACGGCAAAGGCGCGGAGAATACCCCAAAGGCGAGATCACTTTTATCATGGCAAGCGGTGACGGCGGTATGGATATCGGCATGGGTTCTGCGCTTGGAACTGCACTGCGCGGACATCATCTGCTCTTATTTGAATATGACAACGGCGGTTATATGAACACCGGCTACCAGCTTTCCTACTCTACCCCCATGGGTGCGAAAAGTTCCACCTCACATCTTGGAAAAACGCAGTATGGAAAAACCTTTTTTCACAAAGATATGCCACAGATCATGGCAGCAACCCATCTGCCCTACGTGGCAACCGTTGCCGAATCAAACCCGAATGATTTTATCAAAAAAGCGGCAAAGGCGGCCACCTACGCAAAGGAATATGGTACCGCCTATGTAAAAGCACTATCCGCCTGTCCGCTCAACTGGAATGACCGCCCGGACACGGAACGAAAAGTTATTGCTGCCGCCGTAGACTGCTGCTATTTTCCGCTCTATGAGATTGAACGCGGTATTACCTCACTAAGTTATGACCCAAAAAAATCGCATAAAAAAATCCCCGTCACGGAATGGTTTTCCATGATGGGGCGCACGAAACATCTTGCTACCGAAGAGTATAAATTGGTTGCAGACCAGATTCAGGCGGAAGTCGACAGGCGTTATGAACGTCTGGTGGCGCGCGCCGAACATCCACTGCTGTAATTTTTACGTCAACGATTTGACCACCGACACAATTCCTGCGATCACAAGCAGTATCAGCGCAATATAAACCAGTCCTGAGAAAAACAATCCGATCAAAAACAACGGAAAGATAATAATTGTAAGTAAAACTTTTAAGATTCCCCAGGATGCCTTGAATGCAAATACGATCAACTTGCCGAATACGGCAAACATTAAAATAATAAACAGTGCTGTTAACATAGCTTTCTCTCCTCGTCATGCAGACTTTTCATACAGTTATCTGCGTTATTAAATTCTAATTGTGATTCATTGATTATCGTTCGCTCAAAAACTGCTATCTGAGCTTAATTCTATGTTAACAGTTGTCTGTCTAATGTCAAGTACCTGCTTTAACCTCTGCGAAACCATGCTTTCATTACATCAAAAATCTGTACCAGTTCCTCTTCCTCTATAATGTAAGGAACCATGGAATACATGTACTTTAAGAATGGACGGCAAAAGACACCTCTCTCGTACGCAAACTGCTGGAAACCTTCAAGTGTTGCTCCATCGTACACTTCCACGCAGGTACATCCCCCCATCACACGCACTTCTTTGATCCTTGGATCTGTAAAGCCGTCCATTTCCCGATGCGAAATCTCTTCAATGCGTTTGATTTTTCCCATATAATTTTCCCGCTCGAAAATTTCGATTCCTTTGAGTGCCACGGCACAGGCAAGCGCATTTCCCATAAATGTCGGTCCGTGCATCAGTGCGTGGCGGTCATCATCACTGTAAAATGCATCAAATACCTTATGGTTTGCCACTGTCACCGCATGACCGATATAGCCTCCGGTCAGTGCCTTTCCAAGGACTAAGATGTCCGGCAGTACCAGATCTGCCACAAAACGGTTGCCGGTTCTTCCAAATCCCGTTGCAACCTCATCAAAGATTAAAAGTACATCATACTCATCACACAACTCACGCGCACGTTTCAGGAAAGAAATATCATACATCCGCATTCCACCTGCTCCCTGCAGCAGCGGTTCTACAATAAAGCAGTTTAACTGATCATGATATTTCTCAAATGCCTCCTCCAGTGCCGGGATTTCGGTTGGGATGTGGACCACACCTGCTTTTTCTTCAAACGCGAAATGATAGTCCTCATCATCTCCTACTTCCATCGCCTTAAACGTGTCCCCATGATACGCATGCTCTAATGCCAGCACGAGCGGACGTTTTCTGCCCTGATTCGTGTTATACTGTAATGCCATCTTTAAGGAGACTTCCACAGCAACACTTCCAGAATCCGAGAAAAAGCAATAGTCTAAATCCCCCGGTAAATACTCCTGCAATTTATCCGAAAGCTTCTGCACCGGCTCATGTGTCAGTCCGCCAAGCATGACATGGCAGAAATGATCTGCCTGTTCTTTGATGGCAGCCGTCAGTTCCGGGTGTTTATAGCCATGGATCATGCACCACCAGGACGATACCGAATCGATCAGCTTCTGATCTTTTGTGTAAAGATAAACACCCTTGGCATCTAAAATTTTATAAGGTTCCCGCATTGTTTTCATCTGTTCGTAAGGATACCAGATCATATTTTTACTCCTCTTTTCTACTCATATAATCCCACAAGCGTTTCCACGTCCATCTTAAGCTCCGTGTCCCCGTCCTGTACCTTCGCAAGTGTCGGCAGTCCGGTCATATATTCGCACATGAAAATGTTATCGTCCTCCATCACATTACCCGGATGATAATGATTAAATATCATTCCTTTTAACGGCAAATGATGTGCTTTCATATATTCTGCCGTCAGCACCACACTGTTGATCGTACCAAGTCCGGCGTCCGCAATCAGGATACTGGAAAGTCCAAGTTCCGATACTACGTCCTCTAACTGGATCTTCGCCTCATCAAAGCAGATCGGGCACAAAATACCACCGCTGCCCTCCACGGTCACATAATCATATTTATCACATACAGCCTTGTAGCCATCTTTTACCACATCCATCTCCACCGGATGTCCCTCGATCCGTGAGGCAAGATGCGGCGAATATGCGTGTTCATATACATACGGACACATTTCCTCAAGCGACTGTGTAATACCAGACATTTGCTGCACAAACAGGGCATCTCCCGGAATCAGCGATCCATCCGCCCTGCGGTCATTTCCACTCATTGCCGCTTTATAATATGCCGCTGACTTTCCCTCTTCTGCCAGCTTTTTTACGATCAGCCCGGTCACATAAGTTTTTCCGATATCCGTCCCGGTTCCCGTGATAAATAAAGCTTTGCTCATATCCATCCTCTTTTCTGTATTCATTGCTTCCACATAACCTGGACATTTCTTTTCCAGATGACGGTTCTTACTATGCCTCTAACTTTTCTTCTTTCCAGTACTCCGGTGTCACATCACGACCTAAATCTTCTAACAGCCGTCTGTCGCTGCGGATTGTTGCGCATGCCACCGTTGTCAGCATGTTTCCGGTAATGGATGCAGATGCTCCTGCCTGAAATGCAATCTCCCCATCGTTTGTCAGAAGCGCTCTTCCCGCTGCAAGACGGATATTTGCATCCGGGTTGATATAGCGGAAAAATGCGATCGTACGCAAAATATCCGCTTCCGACAGTCGCGGCAGATGTTCTAACGGAGTTCCCGAAATCGGCATCAGCGCATTGATCGGAATCGAGTCAATTCCAAGTTCTGCGAGGCTGATCGCCATATCCAGCCTGTCCTCCCATGTCTCTCCCATGCCGATGATTCCACCGGAGCAGGCGCACATTCCCTCTGCTTTTACCTTTTTTAAGGTTTCAATCTTCATGTCATAAGTATGTGTCGTGCAGATATTTGGAAAATTGCGTCTGGAGGTCTCAATATTATGATGATAACTGGTAACACCTGCCTCGTGCAGACGATGTAACTGTTCTTCATCTAAAAATCCCATAGATGCACATAAATCAATCTTGCATTCACGGTGCATCGTCTCGTAGGCATGAACCGCCTTGTCAAATTCCTCACCAGTCAGTGCACGTCCAGCCGTTACAATTGAAAAACGATCGACTCCCTCGCTCTCATTGAGCTTACACATCTCCACAATCTGTTCTTCCGGCAGAAAATCATAGACCTCACAGTCCGTATGATTATGTGCTGACTGTGCACAATACTTACAGTCCTCCGGACATCGTCCGCTGCGTCCGTTAATGATCGAACACAGATCTACTTTCGCTCCGATAAAATACTCCCGGATCTGATCTGCCCCCTCACATAATTCATTGAGGTCACAGTGTAAGAAAAATGACAAGTCATCCTCTCTCGTAATCCGTCTGCCGCCTATAATCTCTCTTGCCAGTTCTAATGCATGCTCCATTTTCTCTTTATCCCTTTCCGGTAAATCACCACATAATGTTAACCGCAATTCAACATTTGGTTTACATTGTATCGCATAAAGAGAAAATCTGTCAACTATTTCCTACTGAACTGCTCCGATTAGTTCACGGATATCTTCGATCTCATGTGCTGCCATGTATTCCCTGATGCCATCTACGATCTCCTCCGTGACCTTTGGATTTGCAAAATTCGCCGTACCAACAGATACTGCCGTTGCACCTGCCAACATGAGTTCCAGTGCATCCTCGGCATTCATGACTCCTCCCATACCGATGATCGGAATCCTGACTGCCTGCGCAACCTGATACACCATACGCACAGCGATCGGATGGATCGCCGGACCAGACATACCTCCGGTCTTATTCGCCAGCACAAATTTGCGCTTGTTTACATCGATCTTCATACCGGTCAGTGTATTGATCAGCGATACAGCATCGGCTCCTGCTGCCTCTACTGCCTGCGCCATATATGCGATATCGGTCACGTTCGGGCTGAGCTTCATGACTACCGGCTGCTTTGCCACTGCCTTGACCGCTTTTGTGATCGCTGCTGCCGCCTTTGGATCCTGTCCAAATGCGATACCACCCTCCTTCACATTCGGGCAGGAAATATTGATCTCAAGCAGGTCAACCGGCTGATCCGCAAGGCGCTCCACAACTTCAACATAATCAGCCTCACTTCTGCCACACACATTCACAACAATCCGTGTGTCATACTTTGCCAGAAACGGGATATCACGCTCGACAAACACATCGATACCCGGATTCTGCAGACCGATCGCATTGAGCATGCCTCCGTACACTTCGGCAACACGCGGTGTGGGATTGCCCTCCCAGGGGACATTGGCCACACCTTTGGTCACAACACCTCCGAGCTTATTCAGATCTACAAACTGTGCATATTCCTGTCCGGAACCAAATGTTCCGGATGCTGTGAGAATCGGATTTTTAAAGGTAACACCTGCTATATTCACACTTGTATTCATCAGATATCCACCTCCTCAGCCCGGAATACAGGTCCTTCTGTACAGATCCGTTTGTTGTTGACATGTGTATGTGCATCTTTTTTCGTGCTCTTGCAGACACATCCTAAACATGCACCGATTCCACATGCCATACGCTCCTCGAGCGAGATCCAGCATTCCATGCCATGTTCAGCCGCATATGCCTTGACTGCACGCAGCATCGGCATCGGTCCGCATGCGTAGATAATCTCAGCATCCAGGCCATTTTCACGAATTGCATCGAGCACATTTCCCGGTGTACCAAAGCTGCCATCCTCAGTGGCTATGTACACTGCGCCCTGTGAGCGGAATTCTTCTTCCAGAAAACGCTCATCCCGGTAGCCAAGCACGATCTGCTTCTCACAATCCAGCTCCTTTGCCAGCTGCAGGATCGGCGGAACACCGATACCGCCTCCGAGCAGCAATGCACGTTTACTCTTCTTCGGATAACCATTACCCAGCGGTCCTACCACACGAAGCTGTGCACCGGTATGATATCCGGCAAATTCTGCGGTTCCTTTGCCTGCCACGCGATATACCAGACGGATCGCATGATCTGCGCGGTCAATCTCACAAATACTGATCGGACGCGGCAGCAGACGGCTGCCATCCGAACAATACACTGCCACAAACTGTCCGGGCTTCGCCAGATCGGCAATCTGTTCCGTCCGAAGCCACATACTATACACATCTGTCGCGATCTCTTCCTGACGGATAATGATCGCATCCTCTAATACTTTATCTGTCATCTTAGACTCCTATAATTATCTGTTTTGCAATGCACCTGCAATATCCGCGATCATATCCTTCACTGCCAGACGTGATGCATCTGCATAATTCTCCGGTGTAATCCCCTGATCCTTGTATTTATCCTGCTTGTAAGCAGCGATGATTCCGCGTGATGAATTAACAATTGCACCGAGTCCGTCTTTATGGAAGAAATGGACGAGATCTTTTCCCTGTCCACCTTGTGCACCATAACCGGGCACCAGTATATAGGACTTTGGCATGAGTTTTCTGAGGATCTTTCCCTGCTCAGGATATGTTGCACCGACAACAGCTCCAACAGAACTGTAACCGGATGTTCCGACACAGTCAGCGCCCCACTCCGTTACTTTCTCACCCACATATTCATACAGGGCACGGCCATCAATCAGTCGGTCCTGAAATTCTCCGCTGGACGGGTTAGATGTCTTGACCAGGATAAAAATACCCTTCTTATCCTCTTTGCATACATCCACGAACGGCTTGATTCCGTCTGTGCCAAGGTACGGATTGACCGTTGCAAAATCCTCATCAAACGCACGGTATGATTTGCTTCCAATCTGCACCTTACCCAGATGTCCTGTCGCGTAAGCTGCTGAAGTCGATCCGATATCCCCACGCTTGACATCACCGATCACCACGAGTCCCTTTTCATGACAGTAGTCCACAGTCTTCTGAAATGCCTTCAGACCTTCGATCCCAAACTGCTCATACATCGCAATCTGGGGCTTCACTGCCGGGATCAGATCATACACCGCATCCACAATGCCCTTATTATACTGCCAGATCGCTTCTGCAGCACCTTC
>OQVS01002820.1_pt1 | contig 10787 bp, 16 predicted proteins | sample 1691601 | NCBI WGS metagenome assembly OQVS01 (sample SAMN03418268, study PRJEB22391) | human gut metagenome | biome: human-gut; feature: organic feature; material: feces | host: Homo sapiens | place: Tanzania | collected 2013-01 | reverse complement strand
TTCATATCGCTTACAAGTTCAAGTACTCTTGTATACTTTCTTTCATTATATAATTCTATTATAGATTTTACATAAACTGTAGCATATAAAAATTTATCCGGTACAGATACATTGTTCTTCAAATTTTCCTTTATGTAATACGAAAATTCTGAAAAAGAAAGATAATTCATATACTCCGGATTTTCTATTCTCTTTGCAAACTCTTCTGTATTTTTATTTAAAAATTTCCTTATATCCTCCGTCATATTAAATCCTGTTCTTAATACATAGTCTCGAATAACCGCATTTAATCTTAAATACTCTCCTGCTGTACCAACGGTATTACATACAGTAAACATTTTAATTCGATTTAACACCCGACAATAAACAGGATTATTTTTTATTATGTATTCCATTAAATTCACTGGCATCGTTCCCAGTTCTGCCAACAATGATAATAATCCTTTATATTCTTTTTTCAAATCATCTTCTATCACAATATCTAGCATCTTAGCGGAATTAGCGCTAGGCATATCGGCAATCATATAAGAGTGATTTTTAACATACTAAATGCTACCATTATTCTTCGCCAATTCAACACAATATTGTATTTGCAATGGATATCCTGACAAAATTTCTGAAAAGAAATCTATATCTTCCTCTTCGAAAGGTATTCCATTTATTTTTGAATAACCTCGTAAAAAACCAAATGTATCACTAGGTTCTAAGTTCTGCAACGTAATTTCAAATATATTCTTATTCTTTCTGTAGTGGAATGAATTCAGGCGTATTCTTGTAATAATCACTATAGTAATTTTACGACCTATTTTCTCCAATACTTTTTCAAACCAATATGCCATCTCCGATGATTTGACAATGCACATCTCATCTTCTATAAAAATAATTTCACGATATTTTTGAGCCATATTAAGCAAATCAACCAATATCTCAATTTTTGAATCCATATCTCCAAATTTATCTAAATCATCGTATGTATATTCTCCTAATCCCAAATCGCAGCTTAATTTCATTATAAGATCTTCTATAGTATCATTTTGTAACAATTCAATGCTCATTGGAAAATAATATCTCTCTATTATTTCTGAATCTTTTAATGCTGCTCGTGCATAGGCTTTTCTACCTATACCATCAATTCCTGATACAACTAAACATTTTATATGCTTTAATTTTCCGTTTTCATCTCTTTCATCTAAATTTTCTTTGAAACACTTTTTTTCTAAATCTCTTCCATAAAAGAAATTAAGTTTCTTATCAAGACTAAGATCTCTCTCCATTCTTAACTTAGTCAATTGATTTTCTATTTTTTTGCAAGCAACCTTATAATTTAATATATGTCGCAAATTATATGCACCAAAGCCATTTTTCAAAAAATCTGGTATACGTTCATCTTCATATGTTATTGAATCATCTATAATAATTGGAAATATTTGAGATAATTTTTGTATATCATTATCTAAATTCTGTTTTGCTTTAGTTATTTCTTTCTTAACCCACTCTGACTCTAATGCTTCATTTGAAATAAAAAAAACAAAAATATCAGTTTCATCTATTCCATTAAATATTTCTTGTAATGTTTTCATTCCTGCTTCAAATGTCATCTCATCAAACACACATCTGTCGCCACCAAAATAATCAAAAATAGGTCTAACATAATCTTTATTACTACTACTGTGCGATAAAAAAATTTTTTCCATTTTGTCACCTCATCAATACCCTATATTAAACTTGAGTTTAAAATATTATGATATATTATATCATGTGTACTTTATTGGGTATAGTGGAATACTATTCCAAATTTCAATTATTATTTTTTACTTTAGCGTAAAAGCCGTGCATAACTCCGCATACATCTTTCCGTCATCAAATTTAACGTCATCCAGTAACAATGCCTGAAATAACACTTCTCTGACATTCTCTAATTTTACCATAGAAAGCTCCACTTCTGAAAGACCATTTAATTCTATATTTTCAAAGGCTACCGCTTTTCTTGCGGAAAAGCAGTATGTATATAAAGCCATGATATATCTGTCAGACATCACAAAGGCATAGGTGTCCTTGCCTTTATAATTGTATCGGCACTTTTCCAATTCTTCCTCAGATATGGTAAAGAAACATCTGACTGTTTCCAGATACACCTTCCACTCATAGTCCGGCTTATATTTCTTTACCAGCCGCTTAATTGTTGCAAAAATATTATTTCTCTCATAGGTCAGTCTGGTTCTCTTAAAAACAGCTTTTTTCCCTCGCATATCCATGTAAACATTGTTCCCTATGGTTTTTCCGGCGAATGGCTCATAATCACCAATCCGCAACAGATAGGAAAGCACCTGTAACAGCTTTTCCTTCGATGTAATCTCATTGTAGCTGTAATCTCCAAAGCCTAAATGTTCAAATTTTAAGGGCGTACTTCCCTTTTTAACCTCTCTTTCCATTACTCTGTCCACATCTCTCATTGACTCCATATATTTTTCTGCTCCTTCCTTCTGACAATAAAAGAGCAGCCATATTATTACTGCCCCACCTTTGGACAAAATGTCCAGAAGTTCTATATTTCCACTTTTGGACTTTTCGTCCAGAAGTGTCCTGTTACAATACTGATAAGCTCTCTTGCAATGCTAATCATCTTAAAAACCAGCACCACATCGCCGATTAGACCGCCTATAATACAATTCAGAGCAAGTATACCAATGCTCCCGCTGATACTGAAATTCTTTGGTATCAGCCACAGGCACATCCGGCGGATACCAAACGGGCACCCTGCAATAATCCAATATAAAAACCAGTCAAAGCCTTCTGCTTTATTGCATACCGGATAACAGGTCAGCATCCACACTGCAATTATCACTGCCGGAACAATGACCTTAAACAATACCCTCCATACATATCGTGCTGTACCTCTTGTTGGTAATAATGATTGATTGTGCTTGATGCATTATAGAGCGTTGTCACCATATACGCCTTGATGTTCGTAATCTTGGTTGTGGTATTCTTCATGCAGCCAATGACATAATTCAAGTGTGAACTGTTCAGTTTCAGGAACTTTGACTTTACCAGCTCATAAGGGTAATCATCCCCACCTATCCTTACCGTCTTGTGCTTTACGCAGACCACTTCACAGATAATCTCAAAAAGCTCATCATAAAGCTCCCTGTCCTGCCAATCACTGTATTTCATGTAGTGATCGTATTCAATGTTCTCCTTGATGATTTCAATGTATGCGTTGACATCCTCCATCGCATCAATCATTTTTTCTGCTTCACCGTCAGCTTGATTGATATGATAGGATTCTCCGTCAGTAGTATTTGCAATAGTATATGAATCTGTCTCTCCATTTTGTGATAGACCTGTATCCGGTTCCGGAGAGAGGCTGTTATCCGTTTCGTCATGACCTGTATCCCATTTTGTAGATACCTGTGTCCCATCTGGGATCCCCCTCCCTCCCGAAATTTCCATAGGGGTGTCCGATTTTGTAGGGAGTCTCCCTCCCATTTTGACATCAGATACATCTGCGTATGAATTGTTCTCCCCATTCATAGCAGGAATTTCCTCTGAAAATGTCAGTCGGTAAAGCATATCCGGCTTTAGTTCCACATACATCACATTATTGCAAACAAGTCCGTCTCCGTAGCTGACTATCCGGAACTCTCTCCTGATTACCTGTAGCCTCTCCAATTTATCCATGGCGGTTTTTACTGTTTTCTTAGATTCTCCAAACAAATCCGCATAATACTGCATAATACTGATAGTTCTGTCCTAAAATATCCTCTGAAAACTTCTTTTTCCATCCAAGAATATGCCCGGTTCCCTGATCACGTACCTCAGAAGGACGATACCAGTAAACAATATTCGCTAGAATAACAATCGCAAGGAGATATGGTTTCCCATTCTCCTTTGTGATTGTTTTGTACCAGATAGCCGGGATAATGTTTCCGGAGATATTTATAGAACCCATTGCGTCAACAATCTCGTTTCCGCTTGTCAAATATCCCATGCTCAAACAGCCCCTTACTCTCTCCATTTATCAAGAAGTGAAATGATGACATTTTCAATCTCCTCATTGGAATAGCTGTCTGAAAAATATTTGCCTATCTTGTCCGCTTTCAATGTAACCTTGCGTTCCTTTGGCTTTTCTTCCGTCAAAATCAGCCGCACCATTGCAAGCGTAAGCTCTCCGCTTTTGCCATATTCCTTTAGTTTCCCGGATTGTACGTTACTGACATTACAGCCCTATTTCTCTATAATGACCTCTACCCACTGCTGTGCTTCCTCTGACAAAAATGATATGTCTACGCCCTGTGACCCCCCCAATTTCTTGGCATCCACCATTTCAATAAGCTCATCGGACAGCCTTGAACGTCAGATATAACGCTGTACCTTTTTCGCATTCTCCCCGGCAGCTTCCCCAACTTCATCAAGGGTATTCTTGCCCTATTTCTTTCCCTGATGCTTCATGGCTTCATACTTCATCTTATAGGCTTTTGCCTTTTCACTCGGTAAAATATCCTCTCTCTGGATATTGGAATCCACTATGATAATGGTTGCTTCATCATCGGAATAATTGCGGACAATAATCGGCATTTCCGTTTTCCCGGCTCTTTCTGAGCCATGCTTCCTGCGGTGTCCGGCGATCAGCTCATAGCCGCCTCCAGCTCTCGGTCTTGCAATTCCCGGAACAAGTACCCCGTAAAGTCTGATACTCTCCGTTGTTTCCTCCATCTTTTCATCGTCCAACACCTTAAATGGGTGGTCTTTGAACTCATGAAGGTCTGCTAACGGGGCATTGACAATCTGCTCTGCCCCTGTTTCCTGTGCGCTGCTTCCACCGAATAAATCATCAAAACTTTCCATTTTGATTTTAGATGCGCTTCCTGTCTTTGTATTACTGCTCATTCGCAAGCACCTCCTCTGTCAAAGAATTGTAGGCTGATGCCACCTTCCCCTTTGGATCATGCTTATAAATGCTAACACCTTCCGCATAAATCTCCGCCGCCCTTACCGAAATCGGGATAATATTGGTAAATATCTTTACCCGGCTTCCATAGGCTTCCTTCAGCATGGCGCTGATGTCCCTTACATAATTCGTCCTACTGTCAACCATCGTCAATAAAATGCCCTCTATCTCCAGTTTCGGGTTAATCTGACGCTTTACCTTGCCAATGGTCTTGATAAGCTGCTGTAAACCTTTAACGGGCAGATATGCTGCCTGCACAGGTATCAGAATACTGTCGGCACAGGCAAAGGCATTTATGGTAATCATGCCAAGTGAAGGCATACAGTCAATTAAAATATAATCGTAATAATTCCGCACCATGCTTATGTACTCCTGCATAATACGCTCCCGACTCATGACATTCACAAGGGAAACCTCCAGACCAGAAAGCTCAATGTTGCCCGGCATAAAGTCTATTCCTTCCTCATGGTGTAAAACGCCCTCCATAGGTTCCACTTCCTCGTCCTTAACCAGACTGCCCATGACCGATGCCAATGTGATCTCGATTGTAGCCGGCTCTGTGTACCCTAAACTTGCGGTAAGGCTGCCCTGTGCATCGGCATATCAATCAAAAGTACCTTTTTCCCCTGTTTTGCCAGTCCTATTCCTAAATTACTTGTTGTGGTGGTCTTTCCGACTCCACCTTTCTGATTTGCGATTGCTATAACTCTACACATGATAAATTCTCCTTTGCTTTCTACTGATTTTCTTTTACGTTGCTTTTTCTGACTTCCACATATGCTCTGTGGTATTTCTTTGTCCCTTTATTCGGGTATAAATCTGAAAACTCTGTTACTTCAATCTTGGGATTTCTCTGCAAAATCTTCCCAAACCATTTAATATCATTCTTTGTTCCCATCAATCGAACTTTTAACATCAATCTGCTCCTCCAAACAGGGCATACAGTTTCCGATTATAGGTTGCATATTCCGGATACCGGATTTGTATTGCCTGCAAAAAATATGGTGCATAGGCACAGCAAAACAATTATTCCACCGTATACTGCCTACACTCATTGATCTGTTCCTCTGCATCCTTGTAATCATCCACGCTTGGTGTACTGTTGCATTACAGATTAAACGCCATTCTGACTACTTTGACGCTTCCGCTGGTCTGCCAGCCTTCCTGTAAACATTCTATCTTTACACAGCCTGTCTTAAAATCATAAATGCGATTTGCATTTCTTCTGGTATCATCGTTAATGCCAAGGCAATAGCAAAGTGCCCTGTGGTACACATCCTGATAGCGTACCTCTTTTAATTTTTCATAGTAGAATTTTTCATGTGCTTCGCTGATAAAATTGATTGTTTGTTCCTTTTTGTTTTCTGCTCCTAACGCTGTGTTGTTCATAGTGAACCTCCTTTTAAATTGAATTGAAAAAGACACTCCTAATGGAATGCCCTAATATAAAAAATAGGGACACTCTTTCAAGTATCCCTACGTTCTATCAACATATCTGATAGTTCTCTATTTACTTTCATATTCAGAATTTTTTGTGTTCACACAACCGAGGTCTAATGCCACAACAACCGTTACCTTCCTCACAAGCTCTTTTTCCTTGTGATTTTCAGCAATCCTGTTGAAGCTAAAAAACTCTGCAAAGTGCGTAAATTCAAGGATTTCTACATATCCTTTCTGTGTAGTCCTACCACAGTCTCCACATGGCTGGTTTGGGCGAACATATCTACCGGCTGGATTTTTTCTGCTTTATACCCCAGCTTTTCCAATATCTCAATATCCCTAGCCAGAGTTGCAGGGTTACAGGATACATAGACAATTCTCTTTGGCTTCATATTGGCAAAGGTTTTGAGTACCTGCTCGGTACAACCTGCTCTTGGTGGATCCACCACCACTACATCCGCCCGGATGCCCTGCTGATAAAGCCGTGGCATAACCTTAGTACAATCTCCCACAATAAATTCCGCATTGCGAATATTGTTTTCCCGAGCGTTTTTCTGAGCATCACGAATAGCTGGACTTACAATCTCTACACCATAAACCTTTCTCGCCTTCTGGGCTAAATAAAGACTAATAGTACCAGTACCGCAATAAGCATCAATAACAGTTTCCTGACCAGTAAGCTGGGCATATTCCAAAGCCTTGGCATACAGCCTTTCCGCCTGTCTGGTATTTACCTGGAAGAAGGAACGAGCAGACACATTAAAGGTAAATTTATCCAACCCTGCCTTAATAGTAGGGCTACCCCATAGCACCTTGGTTTCCCGTCCCAAAATCACATTATTTCTATAGGTCTGAACATTCTGCTGCAGGCTTACCATATTAGGCAGACGGTTACGCAGCATTTTGATAATCTCTTTTTCCTTTGACAGTTTGGGAGTCGCAGTTACCAATACCACCATCAGCTTGCCCTTAATGCCAGTACGAGCCACCACATGACGCATTACCCCTGTGTGCCTATCTTCATCATAGACAGGAATTCCCAGTTTTTCTATAACCTCACGCACAGCGGTAATGGCATCATTATTTACCTGCTCCTGAATCAGACAATGTGAAGCATCTATAATACGATGAGTTCCCTTGGCAAAACAGCCAATAATGGTCTTGCCTTTTTCTCGTCCTACAGGGAAGGCTACCTTATTGCGATAGTTCCAAGGATTCTCCGCCCCCAAGGTAGGCAATGCCTTTAGATTTTTCTGATGACCGATTCTTTCCAAGGCATCCTGTACCTGCTGCTGTTTCAGCTTTAGCTGTCCTTCATAGGAGATATGCTGCAGCTGACAGCCACCACAAGCTTCATAAATAGGACATTCCGGCTTTATTCTATCCTCACTTGCTTCTATCACCTTCAAAAGTTTGCCCACAGCATAGGTCTTTTTGACTTCTAAAATTTTTACCTTAACCTTTTCTTGTGGCAGTGCTCCCGGCACAAAGACGGTAAAACCATTATAACGGCCTACACCTTCACCGCTGCTGCCTAAACTTCCTATTTCAATCTCATATTCCTTGCCTGCCTCTACAGGTATTTTTGCCATGTTCTCTCCTCCACAGTCTATATTTTCACTAACAAAATCCAACTTACATATATTTCCCGCTAAATTCGGACATCTCGTTTAACTACTATATTATAAACAAAAAAATTCGCCTTTACAAGCAGAGGCCCAGCCCTTAGACTTTATACCTCTGCTTGCAAGACGAGTTTAATTTTATTTATTTCTTTGCCTTGAAATGTACCTGGAACAGCAAATCCGTTGGCTTATCCAGCAGCAGCTTGGCTCCGTTCTCCAACAGTTCTTCCTTTTGGCGGAAGCCCCACAGAACGCCTACTGGCAAAAAGCCTGCATTAACTGCGGTCTGCATATCCACGCCGCTATCTCCTAGATATGCTACCTTGTCCGGCTCTACCCCCAATTCCTTGGTAATCTCCAGCACCGTAGTAGGATCTGGCTTGCGAGGATGCCCTGGCCTATCCCCAATCACCATTTTGAAGGTATCTGGCTCAAAGAGAATATTAATAATGGTCTTGGCCGCCTCCATAGGCTTGTTGGTACATACCGCCATAGGTATTTCCTTCTCCATCAGCTTGGCCAGCATATCCCTAATACCGCTGTAGGCTCTGGTTTTATTCAGCACCTTGCCATTATAAATAGCCCGGAACTTAGCCAATGCCTTTTCATAAAACTCCTTGTCCTGAGCCTGCTTCTCTGGCAAAGCTCTCTCCACCAGCTTAGCGACACCGTTGCCAACAAAGTATTTATACTCCTCTACAGTATGGACAGGCAAATCGTAGGCTATCAGCATTTCATTACAGCTATCAGCCAGATCATCTATTGAATTAATCAATGTTCCATCCAAATCGAATATTGCAGCTTCGTATTGCATAAAAATCTGCCTCTTTCCTAAAATTTCTCACTACTCTATATTCGCTATAGATAAGCAAAATCCTCTTTTTGGCAGAAATTAGTTTCTATTATTTTAAAAAACCTTAAAAATCTCAATTAACGCTATCTGCCTGACGCAATATTTTCCACACCTGAGCCTCTCTCTCCGTCAAGCCTGTGGCAGATTTTTTGTGATGCCTAGCTGCCACTTTGGCCTCTGACACCATGCCAATATCCATCAACATTTCACCGCTAAGCTCTCCATGATGATAATAACGATACAAAAGTCCCCGAATATAGCTTTGAGAATCACATCTTCCATAACGTCTGGCCCAAATAGGATGAATCTTGTCCAAAATAACCGCCCAGGTCTTGCGAATAGGCCCCATCTGCTTGCCCCGTCCTATATCGTGCAAAAGACAACAGCGCAAAAGCAAATCCCGCGTATCCTCATTATCCTGACATCTATCCCACAGGGCTTCTGCTGTATACATTACTTGTAGGCTGTGGCGCTGATCCCCTCTATTCATACCATAAAAAAGTTCTCTTGCCTTTGGTGGCAAAATCTTCTCTATACGCAAGGATTCTTCACTGTCAGGGCCTTGGGCCATAACCCCTGCCACAAACTGCTTTATTCTATAAAACATAAGGTTTCCTGCCCTTACTTAATGAAAACCAATTCCTTATAGCCCTTTTCCTGTCTGTAAGCATCCGCCTCCAGTTCAAGACAGGCTGACATGGCCAGTTCACAGGTTTTGCCCTGATTTCTCAGATCCTGCACCAGCTTGATAGCCTCCTGCTGTTTGCCAGGAACATAAGCCACATAAACATCCTTGGCAATTGCAGGCTTGGCCAATCCCTGTCGTTCCAAGGAAAGCAGGATACGCTCAATACCTACTGCAAAGCCAGTTGCTGGCAATGCCCTACCAAAATCTGTCAACATATGGTCATAACGGCCGCCACCGCAGAGAGGATAGCCCAGTCCCGGAGTATAGGCCTCAAATACCATACCGCTATAATAGCTGAAATCTCTAATAACCCCCAAATCAAAGGTAATATATTGAGCTACACCATAGGCCTCAAGCAATTCATAAATCTCGGTCAAATTATCCAAAGCCCGGCGGGACTGCTCATTCATGGCCATATTATAGGCCTTATCCAGAACCTTCCTATCTCCGTGGAGCAAAGGCAGCTGCTTTACCATAGCCTTGGCGGCCTCTGGCAACTCTGTATTATCCACAATAGCATTTAGCGCCACCAAATCACGATTTTCGATGGCCTGCTTTATCTGCTCCTGCTGCTTAGGCAGAATACAACACTGCTGCATTAAGCCGTTAATAAACTCTACCTGGCCCAGACAAATCTGAAAATCCTTTAGCCCTGCCTCCTGCATAATAGAAACAGCCAAAGCTATAACCTCTGCATCTGCTGTTGCCTTTGAACTGCCAATCAGCTCCACACCAGCCTGATGAAATTCACACTGTCGACCAGTCTGAGTCTTTTCATATCTGAAAACACTGCTGATATAGGACAATTTGTATGGCAGCAAATCATCCACCAATCTGCTGGCCACCACGCGAGCAATAGGAGTAGTCATTTCATACCGGAGAGCCATAGTACGATTCTCTTTGTCAAACAGCTTGAACATCTTTGGTTCAAGATTGCTGCCATTGCCCATAGTAAGGGTGTCCAGAAATTCAATGGTAGGAGTAGCTACCTCATCATATCCCCAGCTTTTGAAGGTTTCTGCGATTTTTCCCTCAATAGCCCGCTTCTCTGCTGCTTCTCTAGGCAAAAAATCTCTGGTGCCATATGGTATTTCCAAAACTAAATCCTTGTTGCTCATATTACAAAATCTCCCTTAAAACCATTGGTTATCCGTTATTTTTCCGACTCATCCAGTCCAAGACGGTCAAAAACCAGATTATAGCCGTCTGCGCCGTAATTAAGACATCTCT
>OQVS01002818.1_pt1 | contig 10792 bp, 7 predicted proteins | sample 1691601 | NCBI WGS metagenome assembly OQVS01 (sample SAMN03418268, study PRJEB22391) | human gut metagenome | biome: human-gut; feature: organic feature; material: feces | host: Homo sapiens | place: Tanzania | collected 2013-01 | reverse complement strand
CAGCCGTGACACGGTGGTGCTGCGAAAGCAGCGTGGCTATACTCAGGCCGACGTAACCGGTACCGGCAACGGCGACACGTATGTCTGCAAAATTACGCATATATTAAAATGAGATAAAAGTTTTATGGGTTGGATTTACTCAGGCGTGTTTATCACATTACTATATTATATAAGGTATATTTGCTTTGCCCCACCTTAATCAAATACATAGCCATAGTTGGTGCGCAGCTCTTCGTACTCGGCTTCATAGCGCTGGCGCTGGTCTTCATCCTTGAAGGTCGAGGCGATGCGGGCTATCTCCTGCATAACCTTGCGGCCAGCATCGATGATGGGCTGGAGGTCGTCTTTGACATAGTCGAGGAAGGGGGCGTAGTAGTAGCCTATCTCTTCGATCATGAAATAGAAGGTGGAGAAGGCGTCCTTGATGTCAAGGCGCTTGCTGAGCACGTCGGCGTGGGTCTGACGGAGGAGCATCTTGATGTTCTCGGTCTGTGCCGCCACCTCTTGGGCGGTCTTCACTTGATGGAAGAAAGTGTCGATAAAGGCATGACGCTCATGGAGATTGCGCTTGTAGAAGGTGGCACGGTTCTTGGCGTCACCGTTTTTGTCTACTTCCTCGAAACGCTCGGCGTGGACATTGGAGATGGCCACAGCCATGCCACCGACATCCATCACCAGTCTGCGGTCGCGGGCAATGCGGATGACATAGCCCTCAAGGCCGGCATAGTCACCAGAGACGATGCGCAGCAGGGTGCGGTTCTGGGCGTAATAGACAAAAGGACGGAGAAGGAAACGTAGCCTGTCGGGCTCGGTCTCAGAGACGCGCATGAAGGGCTCCATCTGGTTACAGGGGATGGTAGCCACGCGGCCGGTGCTGCAGTTCTTGCACAGCTTGTGCATTGGCAGATGCTCGTCGAGATAAGCCTGGAGCTGGCGGGGAGAACCCTGAAGGAAAATCAGTCCGCTCACCGAGGGTGCCTCGACCTGACGCATACCGCCATGATTGCTGCGACGGGGCAGATATTTGATAGTCTTGTGAACGAAATGAGGGATGCCGTCTTGCTGGAGCTGCTGTTCGATGGATTTGACCTTACGGTTGTGAACAAAGAGGTAGCTCCACGACGTGCAAGTTGTGTCTGTCTCATCTTTCTTGCGACGCGAGCCAAGGGTTGTCGGTTTCACTTCGGCGCATTTTTTCATTGCTGGGCCAGATGGTTTTTCTGGCTCAGAAAGGTGGGTGCCCTCTGGAAACGCGGTGCTTTCAAGTGGTTGAAGGCACTTGGTTTCGTCGGCTGTAGATGGAGAACTCGTGCAATCCTGCTTCATAAGCTCTCTTCTACTTTATGTCTGCTTGGATGGTCATCATCACCTGGGATGATAGTGCCAAATCTGCTAAGACATTGTTCATAAAGTCATTCAATAGATGTATCGCCAGTGGAGATAAAGTTGGCTAATCGTCTTAAGTCTGCGGAACTTACCCGCACAGCATACTCACCTCTTTAGCGGCGTTGTATCTTTGTCTTCTTTGCGGGTCTTCTTGTGGTAAGACCCACACTCTGGAGTAAGATTATGATTATCAATGCAGAGATTAAAGGGCAACTTGGTTTTTGCTGAACATTTGCGCAGAAAAAACGAGATTAATCAAAAATTTTCTAAAGAAAATGATAAAAAATGCAACAAAAGCCGTAACTTTGTACACAATGTCGGGTCTTACCACAAGAAGACCCACTATCAGCAAGAAACCGGCATCTGCTGGTTTTCTTCGTTTATACTCCCATGTTTTCCTTTCAGCGACAGACGGATGCAGATGTCCGCACACTCCCTCACGACCGTAGATGCCACGACGCAAATGCGCCTCTCACACATAACATCCCCGTTCTTCGATCTGCCAGCCGTCTCCCCTACTCTGCTGACCATCTTTACGACGCTGGAGGGTACCTCGGCAATGCTGGAGGGTACCTCCACGCAGCTGCTGACCACCTTTGGCGACGCGCGTCGGACGAAACGGAAGCACGTATCGGACGAAACGGAAGCGCGCGCCATACGAAACGGAAGCACGTAACGGCCGTTACGCGCCAGCAAATGCAGTCTGCAAGTCCACAAATGGGACTGCGAACAGGATTAAGATTATCATTAAGCGAATAAAGCGGCTATATAAAAAAGGTATAGCCGACAATGGCTGCCACCAGTTAGGACATAAAAAGATAAAAAGCCATGGCTGCTTCTGAAGGCTTTGCCTTGGCACTGACAGCTGCGATGGCTGTCGGAGAACAAGGTTCCCGCTTTGCCTATATATCAGCCTCCCTTCTGCCGATAGTTGATGGGCGACATGCCCACCTGCTTCTTGAAGAAAGTGCCGAAGGCTGAGGCGTTGGGGAAGTTGAGGATGTCGGCGATTTCCTTGATGCTCTTGTCGGTGGTGGTTATCAGCGAAACCGCCTTCTTGGTGATAGCCTTGAACACGAGTTGCTGCACGGTATTGCCCGACACCGACTTGACGAGCATGGTAAGGTATTTGGGCGACAGACAGAGCCTATCGGCATAGTATCTTACTCCCCTCTCCTCGGCATAATGGCTGTCGATGAGCTGCATGAGGCGCATATAGGTCTCGAGCTTACGACTGGGCTCGTTGTCGCCATCGGTAGAGAGGGCGCGGAAGATGCTGCACAGCCTGTAGGTAAGCGAGAGCAGCAGCAGGCGACGCTCGTTGAGGGCAAACACATTGGCATCGCCATTGCCCGCAGCCAGAAGTTGGGAGTAGTGGGTCAGCTCGTCTTCATGTCCGGTGTGCATCACGCGGCAAGCCTTGGGGTTAACAAACTCCATGAACTTCATACCCACCACCGTGTTGCCGAGGATGTCGCGGATGGAGTCGACGCGATAGAGGATGATGACCACGGAGCAGTCGGCGCTGTAGCGGGTCACCGTGAAGCAGACGCCGTGGGAGAGGAAGGCCGTCTCGCCCGTAGCCACCTGATACTCCACCCCTTCGCAAGTGAAGGAGAAGCTGCCCGAAGTACATACGATAATGCCGACATCGGTCACATGGAAGCGGTCGAAGAAGGCTTGTGGGAAGGAAGTGATATTGCCGCAGGAGCAACAGATGTCTTCATTGTTGGCCATCTGCTGTTCGAGGAGCGTGATGTTGTTGTCGTTCTGCATAGTTTTGCGGTTGTTGGCGACGAAGATAGTAAAAATATCCAACACGACAAAAGAGAAAGCAACATTTGTAACAAATCGCGCTACAAATGTTGCTTTCACCGCGTCTTATGTATAGATGCCAGAGTGGCAGACTGTCTAATAATTGACAAACCACTCACGCGTGTCCTTGGATATGTCGCGCTTGGGCCAAGGCACCACGAGCATCAGTCCGGCAAAGATGATACAGGCATAGATGGTCCAACCCGATATCTCCTTGATGGCGGAGATGGTGGCCTGCACCTGCACCTTGCCCTTGGCAGAGATAGCTGCCATATGTTGTGCTTCGGTCTCGCTCTTGCCCTGATACTGCATTCCGCGGGCTGCCTGGTCGTAGGTCATGGCTGTGGCTGCATCGGTGCGGTCGTAGTCATGGGCATAGCGGGTAATGTAATACTGCTGGCGATACTGAAAGAGGTTCTGGTAGAGAGCCGAACCTATGCCAGGGGCTATCACCATACGCACGGTGAGCATGATGCACACCCAGGTGGACAGCAGCTTGTAGGGCATGCGCTGGTTGGCGTAGACGGCGATAAGCGAATAGAGCAGCATCATACCCGTGGCACGGATGACGACGGGCCACTTCATGCGCTCGAGCATGCCGTCGGTCTGCACCTCAAAGTACATGAACAGCGAGGCTGCCCCAATCAGTATGAAGCCGAGGGCGAAGAACCACTTGAAGTGCACGCCCTTGTTGTTGAGCAGCAGGATAGATACGAGGCCGATGAAATAGCCCAACAAAACCCAGTTGCCGAGGGCTGCCACCTGTATCTGGTCGGTCTTCATGCCCACGCCCACAAAGATGTTGACCAGCATGGAGCTGGAGTTGCATATCATCAGTGCGATGAAAAGCAGTATGCCGCCCTGGATGCTGCGCGAGCGAAACGCCTTGAGCATGAAGTAAGGCGAGCGCCGCGTCTTCTCGAGATAGACAAAGAGCAGGGTCGACACCACGCAAATCACCGTGGCCCAGCAGATGGAGGCGTCGTCGTACCAGTCGTAGACCTTGCCATATACCATAATATATATAAAGGAACAGCACATGAGGCAGAACACCACCACATTGCCGAACTTGGAAAACGACAAGGGCGACCGCTTGGTGGGATAAGGGTTGTAGGGCATGCACACCAGAGTGATGAGCAACGCCACGAGGATGGAGCCCAACATGGCATAATAGACCATCTGCCAATGGTAATTGTAAGCAAACCACGCCGTAAGCCACGTACCTATCTGTCCGAGCAGCATGAAGAAGAAGTAGATGATGGGCTGGCTCGCTTTCTTCTCGGTATCGAGCGCATCCCAACCTGCCTCATCGCTCGGCTCGTTGCCTGGCGACACATTGCGCGTGGCCTCGATACCAAACCCATACTTGATGAGGGTAAAGAGGTTGCACATGAGCAGCGTCTGTCTCACAAATCCCATGATAAGGCTGTTGAGAGCCAGAATGAACAGGCTGTCGGTGTTGGCACAGATGTAGCTCTGCACCGCCAGAATCGAGAAGCCTACGAGGCTCATCATCTTCTGGCGTCGCACGCAGACCAGCTGGTAGAAGAACGGCGAGAACGCAGCCATGCCTATCGACGTGACAAAGCTGATGAAGGCGATGTGTTCTGACTGGATGCCAAGCCCACCCACCATCTCACTGCTATTGACGGAGTAGGCACCGCTGACCGTCATGATGGGTATGAAAAGTATGACGAGAAAGGCTATGCCAAGGGGCTTTGGCACCCAGTTGTAGAACGGAAAATTCTTCGGCAAATGCGCGGGCACTGCCGTGTATATCTCTGCTTGTGTCATTTCTTGAGTTGAGCCTTAACTACGACCATCATTCCTGCAGCCAGCTTGTCGTTGTCGGCCTTGGATATTCCCTCAAACTCTATCCTGACGGGCACGCGCTGCTGAATCTTGACAAAGTTGCCGGCAGAGTTGTCGGTGGGCACGAGAGAGTACTTGGAACCTGTGGCTCCGGATATGGCGGTGATGCGGCCCTCAAACTCCTTGCCCTCAAAGGCGTCGACGGTCATGATGACCCTCTGGCCCACATAGAGTTTCTCCACCTGGGTCTCCTTGTAGTTGGCGATGACCCACTTCTGGGTGTCGGGCATGATATAGGTGATGGTCTGACCGGCGTTGACAGCCTGTCCGTCTTCGAGCGAACGGCGGCCGAGTTTGCCATCGCAGGGAGCGGTCACCACGCAATAAGAGAGGTTGAGCTTGGCCATCTCCAGGGCAGCCTCGGCACGCTCGATGGCGGCGGCGGTATTTTTCTTGCGTGTCTGCACCTCGTTCACGCCCGAGTAGGCTGCCTTCTGCTGTCGGCGGGTGGCATCGAGCTTCTTCTTGGTGGCATTATACTCGGTCTCAATCTGCTCGAGCTGGATGGGGGTGGCGGCATTGCGGGCCACGAGGTTCTGATAGCGCTGGCGGTCTTTCTCCAGTTTGGCAAGACGTATCTCTATCTCGGCTATCGACGCCTCGTAGACGGTGGCAGAGGTCTGGGTGGTCTGGAGCGAAGCGTCAACCACATTGGCACCGGCCATGGCATCCTTGAGGGCAGCCTCGGCTTCCATCACGCGGATGCGGTATTCACGGTCATCGAGCACCAGAAGGGTGTCGCCCTTCTTCACCTCCTGATGCTCCTTGAAATAAATCTTCTTGATATATCCCGAAGCGCGCAGGTTGACAGGCGAGATATACTGCTCGACCTGTGCGTCATCGCTCTTCTCATTAGATTTGTAGTCCATAAACATGCAGCCAATCTTCACGATGCCCCATACGAGGATGACCACACCGATAAGGCTTACAAGCAGCTGGCGTATACGCTGGCGCTTGAGCTGGGCGGCGGTGACTTCGTGGGTAGACTGGTTGGGGGTGTCGTTGCTGGTATTGTTGTTGGTGGGGTTATTGCTTGTTTCCATTTCTATGTTGTTGTTTGTAAGTTTCTATTATTTGATGAGTTTGTCCAGCTGGCCAGTGAGTTTGAGCAGAGTCAAGTTGGACACCTGGTAGTTGAAGTGGGCGGTGAGATAGTTGTTCTGGGCGTCGCTCATGCTCATCTCGTCCTGCAGCACCTCGGTCATCGAGGTTATGCCCTCACGGTATCTGTCGCTTGTGACCTTATATACCTCCTCGGCAAGCAGGTAGTTGTCGCGCTGCTTGCTGAAGTTGCGCTGGTTGTTGGCCAGATCGTTGACGGCATTGGCATACTGGGTCTGCATGCCCTTCAGTGCATTCTCGTAGGAGAGTCGGGCATTGTCGATATCCACCTGGGCCTTGCGTATCTTCGACCGCTTCTCAAAACCGTCAAACACGGGGATGCGCAGCGACACACCTATGCCGTTGGACTTGTACCAATGGTTGGACTCGCCGGCATGAAACCAATTCCTGATGTTGTCGGTAAAGGCTGCGTAGGTCCAGTTGCCCGTGAGGGCAACCGTTGGGAGGTATCCGTCTTTGGCAAGTTTCTTCTTCTGTTCGGCGAGGATGCGCTGGGCCTGCAGCAGCTGGAGCTCATAGAGGTTCTCGTTGAGTCCGGTGAGCGACGCCATGTCTATCTGTTCGATGTCGGCTTTCTCTACGGCAATGGTCTTGTCGGCGGGATAGTCGATGACATATTTCAGCAGGTTATACTGCTGGGTGAGCATGGCCTTGGCATTGTCATACTGCACGCTGAGGTTCTCGAGATTGACATTGACACGCTTCACGTCGACGCCGAGCGCCATGTCGTTGTCATGGAAGGCCTGGGTGATGTCGCGCAGTTCTTCCAGGCGCTTGATGTTGTCCTTGATAATGGCTATCTGCTCTTCGGTATTCTGGGCGAGATAGTACATCTTGCTAATCTGCACTATCAGGTCTTCCTTGGCCTTGGCGTAAGAGAGCGTATTGAGGTGGTCGAGGGTCTTGGCAATGTCGAGGGCAGTAAGTGCCGTCTGGCTGTAGAGCGGCATCTGCAGCTGGATGCTTGCCGACGAATTGTACTGCAACGTCTTGGTAACATTGTAAGGCTTGCCATAAGCACTACCGTCGGTCACCGATACTGGGGGAGTGAAATTGTCGTTGAGTCCGGCGCCGATATTAATCTGGGGCAACAGACGGGCACGGTTTTCACAGACATCGTGCTTGCCCTTAAGCACATTGCCCTCATAAGTCTTCAGATTTAGATTTCGCTCAATGCCCATCTGCAGGCATTGACCCAGAGACAGCGTCTCCTGCGCCATGGCATGGCACAAGAGAAGTGTCAAGGAAAATGTGAACAATATTCTTTTCATACCTAACTTTGATAATTCGGCTGCAAAGTTACTGATTAATTATCGCTTAGGCATATTCATAAAATATCACAAGTTGTTCACATTTTCCCTTTATCCATGTTTCTATGATAGCTGTATGCAATTATGACTATAAAAGCTCATCAATACCCATAATTGCGCAGGAATTGTCTGGCCATAGAGTCGCCGTTGGTTGCTGCCTTACGCATGAAATCAAGTCCGGTTGCCTTGATTTTCATACCGCCTCGCCCCTCGTAGAGCATATATCCAAACAGGGCGTCTGCGACGGTATGGTGGCTGTCGACCACTCTATCAAGCAACTGGCGTGCCTGGTAGTCATCGGCATTGGAGTGGTTTTGAAGCAACAGGTGGGCGAGATTGCAGGAAGCCTGGGCAAAATCGGCCGACATGCAGCCTTCGCTTTCGACGCGCTCTTCCTCCAGAGCCACGTATCGCTCGTAATAATCGCGTGCCGCATCTTTGTTTACTCGCCCATAGTCGGGGTAATAATACATATTGCCAAGCCAGTAGAGGGGTTCGGCATCGCCCCCCTCTTCGCTCTCCTTCAAGAGCATAAAGGCTTGGTTGAAGTCGCTTTCCACCACATCACCATCGATGAGAAAACGGGCTTTGTAGTACATACCCATCGGGAAGCCCTCGTCGGCAGCTTGGCTATAATATTCATACGCCTTGCGGCCATACCATTTTCTGCTGCGGTGTCTCGGAACGTGCTTCAAGTCATAGTCTTCATAGCAGGTATAGCAAGCACTGTACAGCTCAGCCAGTTTCATATAGCTGTCGTCACAATAGGCATCAAAGTCATCGCCAATATCTATCAGGTAATCGTGGGCAAGGCGGAGATTGTGGTGGGGAGACTGAGCGTCGCTGCCGTCTCCATCCTTGTAGCATACCCAAGCGAGATAGAGCAGCAGGTCTTCATGACAAGAGGATGGCTGGGCGCCGCCGTCAATCTCCTGGAAATAGCCGTCCAGCAGTTCTCGTGCCAGTTCATAGTCCTCGTCGTTGACAAGGTCATGCGCCATCGCCTCAACATCATACTCTTCAGAAGAGAAGTCTTCATCTATGCAGGTCGGCATATTATCCAGCATAAACTGCACCTTGTCTTCACGCTCCACTTCGGGATAGAGTTCATAGAGTTTGCCCTTGGCTCTTGGCTCGCCCGTTTCATCGGCTTGGAGCAGCCATGCCTGGGCGCTGGCATCGTCATGCTTGCATCCCTTGCCTTCGGCGTAACGGATGCCAACAGCAAACATGCACTTGGCGTTGCCCTGCTCAGCCCCACGGAGATAAGATACAAAGGATTCGGAATAGAGTTTCTGCTCATCCAGAGCGACTCCACGACCATACCAGGCCGCAACAAGGCCATGAGAGGCTGCTGCATCAAACCACAAGACCGCCTTCTTGGCATCGTGCTCACAGTTGTCTACGCCTTTCAGGTAAGCCCATGCACGCTTGTTCATCTCTTCGGCGGTCATGCCAGCCGACTGTTCGCGCACTTCATCCTCGGGGAAATACTGAGCCATGCGCTTCTTGGCGCGCTCGTCTCCCGCATCGTGGGCCATACGCAGATAGCGACGCGCACCAACATCGTCCTTGGGGACGCCCAATCCTTTGTGCAGATTGGTGGCAATATTCAACATGGCTGTGGTGCAACCCTGGCTGGCACTCAGGATATAGCAATCGTTGGCAGACGCATAGTCACCTTGCTTCTCGAAACACCAGCCAAGATTACTGCGTGCCGCAGCATCGCCACGCTCGGCGGCAGCACGCAGGCATCGCATGGCGAGCGCAAGGTTCTGCTGAAATCCCTCTTTGCCACACAGCCAGTTGTAGCCACGCTGGGCCATACGGGCGGTGGTGAAGCCTTGCCACTCGTCATCCCTGATGGGACCGAACCACTCGTCCAGTCTATGCTTGGCTCCCTCATGTCCTCGGTCGGCATACACTTTGGTCAATCGGTAACAGCGGTCGAGCAGCAGTGGATTGGTCTTGACTTCGTCATACAACAGGGAGGCCAAGGCGTAGGCTGCGTCGGGATTGCCCTGTTCGGTAGATTTCTCCAGCCAGTGGCGCGCCTCTGCCTTGTCCTCAGCACATCCATGGCCAGTATCAAGGAAAAGTGCGTAACGGTACATGCTTTGCGAATTGCCCTTCTCGGCACCATGACAAGCCAGTTCACAACAACGCGTCTCATTGCCGGATGCGTCGTTGTCATGGATATAACAAGCCAAAAGGCCATAGAAATCACCCACATCAGGGTATTTGCTCCACGCCTTTTCATACAATCTCACGGCATCATCATAGTCCCCAGCCTTATACAGCTGTTCGGCTTCATCATAGAGCCTCTTGGCTTCCATGCCAACATCCTCGCTACCGCGTTTCAAAAAGTCGAATAGACCCATAGTAATAGTATATCTAATATCATTTGCACTATATATATAATAATAGGTGTCGGCCAAACGAGCGACCGTCAGCAGACTAATACACCAAATGCAAATGTAGGGATTTATCTCGGCATAACAAGCGTTTACACCACCTTTTTTTACGAAATCTTCCGGTCCGAATAGACTCGGCATATAGTAATCGGTTGACTCTTTCTCGGGAACTGTCTTGTTAGTCAAGATTCTGAAAACAAATTGCAAAAAAGATAGGCATACTACCATTAATGGTGGTAAGCTACCACCCATAATGGTAGTATATAAAGCATCGAACAATATGACATCACAAGATTTCATCAGGGCACTTCATCATACTTTGCTTCGTGAGGACTATACCGAGTATCGCACATTACCCAATGGTGTGCAGACAAGTTTTGTTATCCATGCAGGACAATACAAGACTCGTCCTAACAGTGTAATAACTCGTTATGGTGACAGATTTGAGTATGCATCACCTGAGGAGACACCTGCTCTTATGTCTGATCTTGTAAATTGGTATAACGAGGAGGAACAGCAAGGAAATCTATCTCCCGTAGAATTGGCGGCCTTGTTCCATTACCGCTACATACGCATCCAATCCATTCGAGGATGGAAATGGACGAATAGCTCGTTTAATGGTGAACTATATTCTTTCAAGACATGGATGGCCGATGATAGTGGTACGAAGCCGGAAAAAACAAGAGTATCTGGAGGCTTTGCACCAAACCGATATGGTGGTAGGTGCGATTCCTTCTGTAGGAGCACGTGCCAATATCAAGCAGATAGGCATCTTCCTGAAATACTTTGAGAAATTGGTTGCCAAGGAAATTCAAACAGACATTGACTTTGTAACTCGCAAGGATGAAGACCTTTGGTGGTACGATGGCGAGA
>OQVS01002817.1_pt1 | contig 10795 bp, 6 predicted proteins | sample 1691601 | NCBI WGS metagenome assembly OQVS01 (sample SAMN03418268, study PRJEB22391) | human gut metagenome | biome: human-gut; feature: organic feature; material: feces | host: Homo sapiens | place: Tanzania | collected 2013-01 | reverse complement strand
TCTCATCCAGGCCATCGATCTTCTGCTGCTCGGACAGAGGTGCCAGAGTACATACGTTACAGATCTGGGTCTGTCCACGGGTGAACATAGCGGAACCATGTACACGGGGGATGATGTCTACTTCTGCTGCCAGAGGACGGATCTGGGTGATCGCACGTCCGTCGGGACGCTTGTGATCCTTCAGGATCATCTTGCGGACGGTCTTCTTCTCATACTGGTATACTGCCTCACCTAAGATAGCCAGCCACTCTTCGTTCTCAGCGAAAGCCTCGGTCAGATTGTCGGTGATCACACGGATATTCTCCTCACGGGTCTGCTTGTCATCGGTGAATACAGCTTCTTCCATCTCAGCGGGAGATACGATCTCCTTCATAGCCTCGAACATTTCAGCGGGCACTGCACAGCTGGTGTACTCGTGCTTCTTCTTGCCTGCTTCTGCTACGATCTTGTCGATGAAAGTAATGATGGTCTGGTTCACTTCATGTGCCTTGTAGATTGCTTCGATCATGGTAGCTTCGGGAATCTCGTTAGCTCCCGCCTCGATCATGATCACTTTTTCTCTGGTAGAAGCAACGGTCAGGTTCAGATCACCCTTCTTCCACTGCTCCTGGCTGGGATTGATGATGAACTCGCCATCGATCATGCCTACCTGAGTCATAGCGCAGGGGCCATCAAAAGGGATATCGGAAATGCAGGTAGCGATAGCAGCACCGATCATGGCTACCAGCTCCGGACGGCACTCAGGATCTACGCTCATTACCATGTTGTTCAGGGTCACATCATTACGGTAATCCTTGGGGAACAGGGGACGCATAGGTCTATCGATGACACGGCTGGTCAGGATAGCATTCTCGCTTGCCTTACCTTCTCTTTTGTTGAAACCACCGGGGATCTTACCCACAGCGTACATTTTCTCTTCATACTCTACACTCAGAGGGAAGAAATCGATACCGTCTCTGGGCTTCTCGGAAGCGGTTGCGGTACAGAGAACAGTGGTATCACCATAGTGCATGAATGCACATCCGTTTGCCTGCTTACCTACACGGTTGATATCAACCACCAGAGGTCTGCCTGCAAGATCCATCTTGTAACTTTGATACATATATTCCTCCTATCCATCGTACGTGATCTTAGTCTTTTTCACTCTACGATATAAATGATTTATTTCTACGGTACGGAGGATTACCGAAACTACTGAAAAATTCATGTTGTATTTCTTCCTCAACATAACCTTTTCAGCGGTCTCGGGGCTCACTTCCATACCGCATGTTACCAAAAACTCCGGGACAGCCAGTCTGCCACCAGACAATGAAAAACCGTGGGCTTGTCAGTTCTACCCCAACCCACGTAAACAGAGAAAGCGGAGCGCCGATGTAATCGGCAGACCCCGCTCACCAGTCAGCATTATTTTCTTAAGCCAAGCTTCTCGATTAATGCACGATATCTCTCGATATCCTTCTTCTTCAGGTACTCCAGAAGACCACGTCTCTGACCTACCATCTTCAGCATACCACGACGAGAATGATGATCCTTAGGGTTCTCCTTCAGATGCTCGGTAAGCTCCTGGATTCTTGCGGTCAGGACTGCTACCTGTACCTCAGGTGAACCTGTGTCACCGGGGGTTCTTGCATACTCGTTCATGATGGCTGTTTTCTTTTCCTTAGAAATCATTTCTTTTTCCTCCTGTTTTTTAAACGCCTGATACTAAGACTAAGGTCGGAGTGTCCGTAATCTGAGCATCGGCTGATCATACTGTTTCAATATAGCATAATTTTTTCCGATTGTAAATACTTAAAATAAGGGAACCCACTCTTTTCCGGTCACTTCCTGATAGCTGGTCAGTAAAGATGCCAGAGGTACGCCCCATCTCGACGGACTGCCCTCTGTCTCATAGACCTCACCTACGACCATGGCGAGCAGATTGCCGTCCTCGTCAAAAACCGCAGAACCGGAATCTCCACTTTCCAGGATAATATTCATCTTGGTATGGTTCAGACCGTTGCCATAGGCAAACTCTTCCATAAGACCTGCCACCGTACCCTCGACGCAGGTTCCGGTATAACCTTCTCTGCTCATGCGATAAACCTTAATGTTTCCGCATGCTTTCTCTCCGTCACTCATGGCGAGCCAGCTCTCAATATCGACATTGACGGGAGCCAGCTTTCCGGCTGTTTCCGCATCCACATCCTCACTGTGAACCGATACTACTCCCACATCAAAGACATCACTGCAGCCTTCTTTTCTTCCGATCGCCTGTGTACCGTCAGCAAATGTCACAGTCCAGGTGTCCGCCGACTCAATGACATGTCTATTGGTACAAATATAAAGCATGCCATTCTCTTCCTTTGCAAGAAACCCTGAGCCACTGACTTCCTTGCCGCCATTTTCTGCATACAGATTTACCAGGCTGTACACTGCACCCGGAAGCCCGGTGTCATCTGTCTCTGTGCTTTCTTCCTGTACCTCAGTCTGCTGTACGCTTTCTTCTGCAACAGTTGTTGTCTCCTGCTGCTCTTGCTTGCTGCCACAGGCGGACAGCGTCAGTACGACTCCCGTCATCAAGCAGACATTACATATCTTCTTCCAAATCTTTTTCATAATCATCCTCTTTTATTTTCAAAAGAATCCTGCCGGACTTTTCCAGTATTATACTACTTTGTATAACAAAGGCGGCAGATACAGATACCTGCCGCCTTTGCCTCTTCATTACGGACAAAGATTAATATTCTACACCGTTATAATCACCAAACATAGCATCGTAATCAGAAGAAATGACGTTCTGATCATGGATCTGATTATTCTTTACATAGAATACATTCCATACGTTACCGGCCTGATTAGAGGGTACGTTGTACTCCTTGATCAGTGTTGCACCCTGATATACCTTTATGTTTGCACCGGAGAAGGACATCTCGGTAGAATCAGGATTATGACCATTGGTAAAATCGTGTACAGAATAATAGTAGGGCTTGTCACTCTGCACATTGAATACGGTTACGGTCTCAGGACCATAAGAAGAAGTATCATCTACATCCAGGGAAGCATTTATTTCGCCCTCAAGGCCATAGTAAATCTTGTGGGAAAAATATACATGGAAGTAATCAGCGCTGTCTCCTGCCACGGTAGGTCCTACCAGATGGGAATCCAGGTCTCTGGGTCTCTCACCCCAGGTAAGAACTACACGGAACTGAGTGTCGTCTACAGCAGTTGCGGTAGGATTCAGAGTTCCGTCAAAGGAGCGGGATGCATTGGAGCTGAATACATTCACAAATACAGATGCATAACCTTCACGGGCAAACTCGATGGTGTAGTAACCTCTCGCCAGAGTTACATTGTAGCTGCCATCTGCACCGGTGGTAAAAGTATTGAGGACTTCACCTTCTTTGTTATTCCAGTTTGCTCTGACTTTCAGGGTTACACCTGCCAAAGTCTGACCTGTTACGGCATCTTTGGCAATACCTGCGACATTGTTCTCACCGCTGTAGTTTTCGCTCAGCAGATTGAAAGTAGGCATTTCAAAGGAACCGGAACCGGAAGCTACTGCGAAATTGGTCATGGTCAGTGTCATGTAACCGGGAGCACTGGCAGTAACCTCATATCTGCCTGCAGGCAGCTCAGCGATCACATAGTTACCATTTGCATCCGTAGTTACCTCATACCAGCCATTACCGGTAGTCACAGTGCTGCCTGCGTTATTACCGCTGACATCGTTGCCGCTGACATCATTACCGCTGACAGAAGCAAGTGCCTCATACAGATCACCGGTTCTGGTAAATCTTACACGCGCATTGGGAATAACGTTACCGTCGGGATCAACCAGGGTACCTCTGGCAACAACTTCTGCAGTGCTTGTGCCACCACTGATTCCACTGTTAGAACCGCTGTTGGAACCGCTGTTGTTATTGGAACTATTATTGTCATCAGAATCATTAGAAGAAGCTACTACAACATCAGCATGGCAGTTTCTGCCTTCCTTGCTGCCAAATGCCAGCCAGTGTCTGTAGAGAGCCATGACATCATAGCCAAATGCCTTCTTCAGATCAGGATATCTGTCTGCGTATGCTCTTGCATCAAAAGTACCGAAAGAATTTCTGCCTTCTTTGATGCCAAAGGTTACATAGTGATTTAAGTATGCGTTCCAGTTATCACCGAAAGCAGCATTCAGATCAGCATATGCCTCTCTGTACTTCTTCAGATCGATCAGCTCGGTAAATACGCGCTGCTCTTTCTGTCCAAACTTTACATAATGATTGTACAGTGCCTTGGCATCTTTACCAAAAGCAGCGTTCAGATCACTGTAAGTCTGGGAATAGTAATTTGCATCGAATACATCCTTGGGAGTAGTGGTCTTTGCAGATACGGTAGTTCCTACCAGCATTGCCAGAACCAGCACTGTGGATACAGTCTTTGCGAGCTTTTTGCCGAAAAAGCTCAGTTTTTTGTTGTTCATTCCGGGATTCCTCCTCATTCGTTTTTTAGGCTTTTTTTGCCTATTCAAAGAATAGCACTTCTTGTTCCGGATTACAATATTCCGTGAACTTTTTTTCAAAAAATGTCAGGACTTTTTTCCCGGTATTTTTTCAGTTTGTGCATATTACACATAAACTTCTTGGATTTTATATCATTTTTATACTTTTTTTATTTTTTATCCCTGGCCGCTGCCTGATCCTTCAGAACTATTTTCTTGTGACCCGTTTCTGTACCTTTTCCTCGTACATCCGGCTGTCCGCTACTTTGATGTAATCGGCAAAGGTCTGGTCGGATTCCGGATCTGTCACTACGGTTCCGATACTCATGGATAAAGGAAATGGAAGCTTCTGGGCTTTTCCCTCCGCCTCCAGGGTTCTGCGGATGCGCAGCACCAGCTCCCGGGAAGCTTCATCGGACTGGTAAGTCTGGATCAGCACAAATTCATCACCACCGGTCCTGGCCGGTACGGCATCCCGGCTGCTGCACTGCATCAATGCTCTGGCTGCAGCACAGATTGCCATATCCCCATACTCATGTCCAAAAGTGTCATTAATATATTTCAGCCGGTCCAGATCCACGAACAGGATCAGCTGTCTGCGGTTGTTCATTTTGCAGACACGGAAAGACTCTTCTCCCAGCTGCTGATATCCCATACGGTTATACATGCCGGTCAGTGTATCCATGATATACAGGGAGGAAAGCTTGCGGTTCATATAGGCCAGCATCTCTTTTTTATGAAGATTCTCCATGGAACGGGTCAAAGCATTCATGATCTGGAACAGGTATTGTTTTTCCATCAGATACACCGCATTGCGGATGACCACATAGCCTACGGTACGCTCTCCGAAATGCAGTGGCAGGAACAAAAAGTCCTGTCCCGGCTTCGGGTAGTCGAAGGTAGGGAAGATCCCATCCACTTCCTGTCTGTCCAGATCCAGTCTCTGGTCTCTCTCATAAGCAAAGGTCATCTGCATTTGCCTGGGATAACCATGCAGGGAAAATCCTTCGTCCGAAGGAGTCATATCCAGATGAATGCTCTTCTCTGCCTCCTTTTTATAGGCGTTGAGATGATCATCCAGCACCAGATACATGGCGTCACATTTCAGGGAAGGAATACACTGGGGAATGCAGTACATCATTTCTTCCACGGTATTGCACTGCATCATTTCCGCCTCCATGGACAACACTTCTTCATCAAATTCTTCGCTGTCCACGCTGTACATGATCTGATCCTTCAGATGTGCCCTGGCGTCTCTGCTGCTTCCCCGGCCACAGCCACAGCTCTCCTGCCACAGCATTTCTGTATTCGTAAAATTATATTTAGGAACCGTCTCTCCCGCCCATATTTTCAGCAGGACATCCATTCCCTGATAAGCAGCTTCCTCCCGGATATGTCCCACTGTAGTGATACTGGGTGTGTAAAAGCCGGCTTTATCAAAATTGTCAAAACCCGTAACCCTGAAATCTGTCGGTGCATGGAAGCCCATCTGTGCCGCTGCCTCGCATACCGCCACAGCCACATTATCATTGATACAGATCACCGCATCGGGCAGTTCCTTATGGATATCCCACAAATGTCTATAGCCCTCCATGCCGCTCTTGTAATCAAAGGTACCGTACCAGATGTCATCCTTGTCTATTTTAATCTTATGCTCTTTAGCGTAGTCCAGCATTCCCTGCAGACGGCAGCTGCTTTCATAATTGCTCTGTGCTCCTACCAGCAGCCAGAATTTCCTGCAGTCATGCACTTCATTCAGATGCGCTATCACCTGCTTCATGGCAGAGTAGTTATCAATCCCGACATAATAAAAATCTTCCAGTTCATTTGCGATGGACACTACGGGAAGACCTGTCTGTTTCGCCTTATGAATCACTTCCGCCAGGACCGCCGGTGAACTGATATTATTCAGTTCCAGAATGATCCCATCGAATTCCGACAGATCCGGCAGATTAAAAATATTATATTCCGCTCTATTGTACCCGGCATCTCTGCTCCAGTTGCCGGTACTGTTAAAAATGTACAGGTTTACATCTTCACCTGTTTCTTTTATTCTCTGTAATATACCTGCCGGCCAGGCGTAAGTAAACAACCGTCTCCAGCCATCGGTGATCAAAGCTACTTTCCGCATGTTCTTCACCTGATTTCCGTCTCTGTAGGAATCCCTTTTTATCCTGTCAGAGATACCTCTTATATAAAAAAATAGTATCATACTTCCCCGGTAAACGCAATTGTAAAAGAGAAACGTACGCCGCCGGGCGCACCTGCAAAAAGGCATTGCTCCACCATCGTGGATGCAATGCCTTCTCATTTTCTCATTCCTTTATCCTGTCAAAATCAGTCACGGATCACACGGACACATTTTACAGGGGTACGATATTTGTAGTTACTGATCTTGATACCGGTCTTCGGGCTGCTGGCATGAATGACCTGTCCGCCGCCGATATAGATGGCTACATGATTGATGGTGCCCTTACCGTTTCCGTAGAATACCAGATCGCCGGGTTTCAATTCGGAAGCACTGATCTTAGTTCCTTCATTAGCCTGTGCCCGGGAGGAATGGCTCAGGGTAATGCCGTATTTCTTAAATACGCTGAGGACGAAACCGGAGCAATCCGCTCCCTTGGTCAGGCTGGTACCACCCCATACATAAGGATTGCCCAGAAACTGTTTTGCATATTCTACCAGATCTACACGGACATCCGATACGCCCTGTCCATAGAGAAGCTCGGTCATGGTAATGGCTGTGTCCAGTTTTTCTTCCACAGTGACATAGTCCTGGGATACATAAGCATCCTCACCATCGATGGAAATTTTCACCCAGCCGTCAGAACCGGTCTCTACATATTCCATCTCTTCGCCCTGTCCCACCTGAGTCACGATTTCACTGCCGGTATTGGGCTCCTGGCGTACATTCAGTCCATCGGTATTGGCGATGGCTACGGTATGCACCAACTCTGTGGCACGGATCTTGGCTTCTGGTCCTGTCAGTAGGAAATCCTTGCTGACATAGCCTTCTACTTCGCCGGATTTAATATGTGACCAGCCGTCTGTCGTCTCAATAACTTCGCAGGCTGCGTCCTTAGGAAGCTTACCTACCAGTTTTCCATCGGTAGTAGGCACGGCTCGGACATTCAGATTGCCGGATTCCACATTGGCCACGCCAATATTGGTATAGCCCCAGGAGGCCCCCTGCGCATCCTGGGCAATCTGGATATACTCCTCTAAGGAGCGCTCCGTCTCCAGGACAGAAGCCACGCCACCGGATGCCATGAGCACATTGCTCTCCGCTGCGGATACAGAGACCGGCATTGCCAGCATGCATACTGCTAAACCTGTTGCTGCAATTTTAATTTGTCTGCTTTTATTATTCTTTATCATAACTTTCAGTTAAATTCCTTTTACGAATCTGTTACAAAATTGTTACATCACCTTCTTGATTATACCCGCACATCAATGCTATGTCAACCTGTTACAAAATTTTCCATAATTCAATTTTGGGGTTGGGAATTAGTGTGATAAATAGCGAGGCTCATTGCGGAGAATTGCCAATAAATGTGGATTAAGAAAATCTCAACACTCTCCGACAGACACCTGCATGAGGGTCTGCTGCTCCGGGAGTTCTGTTTGTATTAAAAACGCCATTTTTCGCTAAAAAAATACAAAAACAGTAGATTTTGACCTTTTATAAGAGCTTATTTTCGCTAAAATGGGAAAAATAATAAAATCAGTACAAAAAATGTTTGATTTAGGAGTTTTTTTGTACTGATTTTGCTATTTTGATGCGATTTGCACCAAAGTAATAGAGAAGCAGAAATACCACCCGGGAAGACAACAAAGTCATCCGGGCGGTATTCAACTAACTTTCTATTTATTGATGTCGGGGTCAAAAGCCCCCGACTTTGATGCTCATATCGGGACGGGTCCCAAGGTCTTTCTCCCACATATGAGCAAGCTCATGTGGGCTTAGACCTTTTGACCCTGGCATCATTTATTTAAAGTAAGCCACACCGGACTCGAAGATCTTCATATCCTGCTCGCCATAAATGTTCATGGCCACAGCAGCATCTCTTCTCTCGGAGTGCGCCATCTTACCGAAGCATCTGCCGTCGGGAGATGTGATACCTTCGATTGCGCAGTAGGAACCGTTGATGTTGTACTCCTCATCCATGGATACGTTGCCGTTCTGGTCAGCATACTGGGTAGCGACCTGTCCGTTTGCGAAGAGCTTGTCGATCCACTCCTTCGGTGCTACGAAACGTCCCTCACCATGGGATGCGGGGTTGCAGTAGGTGGCACCCAGCGTAGCGCCCTGTAACCAGGGAGACTTGTTGGATACGACCTTGGTATATACCATCTTGGAGATGTGACGGTTGATGGTATTGAAGGTCAGGGTCGGGGAATCCTCCTTCTGACCGGTGATCTCGCCGTAGGGAACCAGTCCCAGCTTGATCAGTGCCTGGAATCCGTTACAGATACCCAGTGCCAGACCGTCTCTCTCATTTAACAGCTTCATGACAGCTTCCTTCAGCTTCGCATTCTGAAATGCGGTTGCGAAGAACTTCGCACTTCCGTCAGGCTCATCACCTGCGGAGAAGCCGCCGGGGAACATGATGATCTGCGCCTGTGCGATGGACTTCTCGAATTCCTCTACGGATTCACGGATATCCTCTGCGGTCAGATTGCGGAATACTCTTGTCTCCACATGGGCTCCGGCACGCTCAAATGCCTTGGTGCTGTCGTATTCACAGTTGGTTCCGGGGAATACCGGAATAAATACGGTGGGCTTTGCAACCTTGTGTTTACATACATAGATACTGTCTGCCTTGTAGACATCGCCTGCCACTGCCTCAGTACCCTTCACTGCCTTAGTGGGGAATACCTTCTCTAACTTGGAGGTCCAGGAAGCAAGTGCCTCATCCATGGTGATCTGCACATCACCGTATACGAATGCAGGTTCCTCGGTCACAGTACCGATGACGGTGTAATCCAGCTCCTTCTCGTCCAGTGCAGCCAGTTTGTCTGCGGGAATCTCTGCCAGGATATCGCCCAGTCCATTGTCGAACAGGTCGTCTGTGGTGACCTCATCAGCGATCTTCACACCCAGCTTATTACCGAATGCCATCTTGGATACGGCAGCTGCCACACCCTTGGAATCCAGAGCATATGCGGATACGATGGTGCCGTTCTCGGTCAGCTCGTGGATCCTGCCATATAATTCTGCCACATTCTCATACATGGGAATGTCGAAATCGTCTTTGTCAATAGAGAAGCGCACCAGCTTGTTGCCGGGTGTCTTCAGTTCCGGAGTAACGATGTCACCGGATTTTGCCACATCCACTGCAAAAGATACCAGTGTGGGCGGTACATCAATATCATTGAAGGTACCGGACATACTGTCCTTACCGCCGATGGAAGGCAGACCGAAACCGATCTGTGCGTCATAGGCACCGAGCAGTGCTGCAAAAGGCTGGCTCCAACGCTCGGGATCACCGGTCATTCTGCGGAAGTACTCCTGGAAGGTAAAGCGGATTTTACTGAAATCACCACCGGAAGCCACGATCTTTGCCATGGACTCTGTCACTGCATAGACAGCTCCGTGATAAGGACTCCAGGAAGACAGGTAAGGATCAAAGCCGTAGCTCATCATGGTCACGGTATCGGTCTTACCTTCCAGCACGGGCAGCTTTGCTACCATGGTCTGGGTCTCGGTCAGCTGATATTTTCCGCCGTAAGGCATCAGTACGCTGCCAGCACCGATGGAGGAGTCGAACATCTCCACCAGCCCCTTCTGGGAACATACGTTAAGGTCATTTAACAGTGCCACCCAGGCACCCTTCACATCGCCCTCTTCCAGTTTCTCACCTACAGCGGGAACCGCCCATTTATCGAAATAATTCTCTTCTTCGGAAGGAATATCTACTTTTACTCTGGTCTCCTGGTGCGCACCGTTGGTATCTAAGAAAGCTCTCTTCAGATCTACGATAGGCTTGCCTCTCCAGTTCAGTACCAGTCTCGGCTCCTCGGTAACCACTGCCACGGGAACAGCCTCTAAGTTTTCTTCCTTTGCATAGCCTAAGAAAGTATCCACATCCTTAGGATCTACTACCACTGCCATACGCTCCTGGGACTCGGAAATTGCCAGTTCCGTGCCGTCCAGTCCGGCGTACTTTTTAGGTACCTTGTCCAGATCTACGGTCAGACCGTCTGCCAGTTCACCGATGGCAACGGAGACACCACCGGCACCGAAGTCGTTACATTTCTTGATCAGACGGCTGACTTCCTCACGACGGAACAGTCTCTGGATCTTACGCTCGGTGGGTGCAT
>OQVS01002813.1_pt1 | contig 10802 bp, 11 predicted proteins | sample 1691601 | NCBI WGS metagenome assembly OQVS01 (sample SAMN03418268, study PRJEB22391) | human gut metagenome | biome: human-gut; feature: organic feature; material: feces | host: Homo sapiens | place: Tanzania | collected 2013-01 | reverse complement strand
CAGATTTTCTTTGTAATTTAGCAGCGCAAAACGTAAAGTAGGTAAGATTATGGCAAAAATAGTAAATAAATATCCAGTGGGGATACAGACATTTGAAAAAATCCGCGAGAAAGATTATCTCTATGTAGATAAGACCAAATATATCGTGGATTTCAGAGAGAAACAGATGTCGTATGTATTTCTGAGTCGTCCAAGACGATTCGGAAAGTCACTCTTTGCCTCTACTTTGCAAGCCTATTTTGAGGGTAGAAAAGAACTTTTCGAAGGATTGGCCATTGCTGATTATGAGAAGGATTGGGTGAAGCATCCTGTGCTTCATTTCGATATGAGCGGTGCCAAGCACTTTGATGGAGAAGGTTTGAAGCATTATCTCGACTTGCAGCTGACCCCATTTGAAGAACTTTATGGCAGGGATGAGAAAGAATTGTATCCAAACGACCGACTGGATGGACTCGTGAAGCGTGCCCACAAGCAGACTGGCAAGAAGGTGGTGGTCATCATCGACGAATATGATGCCCCATTGCTGGATGTGGTGCATGAGGAGGATGATCTCAAGCAGTTACGTCTCATCATGCAGAACTTCTACAGTCCGCTGAAAAAGCTCGACCCATATCTGGAGTTTACCTTCATCACGGGTATTACTAAGTTCTCGCAGCTCAGTATCTTCAGCGAACTCAACAACCTCGACAACATCAGCATGTTCGATCAGTATTCGGCTATCTGTGGTATCAGCAAGACGGAGCTTACCACGCAGATGAAACCGGATATTGAGGCTATGGGTGAAGCCCTAAATATGACGTATGAGGAATGCCTGGCAGAGTTGACGCAATTCTACGACGGTTATCATTTCAGTAAGAATTCAGAGGATATCTTTAATCCTTTCAGTCTGGTGAAGGCATTGAATGCACGGGATATTGCTCCTTACTGGTTTGGATCCGGCACTCCATCTTTCCTCTTGAAACTCTTGGATAAGTATCATGTCAATCTTTCTACATTAGAAAGTCAGGAGGCGGTATTGAGTTCCTTCGACCAATCTACAGAGGAAATGACGGATGCCTTGCCTTTGCTTTATCAGAGCGGCTACCTGACCATCAAGAAATATGATCCGATGTTTCAGGAATATACGCTGGGTATCCCAAACAAGGAGGTTCGCGATGGACTGCTCAACTCATTGATTCCCCACTATGTGAACCCTCGCCGTTCCGACAACGATGCTTTCCTTTTGGGATTCTGCAAGGCGGTTTATCGAAACGATATCGAAGCAGCATTGGAGCACATGCGTACGTATATGGCTACAATACCATACGATTTGGAGAATCATAGCGAGAAGCATTATCAGACCATCTTCTATCTGATGTTCAGCTTCCTGAATATCTATATCCGTACGGAAGTGAAGAGCGCCATCGGCAGGGCTGATGCCGTGATGCATATGCCCGACACAATCTACGTCTTCGAACTGAAGGTTGATAAGAGTGCAGAAGAGGCCTTAGCTCAGATAGACGAAAAAGGCTATATGCTGCCATATCGTACAGAGAGCAAGCGACTGGTAAAAATCGGTATCAGTTTCGACAGCACTCAGCGAACAATCAGCGACTGGATTATCAAGGAAGGATGATTTTTGAAGCCAATTCGTGGTTTTTTCTGCAATTGTGAACCACGAATTGGCAATAAAATGCTTCGCATAGCCGGTTTTGATGATACTTCTCGCTGTTTTATGATACTTCTATGAGACTTCTCTCTCCATTTTTTAGAGAAGTCTCATTCTGTTAATGCTCAGAGTATTAGTGATATAAGTCTATATTTTGGCCTAAGAATGAGACTTTGAGACTTTTTTCGAGCAAAAAGATTTATACGTGCGTATGCCAAGCTAAGTTTTCGCAAGTGAGAATTCTGAATCTCTTTTTAAGATACCAATAAAATATAGCAGATAAGCCTAATTTACTACCACATATACAGATACGCTTGCATCTTATACCTTTTCCGTTAAAATCCCATTTGTAGTTTTCGCTTTTTTTAGCTAAATTTGTAGTCATAAACTAATAAAAGTAAGTGGTATTCTAGCTTGCCATCTTACTATATTGTATAATATGAGCACATTGTCTAATGTGACACCCCAAAGAGGAGGCTTTAGCCTTCTTTACGCAAGACTTACCTCTTGCGTCTCCTCCAAGAAGAACACTTTTGGGGTGTCGGTAGGGTATGTGCGGGAATTAGAATTGGTTTTAAAAATATCCTGGTAAATTTATTCTACATATCCTATAACAAAATTTTCAATTTCTCTGTTTTATTATTGTCGTGTCATGTTGATTATATGATAGTTACAGACTATAAGATGGACGCATCTGTGTAGTTGATTTAGTTCTAAGTTTGGAAGAGGATAGCTGTTAAGGCTTATCGATGGAGTATTTAGGGATATAGTTGAAAGATTTGCATGCTGACTAAGACAACAGAAAATATAGAATAGATTAGAACTATAGCGACTGCTTAAATATCAAACAATTTTATTGAAATCCTCAATAATAGATCTGTTTGTGGTTACTAATTATATATACCGAACATAAATAAAAAAACAATTTTAAAAGTTGCGCCCGACACAAGATTAGGGTATTAGAGTATGATTTCTTTAAAAAATAGAATAGCATTATATTCAATATGGAGCTTATTCCTTTTTGGATTTGTATTACAGACTTTTGTTTCATGTAAGAAAAGACAACAAAATAACAATGTTATAGCTGCAGTGAAGGACTATATTATCAAAGGTTCTTGTGGAGAGGATGCAGAGTATATATTATATACGAATGGGACATTAAAGATTTATGGTAAAGGTGCCATGGATGATTATGATTATCGGTTTGAAAAGAAGGCAGAAATAAAAGTTGTTCCCTGGATAGAATATAGAGATAGAATCAAAAAGTTAGATATTCAAGGGATTTCAACAATAGGAAGTTATGCATTTGATAGTTTACTTTTTGTTAAAGAAGTTGTTGTTCCATCATCTGTAAAAAGTGTTCACAAAAGTGCTTTCGCATGTATGGAACAGTTAGAAACCATAACTTTTCAAGGTGATATAGAATACATAGGTGAATATGCGATTGCTGTATGTAAGTCTTTGGTAAATATAAAATTTGAAGGAGAAGTAAAGGCTTTGGGATCAAGTTGTTTTCAAGAAAACAAAAATATAGAGGTATTGACAATTCCTGATGGTATAGAACACCTACCTTCTTCTGTATGCTCATTTTGTGACAAATTGCGTAAAATCATATTGCCAAATACCTTGAAGGTCTTAGATGCTGCTTTCTATTATTGTCCCTCTTTAGAAGAGGTAAAACTACCAGAGTCGTTAAAACATATTGATTTGGCAACTTTTATTAATGACCCCAAAATAGAGTCTATCGTTATTCCCAAAAGTGTATCAAGAATTAAAAATTTGGATGCATCAAAAGAGCTAAAAACAATTTGTATATTAAGTGAAACAATGCCAGAAATAGATTGCACTTCTTCAATTTATTATGGCGTTTCTTTTCAATTATATGTACCTTCTCATTTATTATCGGATTACAAAAGCCATGAAAAACTTCAATATCTTGCAGAACAGATTCACTCTTTAAGTTTTTCTTCAGACTCTAACAGTTATACTACTAATGATGATTATTATCCATCAAATGGCTCTTATGAAAACCAAGACATGAACAATGGCTCGTATAGGCCTGAATGTCGGGCTTGTAGAGGTAAAGGAGATTGCTTTGTGTGCAAAGGAAGAGGATATACACATACGAAAAGAGTCTATAATAATAGTTTGGGCTGTTGGGACTTAGTGGACGAGCCATGCCACAGCTGTGGTAATACAGGAAAATGTACAGCTTGCAAAGGAGATGGTTTCTTGGATGAAGGTATAGATTATTAGCTGGATGTGTTTTGGGATAACAAATGGTACTTTTACATTTATAAATAACTAAAGTTGTGCGCGACACGTATAGCGTATATGAATTATGAAGAATAACATTTTAGTTTTTTTGATGATGTTTTTGTGTTTGCAGATTAGTGCACAGCAACGAAGAAAAACAATTCCGCAGCGTCGAACCATGGCATCTGTTAAAAAGGGTACTCCGCAGACAATAAAGAAAATGCGAGAAACAGGAGAGGATGGTTTCATTTGGTATAAGCTACATCAGGGAAATCTGTATGGTGCGGCTGATATAGATGGAAACACTATAATTCCGATAAAATATGAAAGGCTTCACTATTATTGTAGTGATGTTGCTGGAACTCATTATTTCAGTGTCTGGACTGGTCCCTATGAAGGGGCTTATACTCGTAGAGGTAGATGCATAATATCGCCCGATAGACATTTTACATCAGTTTGCATACATTCAAAAGAAACAGAAAGTGGCGAGGTTTTTCTTCATGTAATAGTTACAAACAATTTCGGTGAAATAGGACTTTGTGATATTAAGGGAAATCAGGTAGTAGCACCAGGAAATTATGATTTGAATATAGTATGTAGCTCAGAGGAACTGACATATATATATAGTTCTACCGTAAATGGGTTATATGGTGCGTTTGATCTAAATGGTAATTTGTTAACCAAGCCTGTGGCGAATTGGAATATCAAAGTCTATGATGACAAGATAGAGATTGTTAATAAAAATCGCTCTGGTAAATTTGAGAAAAGATATATCTATGGTTCATATTCTGAGGACACACGATTTGATTATAATAATTATGATGGAATATACAGACCGTTCAAAGCTATTAAGTCAATTTCTTCAAGTAGTAGTTCCTCATCATCTAGAACAAGCTCGTCAAAAACAACAGGTAGTATAGATTCTAAAAAAGGGGAAACAAGTGATTTTCCACTTGTTGCATCTCGTAAATATAGAATCAAAAGTACATTTATGGGAGAGGAATCTCATGCGTTCTCTGGTGAAGGGTATGTTGAGTATAAAGGAAATAAAATTATAATAAACTTTGGCTTCACAACCAAAGAGTATACGTTAAACCAACCTCCTAAACCTCTGTTAGGTTTTTTAAGGGATGCTTTTGACGTAGATGTAACTTATGATGGAGAAAATGGAAAACTATGTGTAATTGATTTGGAAAATACCATAAGCATTGAGCCTATTGGTTTCTCAATGAATCTTGGATATGTTGTAGAAAAGTAGTTATTTGTGTACTAAAGCAAGTCATCAATAGGTTGGTTAAAAACCACAGAAAAACAGGGTAATGAAAATCAAATATTTATTAATACTGACAGTTTTGTTTATGGTGGCAAGTTGCCATCATAAACAAAGTAATGCGAATCCAGAGACTGATTCTATAGTAAATATTAGAGAAATGGGGATTGATGATATTACAACTTTCTGTGAAGGTGATGAGAGGATAGTTCATGCAAAGATGGGGTACTATGATTTTGATCAAATAGAAAACTTAGTCTCTTTCTTTGATTCTATCTTAGCAAAGCATCCTATTCCTATTTGGTTGTCAGAAGAGGATACAACTAATCAAAGGGAAAAGAGGTGTGTTGCAAGAATCGAAGCATATCGTAAAGGAAAGGCTCGGTTTTTCCCGGATACTCTTATTAGCGAATGTTTGAGATACATATCTTTCAATACGGCTATCGTCAACAATCATGGACCTGAATATACTGATATGGTTTATGGGGAATGCCTTATGATGTGCGCTGCATTTTATAGCCCAGATATAACATGTTTGGTGGAAATGCAAACTCCTGATCATTGTGCCGGAATCTTCAACTATGGTACCAGTTATAATCGGCAACCTTGGTGGTCGTATTTGTTTCTGAAACGCAAGAAAGGTTATGAGGCGATATGCCTTGGAGATTTTGTTGCTGTACGTAGTATCTTTCAACTTGAAGATGCTCAGAAGCGAAAATATTATTTATGTTCTGATAATAATACCTCGTTAGAGTTCAATCAATGGCTTTATTGGGTGAAAGGTGAAGATGATATTCGCCGGGTTGCTGAATGCCATAAAGCTCCAATGGAAGGTGATGTGGAGTCTTACTATTTTGACAAGAATCGCTTGATTTGGAAATATGCTAAATGGGATGAAACCAAAAAACAGCTAATTTCTACTAGCGATAAGCCTGCAATGACTTTACGTTTGGATGGTGAAAGGTCTGGATTTGAATAGCTTTTGGGGATGATTAATAGGTTACTATTATCTTATGTATCTCATAAAAAGGTAAAATGACAAAACTAAGAAGTTGCGCCCGTCACGTATTTAGGGTAAAAAAGAAATGAGATTATTTACATATTTCAAGAGTTTATTCTGTCGGGAAAAGCCAGAACCTGTAAATGAAGAGGATGAATTTGTTTATAAGCAATTTCGTCAAATAACATCAGCTCTATCCAAAAAGCTTGTTTCCATGCAAAATATAGAATATAACATCAGTGAAAGTTTTGTATTGGCTTCCAATGACTGGTTTGCGAGATCTGTCGCTTTAGAAATACGGAAAAATGAACATAATGAAGATTATGGCTATCTTTCCTTGCATTTGTTACATCCTTATTGTATGTGTGACGCATCCACAATAGTCCTTTATGGGGAAAAGGCGAGTTTGTTGGAATTTCTAAATAGCAATGAGGGCATCGAAAAATTAATTCATGGAGCAAGAACCACGGATGAAGAAATGAAAAATTGGGATGACCAATGATTATAATAACGAAATAAAAAGAAATAATGGATGAAGGTAAAATAAGTTATAGGAACAGCATTCTTGCCATTTGGAATCAGTTGACAAGAAAGGGGGCGTGGCGAAATATATTTGTCACTCACAATGCCTTTGGGATATTCAGTGAGTATAGCCATATATCTCGACGCAGCGGAAAGCCTAAGATTCCTTACCCAAATAAGAAAGTTGCATTTAGGGCAGCAGAAGCAATGGGAAAGAAACATGGTGTGCATTTTTCTGTTTACAAATGTGCATGGTGTGACGGATGGCATATAGGGAAGAATGCGCAGAATAAGATCAAGTAGGACGCATTGGAGGATAAAGCATTGGTGTCTGAGTATGCAAACAAGTGTTTGATGTTTGACTATTCCAAACATGAGGATTTGAAGCCTAAATGGGAAAGATTCATAAAATAACAGTATTTGTGATTATGGAGAAAAATATGTAACAATAAGCAAGAGCGTAATAATAAGGATGTCTATGATATAGGTGAGAATAATTACAGAATAAAAGAAAATAGTCTCCCTCAGCTCAATTTGATATAAAATCGAATGGGCTGAGGGATTTTTGATGATAGAAATGGTTACTTGTTTCACTCTATATTCATAAAGATATAAGTTTTTAACACAAAAATATCAGATAATATGGAAGAAACAAGAAACGAAACAGAAATACAAAAGACAAAAGTCTTCAATGTTGTTAATTACCATGGTAGATTGGCAGATGAAGCCTTTGATAAAGAGGGAAATAAGTATGAACTAAAAATAAAGAGCATATGAAAAGAGCAATTATTTTATTTTGGAAAGGGCTGACAGGTATTATTTCAGCAACAGCAGAATGGTTCACCGTGATACTTGGAATGAAGGATGAATCTAAGTATGGCAAGTTTATTCGACGTGTTGTTGGAGGCTGTTTTGCGTTCATCATGTTTGTGTTTGCATGTGCTGGAGGTAATGCGCTATACGAGTTTGTTTACAAGAAAGTGAATGCTGCGAAATATTTGGATGACTCCTACTATGACTCGCAGTATCTGTCACGAAATGCTACTTACTATGGTTGTGCCTATGATACAGATGGTTATGTGGAGACTCGTGATGGAAAAAAGACCGTCAAAGGCATCCATTGGATTTCGAAGCCATTGGGTGATGATTCTTTGGTTTGTTACAGCAATGGAAAGGCACGAGGCTACTTCAATATGCTGACTGGAGAAATTGCCATTAAGCCACAGTATAAACACGCTTGGATTTTCTCTGATGGCCTGGCATCGGTTGATGACAATGGAATGATAAAGTTCATTGATGCAAAGGGCAATGTGATTATTGACTTGAATATCCCATATATTAAAGGGGCTGAGGGATATGTTTTCCACAATGGATATTGCGTGATACATAACAACAAGCGGGACAAATTTGGGTTGATAGACAAAAAGGGGAACTGGATGTTGAAAGCAGAATATGATGCAATAACTCCAAATGACTCTTTCTTTATTGTAAGTAAAGGAAGAATGCAAAGTGTTCTTGCGAATGATCTGAAACCAGTATTGACCTTTATGGAAGCAAAGTTAAGTGTCTCTGCTGGAAGTATCAACGCTACGATGAAAGATCATACACTCCGCGGATACAATTTGAAAGGTGAGCTGATTGACGATTTCTTGATTAGTAATGTTGACGGTATGCTGTATAATACTGATGAGATACGGTACACTACAGCAAAGAATTACGATGATGAAGGAAATCTGACAGGTGAGACAGCGGAAGCAGAACCTACACCTTATCAAAAAACTGCAAGTTGCAAGAAGTATGAAGCAGAATATGGTTGGTATGGATTGATGTCATCAAGTGGCAAAATCATCACTCCTCCAAGATACTGCGATATAACAGCTATTGGGTATGACCTGTATCTCTGTAAAACCGACGATATTAGAGGTGAAGTGTTGAATGGTAAAGGTATAAGGGTAAGATAAACCTTATACCAGTAATGAAGGGTGTGTCATAAGTCCATGGCACACCCTCTATTTTTATTTCAAGAATATACCTGGCCACAAGCATCTATACTCCATGCGGCAAGATCCATTTTAGACACAATATAACACTTTTGCTGCAGTAGTTATAGTAGTTCCCTGGCAATCCAAGCACAAGCTTCTGCGTCAGCTAGGGCATTATGGTGTTGGGTTAGGTCGTAACCACAATAAGCAGCTACGGTCTGTAGCTGGTGGTTGGGTAGGAGAGAACCCAACTTTCTTCTGGAGGCACGACAGGTGCAATGGAACTCATAATCGGGATAGTCCATCTGGTACATTTGAAACACAGACTTCAGGCATCCCTCGTCAAAGGGTGAGTTGTGGGCTACCAATGGCAGTCCCTCTATCTTTGGCTGAATCTCAGCCCATACCTCTGGAAATACCCTGGCGTTCATGGTATCCTCCATGGTTAGTCCATGTACCCTTGTATTCCAATAGGAATAATACTCAGGCTCTGGCTTGATGAGACTGTAGTAGCTATCCACAATCTCACCATCCCTTACTATCACAATGCCGACGGAGCAAACGCTGGTTCGTTGCTGGTTGGCAGTCTCAAAATCTATCGCTGCAAAATTCTTCATGTCTGCAAAGTTAATGCAAATCGCGGAAAAACGGACAAAAATACTGAAAATTCTTTGGGAAAACGGGCAAAATGACTCCGTTTAATATTAGAAAAGAGGACTTAGATATGCTTAAACGTAAGATAGACAGATATTTAGCTGATTGGTCTAATGAGCAAGATAGAAACTCGGATTTAAATATTGCTTGTCGAAAAAGAAACCGAGGGTGTGTCATAAATCCATGACACACCCTCAGTTTTACAATGCCAATTACTTTTTCCTGCTTTCCGCATCTTCCGGTATTGGCCAGTTTTCTGATGGAGTACGCATTTCCTTCATCACCTTGTCAAAACCGATTACCATTTCCGGATATTTCTTGGCGAGATCATGCTTCTCTTCTGGGTCTTCACGCAGATTATAGAGTTCCAGAGGCTTGTTTGGTTTGATGGTAACAGCCTTCCAGTCACCGTGGCGGGCTGCACGCTGCTTACCTGGGAATTCCCAATAAAGAACTCGGTCGTCTGTATCAATCTGCTTACCATAGAACAATGGCAGAATATTCATGCCGTTGATGTTCTAGGGCAGATCTTGGGTGCCTCCAGTAAGAGCTGCCTGCCCCAGCACGAGCGAGGCAGCAATGGCTCCGATAAATGCTTTATTCTTCATAATGGTTTGATATTAATAGCCTGGTTTCAATTCAACTTTCTAATCTTGATGCCATTTAGGAAAGCCTTTCCTTGCAGGGACTTCAACTGGATGTTGATGCTGCCACGATTGTTTTCAACGATGTATTTACGCTTAAAGGCAGTACGGTAATGGCGACCATCAGTAGGAGTGAAATCCGATTCTTTCCTTTCGTCATTGATGCTGACATCAAATCTTACATCTTTGGATGAAGACTCTGTATTGCTTTTGGCTAGGAGATTAGGGAGTTGGACTGCAGGCTTGGTAACATCAGCCATCAGTAGTTCTACCTCGTATTCGCCACATGGTGCGTCTATTCTGTATTCCAAATCTCCTTCACGCCATGTCTGATAAATCGGGCCATCTATTGTGTTTTCGATTTCAGATGTCGTACTCTTGCTTTCGGCTCCTACATATCCCCATGCTCCAGGCTTGTATGCCTGGTCAGGCAACCACGTGAGATGACTCAAGGAAGAGATGAAATAGCAGTTGCTGCCCACATTGATGGCGAGTTCTTCACCCTTGGTCAAGTCTGGCAGAGGATTGTACTGGATATTCATCACATCTTCTGTATTACCTCCAATCTTGCCAATATCGCCTCTGAGATTCATACCAACCCCCTTTGCTTCTAACGTAGAACTTCCGAACGGCAATACTATATCAAAGACTGCAACGCAATTCTCTACATTCTTCTTTCCACAGCTCTTGCCATTGACGAAAAGTTCCACTTCTGGAAGGTTGGAATATACCTTGATGCGCTGCGCCTCACCAATATCACCTGTTCTTCTACTCCAGTCGCGACTGGCAATATGAACCACAGGTATGTCCTTACGCCACATAGACT
>OQVS01002810.1_pt1 | contig 10809 bp, 13 predicted proteins | sample 1691601 | NCBI WGS metagenome assembly OQVS01 (sample SAMN03418268, study PRJEB22391) | human gut metagenome | biome: human-gut; feature: organic feature; material: feces | host: Homo sapiens | place: Tanzania | collected 2013-01 | reverse complement strand
AACCATTCTCCTGACGGGCGTTCTGGCTCTTATCACTTAAAACGACATTGTCAAAGGCGGTATGAGATTTTTGGACGATCGCTCCTTGTTGGCAACTATGCTCAATGTGGAGAGTATGAAATAACAGACAACATAAAAGACGGCCGACATAAGTTGGTCGTTATTTTTTTGCCAAAAATCGCACAAAAACAACGAAAAATGCCAAAAAATCCGCCTATATATATTCTATAATATTCCTAATTTAGGAGAGATTATGGCAAGAAAAATAGTGGTAACATCGGGTAAAGGTGGAGTTGGCAAAACGACAATAACGGCAAGTTTGGGTATAAGCTTGGCGGGACTTGGCAAGAAAACTTTGATAATCGACGGCGACGTAGGACTCAACAATTTGGACGTGGTGATGGGCATAGAAAATCGCATGGTATATGATTTGGCTGATGTGCTGGAAGGCAAATGCAATATTGCCAATGCGCTTGTTCAAGACGAATTCAACTCGCAACTTTATATTTTGCCGTCCGCCAATGCTTTTGAAGATACCAAATATAGCAGTCAGATTTTTAGACAGCTTTTGTCAAGGGTGGAGAGCGAATTTGACTTTGTGCTCATAGATTGCCCGGCGGGATTGGGCGACGGATTCCATAGGGCGGTCAGCGGTTGTGATGAGGGAATTGTGGTGACGACTCCGCATATTCCGTCCATACGAGATGCCGACAAAACCTTGTCAGTGCTGGCAAGTTATGGCTTGTCTTCGGTGGGGGTAGTGGTCAATCGGGTGAGAGGTGATTTGGTGCTCCAAGGCAATATGATGGACGGCAAAGAAATTGCCAAAGCGTTGCGCTATCCATTGCTCGGCGTAGTGCCCGAAGATGACAAGTTGACAGTCTATTCTCAGCTGGGTAGGCTTGGTCTATCTAGCTTTCCGTCCAAGATTGCGGTGGACATAATCGCCAACAATTTGCTCACGGGCGAGAGGCGAATTTATGACACGACTTTGAAATTCAAAGGGGTGGTCGGAAAACTTAAAATGTGGTTGGAGAAAGGGCTATGAAAAGCAACAGCAAACAAGCAATCGACAGACTTAAAAAAGTCATTATGCAAGATAAACTCAACTCGTACGAAGGCTTTTTTCGTGTGCTAAAAGGCGATATGTATTCGGTTTTTGACTGTTATATGACTATGGCGGGGGATATAGATATTGATTGCGATATACTAGAAGACGGCAACTTCAAGATAAATATCAGTGTGGTTGCCTCCCACCTAAAAAGTCCGAAAACAATAAGTTGAAAAGTCAAGATTTGTACAGACATTTTCGGACATAATTCTCGCAAGGCTTATCATTTTGACCACTTTGTTGTGCAAAACTTAAGTTTTGTAGATAAAATTACAATGTGCACAACAAGCTTATCAATACAATAAGTTAGTTTTTTTAGACAAGTCGAAACAAACGAAAATCTATATAATATTTAGATATGACAACTAAAATGGTCTAAATCAAATAGGCGAGTCATACATTATACTATCAATTCGAGGGGGTGGAGTATGAAGTACGACCAATGCCAACTAGCGCAGACAATCAGTTATCCAAACGAAAACGTAGAGAGAGTTACCAAGAAAAAATCTAAGGTAAATTTGCTCGACGTTTTTGTCGTCCAATCAATTATTTGTGTGGCAATCAGCGCAGGCATAATTATTTCTAGACTTATTATGATGGCGTTTTGAAAGTCAAGTTCCATCCGCTGTTCATTTTGCTGATAATATACTTCATCATAGCGGGCAAGTTGCTTGTTATGGCGGGGTATTTTGTCGCAATTTTGGCGCATGAGCTCGCCCACAATCGAATGGCTGGGTGGCGCGGTTACAACACTGGCACAATCACGCTGATGCCCTATGGCGGAGTGATGAGTGTGAGCGACAATTACCAAGGCGTAGACAATATTATCATTGCTTTGGCAGGACCGATTTTCAACTTTATTGTGGCGCTGGTCATAGTTGCAATGTGGTGGCTAGTGCCGTCGTTGTACAGCGTGACGCTCGACTTTTGCATTGCCAACACGGCGCTAGGGGTGGTCAATCTTTTTCCGTGTTATCCGCTAGACGGCTCGAAGGTGGTCATCGCATTGTGCCGCAACAAGCTACGTGTCATCAAATGTCTTAGGGTGGTGACGGTTGTCATGGGCGGTTTGCTCTTTGTTGCGGGGTTGGTGCTTATGTTTTTCTCGCCCAATCCAACGCTTGCGATTGGGGGCATTTTCCTTGTATTTGGCGGGGCGGAAAAGAGCGAAAATGAAGAAATAAATTATGTATCAAAATCAATGTGTTTTGTCAAAAATTATCAACACGGTTTGAGAAAATGCACAATTTTGGTGTCGGAAGATATGCCACTTTTTAGGGCGCTTAGTATGCTCAATTCCAAAGAAATGTTGGATTTTGAAGTGGTTGATAATGACGGGAATTTTCTTTACAATTTGAGTGAAGAAGAGTTCGGCAAACTTTGCCAAAGCTGTGACCTTAGCTCTTCTGTCGGAGAATGCACAAAAACTTGTAACAAAATCGACAAATATAGCGATTAGACTTGAAATAATTATTTATTTTTGTTAAAATATTATTTAGAATAAATATTTATTATTAGGTGTGATTTATGATTTATGCAGGTGTAGACATTGGTGGAACAAACATCAAAATTGGTCTTGTCGACGAGAGTGGCAAAATCCTTATCAATTCTTTGTTCAAGACTGGCAAAGAAAGAAGTTTTGAAGAGATTGCAGAGGACATAATTGTCAATCTGCACGCTTTGTGTTCAAAACTCGACGTGCCATTCAAGACGTTGGGTGGTATAGGAATTGGTATTCCTGGCGTTGCGGACACAGCTCAAGGCAAGGTTGTTGCGGCTGCCAACATTGGTTGGTACGACATTGACATTGCTGGATATTTGTCCAATGCGACAGGTCTTAGATGCGTGGTAGGCAACGACGCCAACTGTGCTGCACTCGGCGAACAAAAATTCGGAAGTGGAAAAGAATATTCCAATATGGTATTCATCACTTTGGGCACTGGCATAGGCTCAGGCATTATCATTGATGGCAAGATTTTTGGCGGAATGGGCAGTGCAGGAGCAGAGGCAGGTCACTTGACGCTTGTCTATAACGGAGAACAATGCAACTGTGGCAACAGGGGTTGTTGGGAGAGATATGCGTCAGCAACCGCTCTCATCAATCAGACAAAAAAAGCTGCCGAAAACAATCCAAATAGCGAGCTAGCTCGCCTTATCGAAAGAGAGGGCAAAATCAATGGCAAGACAGCTTTTACCGCTCGTGACAATGGTTGCCCGGTAGCTAGCAAAGTGGTTGACCAATATCTTGACTACATTACTGCAGGACTTATCAGCCTTGGCAACATTCTTCACCCACAAGCGTTCATTATCGGTGGAGGAATTTCTCACGAGGGCGATCATATTTTCGTGCCTATTCAAACCAAGCTCAACGAGTATTTGGACAAGAGCGGATTCAAGCCATATATCCAAGTTATCAAAGCTAGCCTAGGGAACAGCGCAGGACTTTTGGGTGCTGCCGCTTTGGTGATGTAATGGACGATATACTCAGCGACATTCTTTTGAGAGTAGAAAAGCCAGCCCGCTATGTGGGTGGCGAATACAATTTGCCAGATATGGACAAGCCTTGTGTTCACAGGACTTGTCTTTGCTTTTGTGACAAGTACGAAGTGGGCATGAGCAACATTGGTGTGCGAATTTTGTATCACATGCTCAACGATATGGAAGGCTTTGTGTGCGAGCGTAGCTTTGCGCCCGATCTTGATATGGCAAGAGAGCTTAGACAGCACAACTTGCCACTTTTTTCACTCGAAACCAAGCGACAACTTCTCGACTTTGATATGGTAGCCTTTTCGGTAGGCTTTGAACTTCATTTTACCAACATAATTTATATGTTTGATTTGGCGCACATACCTTACTATGCGTCAGAGCGTGACGACAGCTATCCCGTGATTATTGCGGGCGGTCCTTGCGCAGTCAATCCTATGCCATTTGCTGACTTTTTCGACGCTATTATGATTGGCGAAGGGGAGATAAACTTCAAACAATTCAACGAGCTACACGCCAAGTGCATGCAAGAAGGCGTATCCAAGCAAGAGTTTTTGAAAAGAGCGACTGCTATCGAGGGCGTGTATATCCCTAGTCTAAACAATCCTACCAAAAGAGCGGTTGTGCAAGACTTGGACAAGTCGTATTTTCCGACGGATATTCTTGTGCCCAACTGCGACATTGTACACGACCGCTCGACCATAGAGCTTTTTAGAGGTTGCGCCAACGGTTGCAGATTTTGTCAAGCGTGTTTCTACTATCGACCAATCAGAGAAAGAAAGGTAGACACTTTGGTGGGCTATGCGACCGCACTTATGGACAACACAGGATATGACGAACTCAGTTTGTCATCATTGTCAACCAGCGATTATAGCGGACTCAAAGACTTGGTAGACAAGCTCAAAGTCGAGGCGGACGAGCGAAAAATCAAGCTTGCTTTGCCATCGCTCAGACTTGACAGTTTCGAGGCGGAGATTTATCAAGAGATGGGCGGATCGTCATTGACTTTTGCCCCAGAAGCAGGCACTCAAAGATTGCGCAACGTCATCAACAAAAACGTATCCGAACAAGACGTTTACAATTCGATCAAGGGCGCTATGGAGTACGGCGTAAAGAATGTCAAGCTTTATTTTATGATAGGACTTCCGACCGAAACTATGGAAGACTTGCAAGGCATTGTGGATATTGTCAATTTGGTTAAGGATTTGCACCGCCAATACGGCAAGTCCAAGATGCTCAATATCATAGTTTCGACAGCGGTATTCATTCCAAAACCGCTCACGCCATTCCAATGGGAGCGACAAATTAGTATGCAAGAAATGAAAGAAAAACAAGAGTTTTTGATAGAAAAATTGCGTATGAAGAACGTCAAATATAGTTGGCACGGCGCAGAGTCGTCGGTGGTAGAATCCTTGCTTGCAAGGGGAGATAGAAAGTTGTCTAAGGTGATAGTGGACGCTTACCGCAATGCTTGCGTGTTCGACAGTTGGAGCGAGCACTTCAATTTTGATGGCTGGATGAAAGCCGTGCAGGACAATAATATCAATTTCGAAGAGTACACGGGCGAGCAAGCAGAAGACAAGGTATTTGCTTGGGATATTGTGGACAACGGCGTGACAAAAAAATATTTGCTCAGCGAAAGACACAAATCAAGACAAGCTATCACCACTCCAAACTGTATGGGCAAATGCAATGGCTGTGGCGCAAGCAAGTTAGGGAGATGTTTTGAATGATAATTGTAGAACACAAAAAGATAGGTGATATGGGTTATGTATCGCACAAAGATACATTGAGAGTGCTCCAAAGAGCACTCAAACGTGGCAAAATCAACGTTGAATATTCCAAAGGCTTTGTGCCACATATGCTGACTTACACCACCACGCCATTGCCACTTGGCGTTCAAAGCAATGCGGAATATTTTGGAGTAGAGTGCACGGGAGTGAGTGCTAACGAGTTTTTGGAGAGATTTAACAAGTCAGTGCCAGCTGGGTTGGTAGGTAGCTGGGCGGTAGAATTGCCCAAAAATCCCAACCTTGCATTCATCGTTGTTGCCAGCGAATATCGTATCAAAGCAAGTGGCAATATCCAAGCGGTGACAAGTATTTTGGACAAGTCTAGCTATGTCATTGACACTGTCAAGAAGGGCGAGCCTATCCAAAAAGAAATCCGTGATATGATTTTTGATATAAGAGTCGATGGCGACGAAATCGTATGCGTGCTGGCGACAGGCAATATCAATCTCAGAGTGGATAGCTTTGTAGACAGCTTGGTGACCAACTTTGGTATCAAAGCCAATCGCAACGGCATAATCCGTACCAAACAACTCGTAAAAGACGGCGAAAAACTCGTCAGTGTAGGAGAGTTTTTGAGATGAAAGAGATACTTATCAACGTACTCAACAGCAATACCAAAGTGTGCATCGTAGAAGATGGACACTTGGTTGAGTTTTGGGTGGATAGGAAAAACAACGCTACACTAGTAGGCAACATATACAAGGGCAGAGTTGCCAACGTCTTGCAAGGTATGCAAGCCGCTTTTGTCAACATAGGATTGGAGAAGAATGCATTTTTGTATGCCGGTGATACTTTGGAGTACAAGGAAGAACTACAAGGTGTGACCGACCCAAATCTCAATCTCAAAGCAGGCGACCAAATCATCGTCCAAGTTGTCAAAGACCAATTCGGCTCTAAGGGGGCAAGAATTTCCCAAAACATATCACTAGCTGGCAGACTGGTTGTATTTATGCCACAGCTTGACTATGTGGGCATATCTCGCAAAATCACCGACGAATCCAAGCGAGAGGAACTGATAGAATACGTGACCGCCAACAAACCAAACGGATACGGCTATATTCTCAGGACGCAGTCGGAAGATTGTGAGCTCGAAGAAATCAAAGAAGAAATGTACGAGCTGGCGCAAAAGTGGGAAAATATCAAAAAAACCGCTTTGACCAAGAAAGTTTGCTCGGTAGTGTACAAGGAAGAAGACCTTGCGATAAGAGCCGTGAGAGATATGCTCCGTCCTGATGTGGACAGAGTGATTATCAACAACAAAAAGCTCTACAAAGAATTCGTCGAGGCGTTCCCAAAACTTCACCAAGCCAAGCCCGACTTGTTCCAAATTTATGACGGAGTGGAAGACTTGTTATACAAATACAACTTGACCGCACAGATAGATGGCTTGCTCGAAAAGAAAGTTGTGTTGAAGAACGGCGCTTATCTCATCATTGACCGCACGGAGGCTTTGACGGTCATCGACGTCAACACAGGCAAATATGTGGGCGACAAAAACCTTGAAGAAACAGTATTCGAAACCAACAAGACGGCGGCTGTCGAAATAGCTCGCCAACTCAGACTTCGCAACATAAGCGGTATAGTCATAATCGACTTCATAGATATGAATAACTCGATACATATCGACAAAGTGCTCGAAATGTTGAGAAAAGAATTGGACAAAGACCGCACCAAAACTACCATTATGGGAATGAGTGGGTTGGGACTTGTCGAGCTTACTCGAAAGAAGAAAAGAAGTATGATAGAGTCGGTTATGCTCCAACCTTGTCCATATTGCAGGGGCAACGGATATGTTTACAGCGACGAGCACGTTGCGGGCAAAATCAAGAACTCGCTCAACGCATGCTTTAATTGTCCAGACAACAAAGCCGTGCTAGTGAGAGTCAATCCAAGCGTATTCAACAAACTATTCAGTGCAAGATTGCTCGAAAAAGAGTGTTGCAACGAGTGGGCGGACAAACGCATTTATATGTTGCCAGACGAGAATATGCACATAGAAAAATTCGAGTTGAAAGTGCTGTTCGGGGCAGTGCTGGATATACCTAATACCGCTCGTATGCTGTATTGATGGCATAGGTGAGCTTGTGCGAGAATACAAAAGATGATGACATTTGGTCCATATCGCAAGTCGCCAGTGTAAGGGGCGATTGAGTGGATAGCGTTGAAACGATAATATTTTCAAGAAAATTGGCGAAAAAGTTAAGCTTATGTTAAGCTAGACTTAGGAAATTTTGCGAAAAATAAGCAAAAAGAGCTTATTATATAAATACGCATACAAAAAGTACGTTATTTGAGTTGACACTACTATCTTTTTGTGATAGTATTGCAACTGAGCCGCATGAGTAGGGTTGGAAGTTCCTATCGGACACCCGTTTCAGCGAGACTGGTGAGAGGAGGTAATATATGTACGCAATCGTAATGACAGGTGGCAAACAATACAAGGTAGCTGAAGGCGATATGATCAAAGTTGAAAAGCTTGACGCTCCAGTTGGTGCTACAGTAGATTTGGCGGTTGTTATGCTCAACAACGAAGGCAATATCGTTTGTGATTCTAAGGCAAGCGTTAAGGCAGAAGTTGTGGCACAAGACAAGGCAAAGAAGATTGTTGTTTTTAGATACAAAGCTAAGAAGAACGTTCGCAAGCGCCAAGGTCACAGACAACCATTTACAGCTTTGAAGATTACTGAAATCAAGGCATAATATGACGCAAGTAGTAGTTAGAAAACACAACAATAGCATTGTTCAAATAGAATGTGACGGACACACAGGATACGGAGTTGAAGGCGAAGATATCGTATGTGCAGCACTCAGTTCCATAGTGCAAACGGCAGTTTTGGGACTTTTGCAAGTAGCAGGCGTAGACGTCGATTTGGTTAGAGATGACCAAAGGGGATATCTCAAAGCCACCATCAGCAAAGATTTGGACAAAGCGAGCAGGCTTAGGTGTGATATGATACTAGACACTATGTTGTTGGGTATAGCAGATTTACACGAAGGCTTTTCTGATTTTATAGAATTGGAGGTACAATAATATGTTTATTAATATACAATTATTCGCTCACAAGAAAGGTGTAGGTAGCTCTAGAAACGGTAGAGATTCTGAGTCCAAGAGACTTGGACCTAAGAGAGCCGATGGACAATTCGTTAGTGCAGGCAACATTTTGGTAAGACAAAGAGGAACAAAGTTCCACGTTGGCAACAATGTAGGAATTGGCAGTGACGATACACTTTATGCACTTATTGATGGTGTAGTAAGATTCGAGCGTAAGGGTAAAGATAAAAAGCAAGTTAGCGTTTACGCAGCTGAATAATTATCGAACATGGCAGACTACTTCGGTAGTCTGTTTTTTATTTACTAAATCGCCAAAATGTGCTAAAATTGTACAAAAGTGGAGATTTTATGCAGACAGATAATGTTATTATTATAAAGGATAGGAGCAGTTTTGATATTCGTCACATACTCGATTGTGGACAAATTTTTCGATATGCAAGATTGAACGAGTGCGAATGGCAAATATTTAGCCTAGACAAAAAATGTATTGTCCGAGAGTACAATGATAGAGTAGAAATTTTGTCTGATGATAGGGATTATTTTTGGAATTATTTTGACCTAGACACGGACTATGGAGCTATCAAAGAGAGTATAAAGAGCTTGCCTTATATGGCGGACGCTGTCAGGTATGGCAGTGGCATTCGCATTTTGCGACAAGACAAGTGGGAGATGCTCATCAGCTTTATTATCTCCGCCAACAATCACATTCCACGCATCAAAGCAATCATCGAAAGGCTTTGCAATGCACTGGGAAAGGATATGGGCGACTATCATGCTTTCCCAACACCGCAAGCAATGGCAAGTGAGGGGGTGGATTTTTACAAAAACATTGGCGCAGGATATAGAGATAAATATTTGTTAGACACGGCTGTCAAGGTAAGCGAGGGATTCGACCTAGAATGTGTGAGCGATATGGACAGCGAACAAGGCGCAAAGCACTTGTGCAAGCTCCTAGGTGTGGGAAGAAAAGTTGCTGATTGTATATTGTTGTTTGGCTATCACAAACAAGACGTTTTCCCTGTCGATACGTGGATACGCAAAGTGTACAAGGACATCACGGGTGAGGACGGCAAGAATGACAAAGAAATCCGAAGGTATCTGGTGGACTTGTATGGCGACAAGTCAGGATATGCCCAACAATACTTGTTTTTCAACAAGCGAGAGAACGACTAAAACTTCACAAGTCGATACGTATGCATATTTTGTACCAAAGATGAACCAAAAGGAGGTGGGTATGAGATATGCTTTTTTTATTGATTTGGACGTGGTGAACACTCCTGAGTTGCTCCAAAAACTTACGGGTAGCGTCGATGGGAAAATAGTGTGGGGAAAACTCTACAATTATCGCCCGACCAAGCACAAAGGGCTGGCAAATATTGTGAAAAAATATCAGTTTTCGCTCGAACTTGCGCCCAAAGGCAAAAGCCAACATATTGATATTCGTCAAGCCGTCGACAGCGTAGAATGGGCAATGAGTGACAGCATAGATGGAATTTTGCTGGCGTGTAAACAAAGAGATTGCGGAGTCGTGGCAAACAAAATCAGCCAATATGACAAAGTTTTGACGTTGGTTGTCAACAGTAAAGGCGAGTGCGGTGCACCCGACAAGTTGATATGTCTAGACGAGTGGCAAGAGTTGAAGGGCGAGCAAGAGATGGTAGCAGACGACGGGCAAAAGTTTAATTTTTTGCCTTATACCAAAATGCAATGCGAACAAGATTTGACAGCACTCAATGCCAAACTTGGCGAGCTAATCGAGCAAAAATCAGCCAAAGTAAGGCTCAAAAAGGTAAAAAATGACAAACTAGATGAGTTGATCCAAAAGTATTTCTAAAAAATTTATTGCAATTTTGGTGTGTGTATATTATAATATACTCAACTTTGATATAAGGATAACATTATGAAACACATTATTTCAGTAGTAGTTCGCAACAATTCTGGTGTATTGGCTAGGGTATCTAGCCTATTTGGTCGCCGTGGTTTCAACATTGACTCTTTGTCAGTTAGTGCCACTGACGATCCACAAATCTCACGCATTACTGTTGTGGTCAATGGTGACGACAATGCCTTAGAGCAAGTTTGCAAACAAACTGCCAAGCTAGTGGATACTATCAGCGTAACAGCACTCAACGAAGAGAACACCGTAGCTCGTGAGCTTTTGCTTGTAAAAGTGATTTTCGAAGACAAGATTGACAAACAAGTTGTGCATTTGTGCGACACTTTCGGCGCAATTATTTTGGATATTTCGTCTACCAGTATGATTATGGAGCTTACTGGCACGACTTACAAGATATTCGTTGACGCCGATGACGACGACAGATTGATGAGAGTCATGGCAAGGGATATTCTCGAAAGGGGAAAGACGGTGG
>OQVS01002809.1_pt1 | contig 10812 bp, 9 predicted proteins | sample 1691601 | NCBI WGS metagenome assembly OQVS01 (sample SAMN03418268, study PRJEB22391) | human gut metagenome | biome: human-gut; feature: organic feature; material: feces | host: Homo sapiens | place: Tanzania | collected 2013-01 | reverse complement strand
ACACCGGCATTTCGCCCCCCCATTTCCTAAGGATGCGGGCTGCCGCAACGTCCGTCCGACGGTGTTCGAGGGGCTGTTGCTGTTTTACATGATCGCCCTGTTTGCGGCGATCGGACTGGTCGGGCAGATTTATCATCTGAAAAGCGATACCTATGCCGCGTTTTTGTTCTGGTCGGCGCTGGCTTTTCCGTTGGTCTGCCTGACGCGCAAAATGCCGGCGGGCTACATCTGGGATTATGTTTTTCTGGGGGCGTTGTTCGCGTCGCCGTGGGGGCGGCGCGTTCTGGATTTGCTGACGGTTTCGTCGGTTTATCTGTCTTTTCTTTGCTTCGCCGTTTTCGCTTTTTTGGCGCGGTTGGACAAAGCGCGCGTGTTCGTTCAGCCGCTGCGGGTGTTTTTCTTTGTCGGAATGCTGGCTTTTCTGTTGGTTAACGACCGGAGCATTCACATCAACGCCGCCGCCGTTTTCGCGTTCTGGGGCGCGGTCGCTCTGTTCGCCGTTTTCGTGTTGAAAACGGGCGGATTTTCAAAGCCGGAACAAAAATCGCTGGGGGCGGTCGGCGGACTGTACGTTCTGGCGACGTTTCTGCCGGACTGCGCCGCGGTCGTTTATTTTTCGGAATTGACCGTTTTGATCGCGCTGGTGTTCGCGGCGCACGTTTTCGGTATGGAAAAAACGGCGCGCGGACTGACTGTCGTCGCGGGATTCAGAATTTTGTTCGCTTACTTTGAACTGTTCGGTTCGCTGATGTCGACGGGGGTCGGCATGATTGTTTCGGGGGCGGTTTTTCTGGCAATCGCATTCGCGGGATACAAGGTTGCCGGATATTTGAAAAAGGACGATTTCGCGGCAAGGGGGAAAGATTATGGTTAAATCCGGAAAAACGGTAAAAATTCTGCTGGCTTTTCCCGTCGTCGCGTGGACGCTTTGGGTGTTGGCGGCGCAATTCGGCGTCATGAACGGAACGCGCGTCGTCCTGCCCGTGCGGGGTTTTGATCCGCGCGATATTCTGGCGGGGCATTATCTTGCGGTCGGGGCGGATTATTCGGGATTTGAAAGCGACTGCGCGGCGGGAAACAAAAGCGGCGAGGCGCATTTTTGTCCGGATACGCGGACGGTTCGTTTCGGACGGGACGCCGAATGCGCCGGTTTTATTCGCGGCTGGTGCAAACAAGGGGTGTTTCATGACGGCGCGGAACGTTTCTACATACCCGAACAATCGGCGGTCGCGCTGGATAAAGCCGTGCGCGACGAAAAACTGTCGCCGCAAATCGTTCTGAATGTCGGCAAAGACGGAACGGCGCGCCCCGCGGATCTGATTTTGGACGGGGTGTCGTACAGGGAATACATGAAACGGTTGGAACGCTGACCCTTTACCGGATTCAGTCCGTTTTTTTACGTCCGGGACGTTCGTCGATCGCAATTTTGCCGCCCGTTTGTTCTCGCAACGTCTTGCCCGATATTTCGTCAACGGCGCCCCGTTCCAAATTGCCCAGCTGGAACGGTCCGTAGGAAACGCGAATCAAGCGGGTGACGGGCAGGTTGAACGATTCCATCAAACGGCGGATTTCGCGGTTTTTTCCTTCTTTCAGCGAAATGGTCAGCCAAGTGTTCGTTCCTTGTTTTTTATCGACCGTCACTTGCGCCGGAGCGTAGCGCACGCCGTTGATGGTGACGCCTTTTGCCAGTCTGTCGATCATTTCGGGGGTGATTTCTCCGTGAATGCGTACGCGGTAGCGGCGCGCCCAACCGGTTGAGGGCAGTTCCATCTGGCGGGCGAATTCACCGTCGTTTGTCAGCAAAAGCAGACCTTCGGAATTCAAATCCAGCCGTCCGATCGAAATGACGCGAGGCATCGTGTCGGGCAGTGAATCGAACACGGTCGGGCGTCCTTGCGGATCTTTGCGCGTTGTCACCAGCCCCGCGGGTTTGTGATAGCGCCACACGCGCGTTTTTTCTTTGGCGGGCAGGGGCTTGCCGTCAACCGTCACGACATCGGTTTCCGTTACGACGCAGGCGGGCGATGTCAGCACGATTCCGTTGACGGCGATGCGTCCCTGTTCGATCTGGCGTTCGGCTTCGCGACGGGAACAAACGCCCGCGCGGGCAACGACTTTGGCGATTCTTTCACCTTGAGTGGTGTTCATCTGATTTCCTTTTCGTGTTGTTTGGAAAAATCGGCAAGCGAGATTTGCGCCGTCATCAAGACGGGCAAAGGCGAACGGACAAGATAGTCGTCCGTTTCAAAACAGGTCGCCGCGCGAGCCGTGTAGACGGGTTTGCGCGCCGTGTTCAATTCGTTTTCCGTTTCCATCGCCGCGATGCCGCGCGTTTTGTATTCCGCGCGAACCGGCGGGATAAAGTCGGCGGAAACGGTGTCGTCGCGTCCCGAAACGGCGTGCAGCTCCGCGGTTTCGATTTCGGGGGCGGAAAGCGGGGCGACGTTCCGGACGATATCGTCAAGAGCGTCCGTTTTCAAGGCGTTCAGGGCGTCGTCGTCGTCCAAATTGACGCCTTCCCCCGGCAAGATGTTTGCCAATTCAAAGCTTTCGACGATTTTAGGCATCGGCGCGGGGGCGTTGACGGCGACGGCGGTCAGTCCCGCCTCTAATTTCAGAACGGGAGCTTCGACGATGACGGCGGATTTTTTGTTTTTGCGTTCTCTGGGCAGATCGTCCAGCCAGACTTTCAACGATTTAGGCAAAACGGTGTAGCGGTTGATTTTTTCCTGAAACAAATCGTCAATGGTTCGGCGGACTTGGCGCACGGTACGCATTTTTCCCTTGTTGTCGTAAAAAATCGGCGGGTTGGCGATGGCGGCGTCGGGAAACAGGTCGGCGGCGTATTTATACGGTGTGAATTTGTCGGCGCGCAACAGCATTACCGCGCCCGACGGTCCCATGAAATGAGCCAGATACAGATCGACCGGCGAAATATTCCCGCCCACCTGATCGTTCAGGATTTTCTGGTTGCTTTTGGCAAATTCCGCCGCCAGCAAAGCCGAAATGCGGGGCGAACGGCGCAACGACAGGATTTCGTCGCGGATATCGTCCTTTTTCACGCGGTATCTGCCCCGACCGTCGCGATAGATTTGCGCCGCCAGCTTGGCGTAACCGTATTTCGCGCCGTGCAGTTTCATCTGCTGCAACCATGTGTCCGCCGTGAACTGGTACAGTCCTTCGGCGCTGGATCGATTGGCGGCGGCGTTGACCTCGAAACGGCTTTCGTGTCCGGCTTTTGCCAGCATATAGTCGAAACTGACGCCGCTGATGTCGCTGGCTTCGCGAATATAGCGCACGATTTCGCGGTCGACTTTCAGTCCCCCGATTTTATACACCGTGTTTTCAATCGCCGCGTCCACGCTTCGCCCCTGCTGAAAATTTCGGGCAGTATAACGCCCGACCGGATTGATTTAAAGATGTTTTTCTTGACTTCCCCGCGCGGGAAAGACACTTTACATCATTATGGAAAGTTTTTTAAAAATCGTTACCGAAACGGCGCTGATTGAAGCGGAAAAAGCCGCAAAAGCGGGGGAAGTCCCCGTTTGCGCGGTCGTTTTCGATGCTGAAGAAAAAAGGATCCTCGCCGTCGAATCCAACCGCACGGAACGAGATTGCGACCCGACCGCTCATGCGGAAGTGCTGGCGATTCGTTCGGCGTGCAAAGCGTCGGGGCAAACGCGACTGAACGGGTTGGATTTGTTCGTGACGCTGGAACCGTGTCCGATGTGCGCGGCGGCGATTTCTTTCGCCCGCTTGCGCCGCGTGTATTTCGGGGCTTACGATGTCAAAGGCGGCGGCGTGGAACACGGTTGCCGGCTGTACGAACGCGCGGCGAACCTGTTTGTTCCCGAAGTGTACGGCGGCATCGCGCAGACGAAATGCGCCGCTTTGCTGACGGATTTTTTTAAAAATTTGCGCGGAGGTGATGCATGACAACCAAGCCTTTGTTCGTCGATACGCTTGATTTGGCGATGACGCCCGCCGTTCCCGTTCCGTCTCCGAAACAGCCCGAAGCCATGTCTGTCACGGCGTTGTCGTTGGCGTTGAAGGGGGTGGTCGAGACGAACTTTTCCGCCGTTCGGGTCAAAGGCGAAATATCGGGACTGAAAAAAGCCGCGTCGGGGCATTTGTATTTCGCGTTAAAGGACGAAGAATCCGTTCTTGACGGTGTGTGCTGGCGCGGCGGGGCGGCAAAGCTGGGCGTTCAGCCCGAAGACGGATTGGAAGTCGTCTGCACGGGAAAAATCACGACGTACCCCGGTCGGTCGAAATATCAGATGATTGTCGATTCGATGCAGGCGGCGGGCGTCGGCGCGCTGTTGAAGCTGTTGGAGGAACGACGCAAAAAATTGCAGGCGGAGGGGCTGTTCGCCCCCGAACGCAAGAAAAAGATTCCTTTCCTGCCCGAAGTGATCGGTGTCGTGACATCGCCGACGGGGGCGGTGATCCGCGATATCATGCACCGGTTGAACGATCGTTTTCCGCGCCGCGTTCTGTTGTGGGGATCGTTGATGCAGGGGGCGGAGGCGGCGGAACAGGTCGCTCGCGCGATTCGGGGGTTTAACGCCATACCGCCGTCGGGAATAGACACGCCGACGGGGCGCATTCCCCGTCCCGACGTGCTGATTGTCGCGCGCGGCGGCGGATCGTTGGAGGATTTATGGGCGTTTAACGAGGAAATCGTCGTCCGCGCCGCCGCCGAATCCGATATTCCGCTGATTTCCGCCGTCGGACACGAAACGGACACGACTCTGATTGACTATGCCGCCGATTTGCGCGCGCCGACCCCGACGGGCGCGGCGGAAAAAGCCGTCCCCGTCCGGCGCGAACTGGCGGCGCAGATCGCGGAGCTGGACGCGCGGCTGAAAAACGCCGTCAACCGCCAGATCGGAGAGCAGGAAAGCGTTTTGACGGGATTGGCGCGCGGACTGCCGTCTTTGACGCAAATGGTTGAAGAACGGGCGCAACGGCTGGACGACCGATCCGAACGTCTGGGCAACGCGCTGACCGTTTTGTTGAACGATCGCGCCCGTGCCGTCGAAACGGCGGCGGCAAGGCTGAAAAGTCCTGATTTCATGCTGGAACAGGCGAAAAATCGTCTGATGCAGACGGCGTATCCGTTGCAAACTTTGGTGAAAACGCTGGTGACGCAATCGGAAAACAGTTTTCGAACCGCCGCGCGGCTGTTGGAAAGCTATTCTTACGAGCGCGTTCTGGAACGCGGGTTCGCTTTGGCGTTGACGACGACCGGAAAGCCGTTGGCGACGGCGGGCGAAGCGGCGGCGCACGCGGATTTCGTCGTTCGGTTCGCGGACGGGGCTTTGCCTGTTTCGACGACGGCGAAAGACGCGCTTAAACATGAATCGAAACGCAGAAAAACGGATAAAAACGACGACGACAAACAAGGACGATTGCTATGAAACGCTTTTTATTTTCTTTTGTTTTGTTCTTGACGGGAGGATGCGCGGCAGACGTGTCCGACACGCCTGTTTTGTTTTTTCCGAACACGGTCAAACAGGGGGATTTCGCTTTCGGTTTCGCGACGCCCGAATCCGACGTGACGATGAACGGTGAAAAAATCGATCAGCGAAACGACGGGTGGTTCGCTTTTGCCGTCGGGCGCGACGAACAGGGGATTTTGGATTTCAAAGCGGTTAAAAACGGCAGGACGGCGCAACGCAGGTTGACGATCGCGCCCGTCGCATGGCGGGTTCAGAAAATCGACGGATTGCCGCAGAACACCGTGACGCCGGACGAAACGGAGTCGAAACGCATCGCCGACGATTTCGAACAAACGCGCAAAGCCCGCGAAAAACGCGTTTCGGAACAGACGCCGTTATGTTTCGAACGACCGGCGCGGGGCAGGATTTCCAGCGTGTACGGTTCACAGCGCGTCCTGAACGGCGTTGAAAAGGCGCCGCACAACGCTTTGGATATCGCGAACGCGGCGGGAACGCCGATCGTCGCGCCGGCGGCGGGCGTCGTTTTGCTGGCGCACGACGACATGTTTTTGTCGGGAAAAACGGTTTTGATCGGTCACGGGCAGGACGTCGCCACCAGTTACATTCATTTATCCGAAATTTCGGTCAAAACGGGCGAAAAGATTGAAAAAGGGCGGCAAATCGGTAAAATGGGCATGACGGGGCGCGCGACGGGTCCCCACCTGCATTGGGTCGTGACGTGGAAAAACAAACGCGTCAACCCGCAGTCTTTGCTGGACAATTCGGCGGTTTTCTGTTTGCCGGAAGAAACGGCGGAAAATCCCGTCAATCGATTCGAAAACGCCGAACAACAAGAGGGAACACCATGAAAAAAACGGCAACATTGGCACTTTACCTGATTATGGCGGCGTCGTCGGCATCGGCGCAAATGTTCTATAATCCGGGGGGCAGAAGCTTTGATTCCACGGGGTCGGCGACAACCCGAACGGCGTCGTCAACGCCCAAACAGACCGAGGACGAGTTCGATTACAAGGAACCCGAAGCCTATGAAGTCAACGTGTCGCCCGAAATCCGCGAAAGAATCCGCGCCGACGCCGCCTATATCGTCGGCGAACCCGACGAGGCGCTGTGTTACGGCATCGCGCGCAAAAGCCCTAAAAAACGCGCCGCGACAATCGACGGATTCGCGCACACGGGCAACTGCGGATCGCTGAATGAAACCGGTATGAAAGAGGTGCAGGAAAAACTGTTTAACGTTGCCAGCTATGACATGAACGTGACCAAGGTCGTGTCCTGCATCACGACGCCGCGTCTGGCTTTGCGCTATCGCAAGGGATTCGATTTCGTCGACGTGATTCTGTCGGGCGGCAACTGTCCCGCCGTGTTCTTTATGTACGGCGGCGATACCAAGGAATTTTCCGCAAAGCCCATTAAAGACTGGCTGGACACCTTCATCAACGCCGTGTCGCAGGATCTGGAACCCGTCAATCCCGAAGAGGCGGCGCAAGCCGGCGGCAGTTTGTTCCGCAAACGCGACGAATCCGAAGCCGCCGCGCCGGAACCCGCTCAGCCCGTCGCGCCGAAACGCTGGGGACGCCGCGCGCAGTAGCTTTGATGGCGATTGAAACGCAGAAAAGCCTCCGTTTGCCGGAGGCTTTTTTACGGGGGTAAAGATTTTATTCCCGTCTGCCGAACAGTTTTTCGATGTCTTTCAGCTTTAATTCGATATAGGTCGGACGTCCGTGAATGCACTGTCCCGAATAGGGGACGGATTCCATCTGGCGCAACAGGGCGTTCATTTCGTTCGCGTCCAAAATCCGTCCCGCGCGCACCGATCCGTGGCAAGCCATGGTCGCGGCGATTTTTTTGATCTGTTCTTTTAACGCCAGCGAATCGCCGAATTCCATAATCGTGTCGGCGATGTCGTTCATCAACGTTTTTGCGTTTGTTTCCCCTAAAACGGCGGGGGTGGCGCGCACCAGAACCGCGCCGTCGCCGAACGGTTCGAACAGCATGCCCGTTTTTTCCAGCTCGGCTTTCCGTTCGATGACGGCGTCGCGCTTTTCTGACGGCAGGTCGACGATTTCGGGCAACAGCAGATATTGCGCCGCGGCATCGTTTGATTCCATGTTTTGTTTGATTTTTTCATAGGTCAGGCGTTCGTGCGCGGCGTGCTGGTCGACGATGACGATGCCGTCCGCGGTTTGCGAAACGATGTAGGTTTTGTGCAGTTGCGCGCGCGCCAGACCCAAGGGCGGAAACGCGTCGGCGTCGGGAGCGGGTTCGGCGTCGTCAGAACTGTTTGCAACGGGTTCGGCGGGCAGAGGGGCGGAGATCGAAAAAGCTTCGTTCGCCCTGAACAGGGAACGCGTTTCGTTAAAGCTGTAATTTTTCGTCCCCTCCGACGGACGGAACGACGGCGATTGCCGAAACGCGGGCGTCTGATGAAACGCGGGGGACGGAACGGCGGGACGGATCGGCATGAACGACGGTTCGGGCAGTGAAACGTCCAACGCTTGCGCCGCCAGCGTCGTCGATGTGCGGAATTTTGACGACATCAGCGCCTGACGAACGGCGGAAATGATCATGCCGCGCACGGCTTGCGCGTTTCTGAAACGGACTTCGGCTTTGGTCGGGTGAACGTTGACGTCGACGTCTTCGGGCGGAACGTCCAAAAACAGCACCAGAGCGGGAAACCTGTCCGCCGCCAGCAGTTCGTGATAGGCGGCTTTGATCGCGCCCGGCAAAACCTTGTCGCGCACGGGACGGTTGTTGACAAAGAAATACTGCGACGCCGTCGTCGCTTTGTTCAGCGTCGGCAGTCCGACAAATCCCCGCAGGGTCACGCCGTCGCGCACCGCGTTCAGCGGAACGGAATTTTCGATAAAGTCATCGCCCGCGATTTGAGCGACGCGCTTGATTTCGTCGGATTTGTCGACGGGTTTCAAATCCAGCCGTTTTTTCTTTTCGTCTGTCAGCGTGAAAGCGACCGTCGGGTTCGCCAAAGCCAGTTTTTCAATGATTTCCTGAATGTAGCCCGTTTCCGTCGGCGTCGATTTCAAAAATTTCAAGCGCGCGGGAACGGCGTAAAACAAATCGCGCACGTCGACGCGCGTTCCTTTGGGGGCGGAGGCGGGTTCGGGCGCGTGCTTTTCCCCGCCTTCGACAAACAAAGACCAAGCGGAATCCGCGTCCGCGGTACGCGATGTGATCGTGACGCGCGCGACCGACGCGATGGACGGCAGGGCTTCGCCGCGAAAACCGAAATATCGGATATCGAACAAATCGTCCGTCGGCAGTTTCGATGTCGCGAACCGTTCGACCGCCAGCGTCATGTCGTCGGGCGTCATGCCTTGGCCGTTGTCAATGACGGTCAGAGCGGCTTTGCCCCCGTCGTTCAAAACGACGTCGATTTTCGTCGCTCCGGCGTCCAAAGCGTTTTCGACCAGCTCCTTTACCGCCGACGCGGGACGTTCCAGCACTTCGCCCGCGGCGATGCGGTTGACCAAAGTCGGCGGTAACAGGCGCAACGTCATCGGATTACAGCGCCTTGCGCAAAGCGCGGGCGGCGTTGATCAGTCCGTTGGTCGACGAATCGTGGGCGGAGGCGTCTTCCGCACCCTTGATTTCGGGCAGGATTTTCTTCGCCAGCTGTTTGCCCAGCTCCACGCCCCATTGATCGTAGCTGTTGACGTTCCAGATGACGCCCTGAACAAAAATTTTATGTTCGTACATGGCGATCAGTTTGCCCAGCGTGCGCGGCGTGATCTTTTCGACCAAAATCGTGTTTGACGGACGATTGCCCGAAAAGATCTTGTGGTTCAGCAAAGCCTGAATCTTTTCTTCGCTCGCGCCCTGCGCTTCAAATTCGGCGCGGACTTCGGCGGCGGTTTTGCCTTTCATCAGCGCTTCGGCTTGGGCAAAGACGTTGGACAGCAAAATCGGGTGATGATCGCCCGTTTCGTTCAAAGAAACCGCCGGAATGATGAAATCGCACGGAATCAAATGCGTTCCCTGATGAATCAGCTGATAGAAGGAATGCTGACCGTTCGTCCCCGGTTCGCCGAACAGAATCGGTCCCGTGGTGTAGGAAACGGGAACGCCCGCTTTCGTCACGCCTTTGCCGTTCGATTCCATGTCCGCCTGTTGCAGATAGGCGGGCAAACGGTGCAGGTATTGGTCGTAAGGCAGGACGGCGTAGGCTTCCGCGCCGAAGAAATTGTGATACCAAACGCCCAGCATGCCGAGAATGACGGGAATGTTCTTTTCCAGCGGCGCGGTGCGGAAATGTTCGTCCATTTCATAGCCGCCCGTCAGCAGTTCGACAAAGTTGTCGAAACCGACGGAAATCGCGATGGACAGACCGATCGCCGACCACAGCGAATAGCGACCGCCGACCCAGTCCCAAAATTCAAACATGTTGGCGGGATCGATGCCGAACTTTTCGACTTCGGCGGTGTTCGTGGACAGCGCGACGAAGTGTTTGGCGACGGCGTCTTCGCCCAAAGCCTTGCCCAGCCAGTCGCGGGCGGATTTCGCGTTTGTCAGCGTTTCCTGCGTGGTGAACGTTTTGGATGCGACGATGAACAGCGTCGTTTCGGGATTCAGACGTTTCAGCGTTTCAACGATGTGCGTGCCGTCGACGTTCGAAACGAAATGCATGTTCAGCCCCTCTTTTTGGTAATGCTTCAACGCTTCGACGACCATGACGGGTCCCAGATCGGAACCGCCGATGCCGATGTTGACGACGTCCGTCATCGCTTTGCCCGTCGCGCCTTTCCACGAACCGTTCCGCACGGATTCGGAAAAGGTTTTCATTTTTTTCAAAACGGTTTTGATTTGCGGCATGACGTTTTCGCCGTCGACATAAACGGGACGGGCGGAACGGTTGCGCAACGCGGTGTGCAGAACGGCGCGGTTTTCGGTCGAGTTAATCTTTTCGCCCGAAAACATCGCTTCGCGCGCCTGTTCGACGCCGGCTTCGCGCGCCAGTTCGATCAGCAGTTTCATCGTGTCGGCGGTCACGCGGTTTTTGGAATAGTCCACCAGCAATCCGTCCGCCGAAACGGAAAATTCGTCGAACCGTTTCGGATCGGCGGCAAACATATCGCGCATTTTCATGCCGCGGACTTCGGCGTAATCGGCTTCCAGCCGGCGCCAGGCGTTCATATCGGTTAAAGTCATGTTCGGTTACTCCTAAAAAACAAATTTATCAAAGATTAGCAGGTTTTCCGACAACAACAAAGAACAAACTGCCGGGTTTGAACAATCGTTTCGCCGTTTCTTTCGCCTGTTCGGGCGTAACGGCGTCAATCAAAGCGTTGTGGCGGGAAAAAAAGGGCTTGGCTTACAGCGTGTACACGGGATT
>OQVS01002808.1_pt1 | contig 10815 bp, 5 predicted proteins | sample 1691601 | NCBI WGS metagenome assembly OQVS01 (sample SAMN03418268, study PRJEB22391) | human gut metagenome | biome: human-gut; feature: organic feature; material: feces | host: Homo sapiens | place: Tanzania | collected 2013-01 | reverse complement strand
TTCTTTTTTACACTTTTAACTTTTTGTTTACCTTTAATCTTTTTTTCTTCCATTATTTATCCTTTCTACTATCGAGTTCTTCATCAATATATTCAAGAAGTCCCACAATTTTTTGATAATCCATTCTCTTTGGACCTATCACTGCAATTGTGCCTTCTTCACCATTAATATGATATTTTTTTCTAATAATAGTTACATTTGAATCAAATTCAGTCTCTTCGCCAATATAAACCTTAATCTCATCCTCATTACTATTTTCTTCCATCTTAGTAATAAGATTTTTATCTTCTAGTTTATTAGCTAATCTTTTTAATTCTGTTATATCACTGTATTCTGGCTGTTCAAATATCTTTGTTTTTCCTGTAACATGAATATTACTATTATTAGCTACAAAATCATTAAAGGCATTATAGAATATACTATATACTGTTTCATATTGTTTTATTTGGGTTTTAATAATTGGTTTTACTTCTATTTCAAGTCTTTTACTTACTTCATTAATTGGTGTTCCTACAAGCATTTTATTTATTATTTCGCTTGTTTTTACCACTTCTTTAACATTAATTGTATTTGGTAAAGTAAACATCTTATTTTCAACATTTCCTTTATCGGTACATACAACTGCTACGACTTGATTATTTCCTAAATCAATTATATTAATTTGTAATAATGAATTATCACTACTACTTTTACCTAAAACAACACTCGTATAATTTGTTATATCACTTATGATATCCATACATTTATTTATAGCATCACTAAGTTCTATATCAGTATTTGCAAATATTCTTTGTAATTGAAGCATTTCACTACCAGTAAGTTTTTCAGGTTCCATCAAATTTTTTACATAATATTTATAACCTTCTTCACTAGGTATACGACCAGATGATATATGATTCTTTTCTAGATATCCCATTTCTTCAAGCAGAGCCATTTCATTTCTAATCGTTGCGCTAGATAAATTGAACATATCACATAAAGCTTTTGACCCAACAGGTCTTACTGTTTTAATGTAAGTCTCTACAATTACTTTTAAGAGATTGTTTTTACGTTCATCCATAATATTACCTCTTTTAGCACTCTTCATTTACCAGTGCTAATATCATTATAATATTATGCTTAGCACTTGTCAATATATAACTGCTAATTTTTGAATATTTTTGTCAAATTAATTTTACATAAATAAAAATTAATGATATAATCTTTAGGAAAGAAGGAGAGTCTATGGAATATAATAAAATTAAAAACGCTGATAAAATAATTGCAGAAAGTAAATTTTTTGTTAAAGATCCTTATAAATATAAAAATAAATGGCATGACTTATTTGGTAACAAAAATCCTATTTCTTTAGAACTTGGAATGGGTCGTGGAGATTTTATCATAAACATGGCAAAAAAATATCCAAATGTAAACTTTATTGGACTTGAACTTTTGGACAGGATTCGGCTTTCGGCATGGTGCCGAAAGTTTTGAGTAATGAACTTTCGTCCGCGAAACATCGCTGACGGAAGGAATGAATGAGGATACAAAAGTGAAACGTGAACAAAAAGCTGAATTGCGTTCCCTGATGAACGAAGACTTCAGCAACGCCGGACTGGTTGTCGTTACCCATTACACGGGGTTGACGGTCGCCGAAATGTCGGCTTTGCGTGATGCCGTTCGTAAAGAGGACGCAAAGTTTCGCGTGACAAAGAACCGTATTACTCGTCTTGCTCTTGCTGGAACACAGTACGAACAGTTGGCGGATCTGATGGTCGGACCCACGGCGGTTTCCTATTCCGTCGACCCGATCGCCGCTGCCAGAGCCGTTGTGGCTTTCGCCAAAAAGAATGACAAACTGGTTATTCGCGGCGGGATCATGGAAGGCAAAGTTTTGTCCGTCGCCGAAGTCACGGCGTTGGGCGAATTGCCGTCCTTGGATCAGTTGCGCGGCAAACTGGTTGGTTTGTTGCAGGCGCCCGGGGCTCAGATTGCTCGTGTTTTGAAGGCTTATGCCGACAAAGAAGAACAGGCTGCGTAATCGTCTTGTCATGGGGGAAGTTCCCCGCTGAAAAAATCGGCATGTTATGTGCCAAAACAAAAACTATTAAACGGAGTTAAATAAAATGGCTGATCTCGCCAAAATCGTTGAAGAATTGTCCGCCTTGACAGTGTTGGAAGCTGCCGAACTGTCCAAAATGTTGGAAGAAAAATGGGGCGTTTCCGCTGCGGCTCCCGTTGCCGTCGCCGCTGCCGGCACTGCGGCTCCCGCGGAAGAAAAGACTGAATTTGATGTCGTTCTGGTTGAAGCCGGCGCGAATAAAATCAACGTCATTAAGGAAGTCCGCGCTATCACCGGTCTGGGTCTGAAAGAAGCGAAAGACTTGGTCGAAGGCGCTCCGAAGACCGTTAAGGAAGGCGCGAACAAAGAAGACGCCGAAAAATTCAAGAAACAGCTGGAAGCTGCCGGCGCCAAGGTTGAAGTCAAGTAATTTGGCTGTCGCCGCTTGATTTTAGGGATCGGACGACAAGGGGAAATTATCCCTTTCGTCCGGTCCTTGAAGTCGTCTTGTATAGTCTCCGGCGTCTTGGGACTTTAAACTGTAAGGCGTTAAGAATATTTCTTTACAGATGGGGAGCTGAAATGGTCAAATCTTTTACGGGTCGGAAACGCGTGCGCAAAAATTTCGGAAGGATCCCTTCCGTTGCAGAGATGCCCAATCTTATAGATGTGCAGAAAAGCTCTTATGCCCATTTCCTGCAAGAGGGCGTGCCGGCGGACAAAAGAACCGATACCGGTTTGCAGGAAGTCTTGAAATCCATTTTTCCGATCAAGGATTTTTCCGGTCGCGGTGTTTTGGAATTTGTTAAATACGAACTGGACGAACCGCTTTACGACGTTGACGAATGCATTCAGCGCGGCATGACGTATTCCGCTCCGTTGCGCGTGACGTTGCGTCTGGTCGTTTGGGATATCGACGAAGAAACGGGCGCACGTTCGATTCGCGATATCAAAGAACAGGACGTTTATATGGGCGATATGCCCTTGATGACCGAAACGGGTACGTTTATCGTCAACGGAACCGAACGTGTCATCGTTTCCCAGATGCATCGTTCCCCCGGCGTGTTTTTTGACCATGACAAGGGCAAAACCCATTCTTCCGGCAAATATCTGTTCGCCGCCCGCGTCATTCCGTACCGCGGTTCATGGTTGGATTTCGAATTCGACGCCAAAGATTTGGTCTACGTCCGCATCGACCGCCGCCGCAAGTTGCCCGTCACGTCTTTGCTGTACGCTTTGGAATCCAAGGAAACCGAAGAACTGCGCAAAGCCCGCGAAGCGGAAGGGCGCAACGTCGATTTGCAAGAGGTTCGCGGCATGAGCCAGGAGGAAATCCTGGGCTATTTCTATAAAAAGATCGCGGTCGCCGCCGATAAAAACGGTTGGAAAACGCCTTTCGTTCCCGAATATCTGAAAGGAACGAAACTGCGTTACGATCTGGTCAACGCCGAAACGGGCGAGGTTTTGTTGCAAGTCGGCGAAAAGGTCAACGGCGGCAAGCTGAAAAAGTTTGAAAAGGAAGGCTTGTCCGAAATCCGCGTCAATGACGAGGAATTGATCGGTCGTTTCATCGCCGAAGACATGATCAATGAAAAAACGGGTGAAATTCTGGTCGAAGCCGGCGACGAAATTTCCGAAGAAATGTTGGAAACTTTCAAGAAGAACAAAGTCGCCGAAATTTCCGTTCTGCATATCGACAACATCAATGTCGGACCGTATATTCGCAACACGATGGCTGCCGATAAAAACCAGACGCGTGAAGACGCTTTGTTCGACATTTACAAAGTGATGCGTCCGGGGGAACCGCCTACCGTCGAATCCGCCGACGCTTTGTTCCGCAGTCTGTTCTTTGATTTGGAACATTATGATTTGTCCGCCGTCGGTCGCGTGAAAATGAACATGCGTCTGTATAACGACAAGGACGCCGTTCCCGATACCGTTCGCACGTTGCGCAAGGAAGACATTCTGGAAATCGTCCGCGTTTTGGTCGAATTGAAAGACGGTCGCGGCGAGATCGACGATATCGACAACTTGGGCAACCGTCGCGTCCGTTCCGTCGGCGAATTGATGGAAAACCAGTACCGCATCGGTCTGTTGCGTATGGAACGCGCCATTCGCGAACGTATGAGCTCGGTGGATATCGATACGGTTATGCCGCACGATTTGATTAACGCGAAACCCGCCGCCGTCGCCGTCCGCGAATTTTTCGGTTCTTCGCAGCTGTCGCAGTTTATGGATCAGAACAATCCGTTGGCGGAAGTTACGCATAAACGCCGTTTGTCCGCTTTGGGACCCGGCGGTTTGACGCGCGACCGCGCCGGATTTGAAGTCCGCGACGTTCACCCGACCCACTACGGACGCATCTGTCCGATTGAAACCCCCGAAGGTCCGAATATCGGTCTGATCAACTCTTTGGCTACGTACGCCCGCGTCAATCAGTACGGCTTTATCGAAAGTCCGTATCGCAAGGTTGTCGACGGCAAGGTGACGAAGGAAGTCGTTTATCTGTCCGCCATGGAAGAAAACGGGGAAGTCATCGCTCAGGCGAACGCGGAATTGGACAGCAAAGATTGCTTTATCAAAGATCATCTGGTCGCGTGCCGTAAAAACGGCGAATTCGTTTTGTGTCCGCCCGAAGAAATCACGCTGATCGACGTTTCGCCGAAGCAGCTGGTTTCGGTTGCCGCGGCGTTGATTCCGTTCTTGGAAAACGATGACGCGAACCGCGCTTTGATGGGATCGAACATGCAGCGTCAGGCCGTTCCTTTGTTGCAATCCGACGCGCCGCTGGTCGGCACGGGAATGGAAGCCGCGGTCGCGCGCGACTCGGGTGCCGCCATCGTCGCGAAAAGAAACGGTGTCGTTCAGTCCGTTGACGGCATGCGCATCGTTGTCCGCGCCACGGGCAAGATCAAAGCAGACGAATCCGGTGTCGATATCTATAAACTGCGTAAATTCCAGCGTTCCAACCAGTCGACCTGCATCACGCAGTTGCCGCTGGTCAAAGTCGGCGACATCGTCGCCAAAGGCGACATCATCGCCGACGGCGGTTCGACGCAGTTGGGCGAGCTGGCTTTGGGACGTAACGTTCTGGTCGCTTACATGCCTTGGAACGGCTACAACTACGAAGACGCTATCCTGATTTCCGAACGCATCGCCCGCGATGACGTGTTCACGTCCATTCACATTGACGAATTCGAAGTGATGGCGCGCGACACGAAACTGGGGCAGGAAGAAATCACCCGCGACATTCCGAATGTCGGCGAAGAAGGTTTGAAACAGCTGGACGAAGCCGGCGTCGTTTATATCGGCGCCGAAGTCAAAGCCGGCGACATTCTGGTCGGGAAAGTGACGCCGAAGGGCGAATCCCCGATGACGCCGGAAGAAAAACTGTTGCGCGCGATTTTCGGTGAAAAAGCCGCCGATGTCCGCGACACGTCCCTGCGCGTTCCGCCCGGAATCGCCGGAACGGTCGTCGAAGTTCGCGTGTTTTCGCGCCGCGGCGTTGACAAAGATCAGCGCGCCATGGCGATTGAACAGTCGGAAATCGAAGCTCTGGCAAAAGACCGCGATGCCGAAAAGGCGATTTTGGAAGGTTCTTTCTACGATCGTTTGAAGGCGTCTTTGGTTGACCAGAACGCTTCCGTCGGCGTCAAAGATGTCGTCGCCGGAACAAAGCTGACCGCGGAAATGCTGGACAAGATGTCCCGCAAAGATTTGCGCAAAGTCGCCGTGGAAAACGACGAAGTCATGAGCGAAATCGAAAAAATGTCCAAGGTGTTTGACGCCGATATCGAAAAATTGCAGGAACGCTTTGAAAACAAAGTCGAAAAGCTGCAACGCGGCGACGAAATGCCTCCGGGCGTTCTGAAAATGGTCAAGGTCTTTATCGCCGTGAAGCGTAAATTGCAACCGGGCGACAAGATGGCGGGACGTCACGGAAACAAAGGCGTCGTTTCCCGCATTCTGCCGATTGAAGACATGCCGCACATCGCCGACGGCACTCCCGTTGATTTGGTTTTGAATCCGCTGGGTGTTCCGTCCCGTATGAACGTCGGACAAATTTTGGAATGCCACTTGGGTTGGGCTTGCCGCGAATTGGGCAAACAGGTTCACGCTTTGTATGAACAAGTCGCCGAACGCAAAGCTTCTGTCGAAGATTTGCGCGCCAAATTGAAGGACGTGTACGGCGCGAAAGAATATAAAGCCAACATCGAAAAGCTGTCCGATGACGAAGTCATGGAATTGGCGGACAACATGAAGAACGGTCTGCCGATCGCCACGCCCGTTTTTGACGGCGCGCGCGAAGCCGATATCAACGAAATGTTGCAGAAAGCGGGCTTGCCCGTTTCGGGTCAGGTTCAGCTGTTTGACGGCAGAACGGGCGAAGCGTTTGAACGTCCCGTCACGGTTGGCGTGACATACATGTTGAAATTGCACCATTTGGTTGACGAAAAGATCCATGCGCGTTCAATCGGTCCCTATTCGCTGGTGACGCAGCAACCGTTGGGCGGCAAGGCTCAATTCGGCGGACAGCGTTTCGGCGAAATGGAAGTTTGGGCTTTGGAAGCTTACGGTTCCGCTTATACGTTGCAGGAAATCCTGACGGTCAAGTCGGACGACGTGTCCGGACGTACGAAAGTGTACGAATCCATCGTGCGCGGCGACGACAAATTCGAAGCCGGGATTCCCGAATCGTTCAACGTTTTGGTCAAAGAAATGCGCTCTTTGTGCCTGAACGTCGAACTGACGCAGCGTGAATACTGAGAAATCCCTTGAAGGAAAGAGGAAAGTCAATGAACGAACTTATGAAAGTTTTCGCTCCCGTATCGGAAACACAGTCTTTTGATCGGATTCAGATTTCTTTGGCGTCGCCGGAACGCATCCGTTCCTGGTCGTACGGTGAAGTCAAAAAACCCGAAACGATTAACTACCGCACCTTCAAGCCGGAAAAGGACGGTCTGTTCTGCGCGCGCATTTTCGGTCCCGTCAAGGATTACGAATGCTTGTGCGGCAAATACAAACGCATGAAATACCGCGGCGTCGTTTGCGAAAAGTGCGGCGTTGAAGTGACGCTGTCCAAAGTGCGCCGCGAACGCATGGGACATATTGAACTGGCGGCTCCCGTCGCGCATATCTGGTTCTTGAAATCCCTGCCCAGCCGTATCGGTCTGTTGGTCGATATCATGCTGAAGGATTTGGAATCCGTCCTGTATTTCGAAAAATATATCGTGATTGAACCGGGGCTGACGCCGTTGAAGGTCAATGAATTGTTGACCGAGGATCAGTATCAGAACGCGATTGAGGAATACGGCGAAGACGCTTTCCGCGTCGGCATCGGCGCCGAAGCGTTGAAAGAAATCCTGTCCGGCATCGATTTGGAACAGGAAGCCGAAACCATTCGCGCCGAACTGCGTTCCACGTCTTCCGACGCGCGCCGCAAGAAGCTGGTCAAGCGTTTGAAGCTGGTCGAGGCGTTTTTGGAATCCGGTTCCAAACCCGAATGGATGATTTTAGATGTCATTCCCGTCATTCCGCCCGAATTGCGTCCGTTGGTTCCGCTGGACGGCGGACGGTTCGCGACATCGGATTTGAACGATTTGTACCGTCGCGTCATCAACCGCAACAATCGTTTGAAGCGGCTGATGGAATTGCGCGCTCCGGAGATTATTATCCGCAACGAAAAACGCATGTTGCAGGAATCCGTCGACGCGTTGTTCGACAACGGTCGTCACGGTCGCCCGCTGGCGGGCGCGAACAAGCGTCCGTTGAAATCTCTGGCGGATATGCTGAAGGGCAAACAGGGACGTTTCCGTCAGAACCTGTTGGGTAAGCGCGTCGACTATTCCGGTCGTTCCGTGATTGTCGTCGGACCCGAACTGAAATTGCAACAATGCGGCATTCCCAAAAAGATGGCGTTGGAACTGTTCAAGCCGTTCGTGTACGCCAAATTGGAAATGTACGGCATGGCGACAACGTTGAAAGCGGCTAAGAAAATGGTCGAAAAGGAACGTCCCGAAGTTTGGGATATTCTGGAAGAGGTTATTCGCGAACACCCCGTTCTGTTGAACCGCGCGCCGACTTTGCACAGATTGGGCATTCAGGCTTTCGAACCCGTTTTGATTGAAGGAAAAGCCATTCAGCTGCACCCGTTGGTTTGCACGGCGTTCAACGCCGACTTCGACGGCGACCAAATGGCCGTTCACGTCCCTCTGTCGCTGGAAGCGCAACTGGAAGCCCGCGTTTTGATGATGTCCACGAACAACATCTTGTCGCCCGCGAACGGCAAACCCATTATCGTTCCGACGCAGGACATGATTTTGGGGTTGTATTACATCACGATGGCGCGCGACAACCAGCCGGGCGGCAAACGTATCCTGACGGCGGAAGAACGCGATGAAATCAAGGCGTTGACCGAAGCCGACATGAAAAAATGGGCGGACGAATATCGTCATGACTTTAAAGACATGGAGGATTTCCGCGCTTTCGTCACAAAAACCAAAGAAGAAGATCATATGTTGCGTTTCGGCGGCATTGAAGAAGTCGAAATGGCGCTGAACAACCATCTGGTCAACTATCATTCGAAAATCAAATGCTATTTGGAGTTTGTCGACGAAGACGGGCAAATCGCGCATCGAACGATTGAAACGACGCCGGGACGCGTGTTGTTGTCGCAGGTCGTGCCGAAGCATCCGAAAATTCCGTTCAAGCTGTTCAACCGCTTGTTGCGTAAAAAGGAAATCGCCGACATCATTGATCAGGTCTATCGTTATTGCGGACAAAAGGAAACCTGCATTTTCGCCGACCGCATCAAAAACATGGGCTACAAATACGCTGCCGTTTCCGGCGTTTCGTTCGGCAAGGACGATATGCTGGTTCCCAAAACGAAATGGAAACTGATCAAGGACACCGAAGCCAAGGTCAAGGAATTTGAACAGCAGTACACCGACGGTTTGATCACGAACGGCGAACGCTATAACAAGGTCGTTGACGCGTGGTCGTCCTGCACGGACAAAATCGCCGACGAAATGATGAAGGAAATTTCCAAGGACGATCCGACGAAACCCGTGAACTCGGTTTATATGATGGCTCATTCCGGCGCCCGCGGTTCCGCGGCGCAAATGAAGCAGCTGGGCGGCATGCGCGGTTTGATGGCGAAGCCGAACGGCGAAATCATCGAAACGCCGATTATCGCGAACTTTAAAGAAGGTTTGTCGGTGGCGGAATACTTCAACTCGTCCCACGGCGCGCGCAAAGGTTTGTCCGACACCGCACTGAAGACGGCGAACTCCGGTTATCTGACGCGCCGTCTGGTCGATGTCGCTCAGGACGCGATTGTTTGCGAAGACGATTGCGGCACCACCCGCGGCATTTGGGTCACGGCGGCGATGGACGGCACGACGGTCGTCGCGACGCTGGGCGAACGCGTGCTGGGACGCACGGCGCAGGAAGATGTTAAAAATCCCGCCAGCGGCGAAATCATCGTTCCCTGCGGCAAACTGATTGACGAAAACGACGTCGAAAAAATCGAAAAGGCGGGCGTGGACAAGATTTATATCCGTTCCCCGCTGACCTGCGAATCCAAGAACGGCGTTTGCGCGAAATGCTACGGACGCGATTTGGCGCGCGGCACGTCGGTTAACATCGGCGAAGCGGTCGGCGTTATCGCGGCGCAGTCCATCGGCGAACCCGGCACGCAGCTGACCATGCGCACGTTCCACGTCGGCGGCACGGCGCAGAACGTCGAAGTTTCCGCGATTGAATCGGGCTTTGACGGCACGGTCGTCTTTACGGCGTCCGAACCCGTCGTCAATACGAAAGGCGAGGCGATTGTCACGACGCGCGACTGCGAATTGGCGATCGTGGACGGCAACGGCGCGGTGAAAACGCACTATCACGTCCCGTTCGGCGCGGTTGTCGCCGTCAAGGGCGGCGACAAGATCGTCAAAGGTCAGCGTCTTGCCGAATGGAACGCCTATGTCATTCCGTACTTTATCGACAAGGAAGGCTCGGTTCGCTTTGAAAACTTTGTCGACGGCGAAACCGTCCGCGAAATCCGCGACGAAGCGACGGGGTTGACGCAGATCCGCGTGATCGAAGCGCACGGAACGTCGAAAAAGGCGCAAATCGTCTTGGAAAAAGACGGGGCGTCCGTCGCCGTGTACAATCTGCCCGTCAATTCGACGGTGATGTTGGAAAACGGCGCGGCGGTGAAGCGCGGCGATATTTACGCGATGATCGAAATCGAACGTAAATCGCGCGATATCACGGGCGGTCTGCCCCGTGTGGCGGAATTGTTCGAAGCCCGCAAACCCAAAGATTGCGCGATTATCGCGGAAATCGACGGCGTTGTGGAATTCGGCAAGGACTACAAAGCCAAACAGCGCATCGTCATTAACGGTGAAAACGGCACTCAGCGTGAATATCTGGTTCCGAAAGGCAAGCTGATTCTGGTTCAGAACGGCGATACCGTCCATCAGGGGGATACGCTGACCGACGGCGCCGAAGATCCGCACGATATCTTGCGTGTCAAGGGATTGGAAGCTTTTGCTCAGCACATGGTCAAGGAAATTCAAGCCGTCTATCGTCTGCAGGGCGTGAAGATCAACGACAAGCATATCGAGGTCATCACCCGCCAGATGTTGCAGAAGCTGGAGGTCACCGACGCCGGCGACACGACATTGGCGCAGGGCGAACAGGTCGATCAGTTGACGCTGGACAAGGAAAACAACAAGGCGATCGCCGCCGGCGGACGTCCTGCCGATGCGATGCCG
>OQVS01002807.1_pt1 | contig 10825 bp, 13 predicted proteins | sample 1691601 | NCBI WGS metagenome assembly OQVS01 (sample SAMN03418268, study PRJEB22391) | human gut metagenome | biome: human-gut; feature: organic feature; material: feces | host: Homo sapiens | place: Tanzania | collected 2013-01 | reverse complement strand
GCGTGCTGGGCTACGAGCTGAAGACCGCCGTGGGCACCAGCGTGTTCATCATGACCTTCACCGCCCTGACCGGTGCGGTGACCCACTTCATGATCGGCGGCGCACCGGTGTGGTATATCTGGGCGCTGTGCGTGGTGTTCACCCTGCTGTGGGCACGCATCGCGGCGGTGTTTGCCAATAAGGCTGACCCCAAGACCCTGAACCGTGCCACCGGTGTGGTGCTGGTGGTGCTGGGCATCGTCATCATGGTGTTCAACCTGCTGGCGTAAAAGAAACAAAAACGAGAGTCCGTGTCAGCGGCTGCTGATGCGGACTCTCGTTTGTTGCCGGGTGTCGAAATTTGTGTTATACTGAATTGCTGCCCTTTCGTCCCCCTACTCCAAGTATGCAGCAGGAGGAGGTGAGCAGCGATGGCATACCTCATCGAGTTTCTCGTCTCGGTCGCAGCGCAGGTAGTGGGATACTTCCTGTGCAAGTGGCTTGACCCGGACAATCGAAAGGGCCAGTAAGCACGAAAGCCCACGGAGAGCTAGCACCTCTCCGTGGGCTGTTTTTGTGAGCAGCTTAGAACCTCATCAAATTCCTTGCTGATTCCAGTATATGCAGAATCCGAAAAAAGTCAAGCATTTTTGCAAAAAGTTCCGTATTGCGATAAAAAGGGCCTGCGCCGAAACGCAGGCTCTCTGCATTTGTAAAATTACTTGTCCTCGATGGTGGAATGCTCGATCACCCAGTCTGCAGCGCGGCGGATGCCTTCGTTGCGGCGCATGGCAGGGATGTTGGACTTTTCCTTGATCTCTTCCAGCGTCTTCTTGGCACGTTCTGCACGTTCCGCCAGCTGCTTGTCGATCTCTTCTTCGGTGGGGATCAGATTTTCCTGCTGTGCGATCTGCAGCAACGCCATGCGGGCGCGGGTGTTCTTCTCGGCGGCAGCGTGCACCTTGGCGGTGAAGCTCTCGCGGGTCTCGTGGATCTGGCTCAGGTAGCTGTTCAGGCTCATATGCTGCATCTGAAGCTGCTGCTGAATGTTCTGCATCTCCTGCTGGTAGGTGCTCTCCACCAGCACGCTGGGGATCTCGCCCTCTGCGGCGTCGGCCAGCTTGCCCAGCACCTGATCCTTGGCGTGGTTCAGCGCACCGCCGTGACGGCCATCATACAGCTGCTTGCGGACCTTCTCACGGAACTCTTCCATGGTGTCCACATTGCCGACCTTCTTGGCGAAATCGCTGTTCAGGGCGGGCAGCTGACGCACGCAGACGTCGTGCAGCTTGATCTTGAACACGACCGGCTTGCCGGCCAGTTCCTTGGAGTGGTAACGCTCCGGGAAGGTCACATGGATCTCAAACTCGTCGCCGGCCTTGTGGCCCAGGATGCCGTCCTCGAAGCCGGGGATCATGCGGCCGCTGCCCAGCTGCACGGACTGGTTCTGTGCGGTGCCGCCCTGGAAGGCCACGCCGTCCAGCAGACCCTCAAAGTCCATGTGCACCACGTTGCCCTTCACGGCCGGTCCCTTGTGAGGCACCAGCTCGGCAGCAGCGTGACGGCGGCGCTCCAGCACCGCGTCGATTTCCTTATCGGTGACAGCCGGGGTGACGCACTCCACCACAAAGCCGGTGGTCTGGGTCAGGTTCAGTTCCGGCTGCAGCGCCACAGTGGCGGTGGCCACAAAGCCCTCGTCCTTCTTCACGCTGACTAGGTCGTACACCGGCTCATCCACGGCCTCAAAGCCGTGCTCTTTCATGGCGGCATCGTACAGTGCGGGAACGTCCTGATCCATCAGGTCATTGATGGCATCGTACCAGAAGGTGTGCTCGCCGCGGTCTGCTTCGATCTGCTCCCGGTTGGCTTCCCCCTTGGCGAAGCCCTTGATCGTATACGTTGCGCGGGTGCGCTCATAGACCGCGTTGGAGGCGGTCTCCAGTTCTTCGGCACTTGCGCTGAAGGTCATTTTGCAGACGCTCTTTTCAGGAGTTTCCACGCTTACCAGTTTCATAGGATTTACCCTCCGTGTTGCCCTTCTGCAGGGGAAAACGAACCATGAATTTGCCGCAAAACCGGCCCGGCCCGCACCCTGTGTCCCTGCAGGGACGCATTTTTTCAAACATTAGTAAGGCTATTATAGCACAACTATGACAAAAACGATATACGGAAAAATAGAAAATCTGCCATTTTTGTCCTTTTTGGCGGCAGATCGCGTGTCGGAACGCCCGGAACCGTGCAGACGGCATCTGCCAGAGGGTTCTGGCCGGGCGGGATCCCTGTTCTGGCAGAGCGTTTCCGCCGGGGTGGCCGGCAGCGCTGGAACTGGTCCGGGATAATTTTTCCAAAAAGACGTTCTTTTTCGGAAAATCCAAAAAAATTTCAAAAAAGAGGTTGACAAAACGGTTGTACCGTGATAAAATACGTCTTGTTCCGAACGGAACGTATGCGTTGGTAGCTCAGCTGGATAGAGTGACTGACTACGAATCAGTAGGCCGGGGGTTCGAGTCCCTTCCATCGCACCAAGAAAAACCAGTACACGTTGTGTGCTGGTTTTTCTTTTTGTCTGCACAATGGAAGGGGCTCGAACAAGGCGGCGGCGCACAGCGCCGCAAGCAATCAGCCCAGTGGGCTGTTGCTTAGCCTGCGGGTCCCAATGGTTAGGAATGTCTACCGTGGAAGCTGTGGATCGAAAGATTTCATGGCTTTTTTGTTTTGTAAGCCGTGTCTGCACGGTTTCTGCACGGTCGGTGTTTTCCATGTCTGATGATGTAGGGCGCTGGATCGCTTTGCGGTCAGTGCCCTTTTTTGCATCAGGTGAGCAGTGCCAAGCGAAGTTTTGCCTTCATTTCCGGTTCGAGGGCTTCTTCCTCAATCTGGCGTGGATCGAACCGCCGAATGGAACGGCGATGGAAAATCGCCTGCATCACATCCATCGTCTTAAAGAACCTCCTTCCGGCACTGTGGGTCAGCGACGTAGAAATCGCCGTTCTCCCCACGGGCAACGGCCGGACAGCCCCGGCGGAAGGCCGGCAGTTCACACTTGGAACATTTGGCAAAGCGGGTATAATCCCGGTATCGCTCCATCTGGCAGACCCACACATCGGCCAGTCGGGCCTCAAAGACATTGCCCGCCTTGCTGTTCTGCACGCGGCAGCAGCATCGGGTGCCGGATCGCGCCAAATTGTTCCATGTGGAACAATTTGCCCGCATCAGGGAGGTCAACGGCAGGGATCGGTTCCGAAGGAGCGTGCTCTGCTGCCCCTGCCGGAAGCAGAGTCCGGGCAAAGGACGCGGCCTCGACGTCACGGACGGGATTTTGCCGTGGGCGGCGGTGCGCCGGCCTACGGCTGCTGATACACGCAAAAGGCCCCGCTCTGCAGAGTGTTCTGCGGAGAGGGGCCTTTTTGGTCAGGCTTTGACGCCCCGTTTTTCCAGCAGGAACCGCGCCAGTACGAACATGGCGGCCAGCCAGAGCAGGCAGCTGCAGAAAAACAGGCCGTAATGCCCCGCAAGGGTGTCAATGCGCTTGTTGGCGTTCATGCCGGCCTGCATCAGGGCATAGGGCCACAGCAGCGAAAGCCCCTTGGAACCGGCAAAGATGCCGGAGATGCCGCCCAGCAGACCGAGAAAAATGGGTACGGCAAAACTGCGGAGGATCATGGAAAGCACCAGCTGTGCCGCAATGACCGCCAGTGCGCCCAGTGCGCCGCGCAGCAGATACAGCGGCAGGAGGACCGGCGGCCACCCGGGCAGATGGGCAAAGAGCTTGCCGCATACGGTGTACAGCACAAACACAAAGCCATGGGTCAGCAGAGCCAGTTTTGCCGTCACCACAAACTTGGCGGCAAACAGTTCCAGCGGTGGCACGGGTGCTGTCATGATGAGGTTCCAGTTGTGCCCCAGGTGTTCCAGCCGCCACAGATACGCGGCGTAGGCGGCCACCATGGCCGGGAAAAAGAACATGGAATAGAACAGGGTGTGCTGGGTCCACAGGCTGTACCAGCCGTCCGTCAGGATCTCAAGGTTCTGCAGGTAATTGAAGGTGCCGTACCCGGCCGAGATCACCGGCAGCAGAAAAAACATGATCCAGATGGGAGATGCGTGGAGTTTGCGGTTCTCCGCGCGGAGACAGCGTTGAAACATGATCTACACCTCCTCGGTCTGTACCCTGCGCCAGGCGGCATAAAACAGGCCGATGCCCAGCAGGATGGTGAATGCGAGCAGCCCCCAGCTGCAGGGCCGGGTGCCGTAGGTGACGGTGTGGGCGGTCGGATCCCAGTGGGCCACCACATAGGAACCAAGCGGGATGTAGTAGCCCCACGGCACAAAATAGCTGACCAGCGGCGGCATAAAGGCTGAGAATAGCCCCACCAGCGATCCCACGATGCCCACGCACAGCGCCGGGAGCGGATTGCCGCACCGCAGCATGAGCAGGAACTCGCCGAAGAACAGCATCAGGTCCACGGCCAGCGTGCAGACGAACAGATAGACGAATTGCGCTTTGGGAAAGGCCTCGGTGTAGCCGTGCACCGTGCCCAGCACCGGGATGCAGGCCAGCTCCACCGCGACGGTCACCAGCACTTCCAGCACCCCGAACACCGCTTTGCCCGCGAACAGACTGCGGCGGCTCTGCAGAGTGTACAGCAGCTTGAGGGTGTTTTCTTTGACCTCCAGATCCCACAGGCGGGACGCCAGAACCGCCATCATGACCGGCAGCAGGATGGCTTCCAGGACCGGAATGCTGTAGAACAGTGCGCTGTAGGCATTGGACAGTTCGTCCTCGCTGGCCGGAGCCAGACCGCCCACCCACAACACAAGGATGAGCGGCAGCAGCAGACAGAATGCGAGGTCGTGCCGCCGATGGGCTTTTTTCAGTTCTGCACGGAACGCGGCCATCTCACGCCACCTCCCCGCTGCTCTGGGTCAGGCTGAGGAAGATCTCTTCCAGCGTTTTTGTCTGGGCGGTCAGCCCGACCACGCCGGCACCGCTTTCGGCCAGCGTATGCACCAGCTCGGCCAGCGTTTCATCCGGCAGGGGCGGAAGCTGCAGGAGGCCGGGCTGCTGGGGCAGCGCGGCGGCCGGAACGCCCTGCCGGTCCAGCACGGCGATCCCCTTCTGCAGATCCAGCACCCGCAGAAGGAGACTGCCCCGGCTGTGGCGCTGCAGGTCGGTCAGCGGCCCTTCGAACAGCAGCCTGCCGTGGTTCAGGATGCCTACCTGGGTCACCATCTGCTCCATCTCCCCCAGCAGATGGCTGGAGATGAGCACGGTGGCTCCGGTGGTCTCCGGCATGGAGGCGATGAGACTGCGCATCTCCTGGATGCCGGCCGGATCCAGGCCGTTGGTGGGCTCGTCCAGGATCAGCAGCTTCGGACTGCCCAGCAGCGCAGCGGCGATGCCAAGCCGCTGTTTCATGCCCAGCGAATACTGCCCCACCTTCCGGTCGGCGTCAGCGGTCAGGTGCACGATGTCCAGCACCCGGCCGATGTCCTTTGCGTCCACCCCTTTCAGGTCGACCGCGATGGAAAGGTTTTCCCGGGCGGTCAGGTGCAGGTACCCGGAGGGAGATTCGATCAGGCTTCCGGTCTGCCGCAGAAGAGCGATGCGGTTTTCCGCGTTCAGCACATGGCCCAGCAGCTCCACGCTGCCGCCGGTGGGGCGGCAAAGCCCCAGCAGCATTTTCATGCTGGTGGATTTGCCCGCACCGTTGGGGCCGAGAAAACCGTACACGCAGCCCTGCGGGACGGTCAGGTTCAGATGATCCACCACCGGATGGCCGTTGTAGCTCTTGCACAGGTCGTGGGTCTCAATGACAGGTTTCATAGAAATACCTCTTTCTTCCCGGAACGGGAGTATCGGGCGGTGAAGCCGTTCGTCTGGGAACACCCACAGGATACACCCGCCGCCTTAAATCGGCCGGAAGCCCAGCTTAATCTGCGCTTAAATTTTGCGGGAATGCCGGTCTGTGCGGAAAAAGTATGGTATAGTGGAACCGGACGAAAGACCGATCCTATGAAAGGATGCACTGCCATGAATACACTGTACGATGCAAAACTGCTGATCGTGGACGACAACCCGGATCTGCTGCAGCTCCTGCGGGAGCAGCTCAGCGGAGCGGGCTATGTTCACATTGCCGCCGCAGCGGACTGCGCTGCGGCCCGGGCGGCGTTTGAAGCGGACCGCCCGGAACTGATGATCCTGGACATCAACCTGCCGGACGGCGACGGGTTTTCCCTGTTCCGTGCCCTGCGGGCAAAGGCGGATGTCCCGGCATTGTTTCTCTCTGCCCGGGATGCAGATGCCGACCGGCTGTTCGGGCTGGGGCTGGGCGCGGACGATTACCTGACCAAGCCCTTCCTGATGCAGGAACTCCTTCTGCGGGTGCAGCACATCCTGCAGCGGGTCTACCGCGCCGGGCTTTCTCCTGCCCGGGACGCGCCGCTTCTGCTGGGCGGCCGCACGGTGGATCTGCACGATGCCCTTGTCACTCTGCCGGATGGCAGGACCCTTGCCCTGACGGCCACCGAGCGTTCGCTCCTGCGCAAGCTGGCCGAAAACCGGGGGCACATCGTTACCTACGATGCCCTCTGCGAGGCCGTCTGGGGTGCGGATTATTACGGATACGAGAACAGCCTGGGCGTGCACATCCGCCATCTGCGGGAGAAACTGGAGACCGAACCCGGAAGGCCCCGCTTTCTGCTCACGGTGCGGGGCATCGGCTACAAGCTGGCAAAGGAGGAACCGGTATGAAGACCTTTGCGCGGCTGATCCGCCGGTATGTGCTGGCGGCGGCGGGCATGGTGCTGGTGCTGGCGGTGCTGGGCATCGGGTTCATCGGCTGGCTGGGCTGGCGGGAAAGCACCCGTGCCCCGCAGGAAACCTATTCCTCCGGACGCATCGCGGATGCCATGGTGCGGACGGCGGACGGCCTTGCTTTTGGGGCGGAACACACGCCGGAAGAATGGATGGACGGCTACGCTTGGGCCATGGTGCTGGATGATGCAGGCGAGATCACATGGAGCTATGCCCTGCCGGACGCTCTGGACCGCCGCTACACGCCCCGGGATGTGGCGCGTTTTGCCAAGTGGTATCTGGAGGATTATCCGGTGTTCTGCTGGACGGAAGCGTATGGACTGTTCGTCATTGCCATGCCGAAGGGCAGCGTGTGGAAGTACAACCTCTACAACTCGCCGGGGTTCCTGACCGATGCGGCGGGCAGCCTTCTGCCGCTCGTTCTGCTACTGCTTGTGCTGGGGTTGGCGGTTTGCCTGCTGGTGAGCTGGCGGGGCGCCCGGCAGCTGCAGACGGTGGCCGACGGACTGGATGCGCTGGCGGATGGCCGGACGGTGCAGCTGTCCACAGCCGGCTTTGCCGGGGCGCTGGCCGAAAAACTGAACCAGACCAGCACCCACCTGCAGCTGCAGAACGAAATGCTGGCGCGGCGGGACGATGCCCGCACCCAGTGGATCGCCGGGGTGAGCCATGATGTGCGCACCCCGCTGGCGCTGATCCTGGGCTGGGCGGAGCAGCTGGAACGGGACACTTCCCTGCCCGCCCCGGCGCGGCAGAAGGCCGGCGGCATCCGCACCCAGAGTGAAAAGCTCCGCGTCCTGATCGATGACCTGAACCTGACCAGCAAGCTGCAGTACGGCGCCCAGCCCCTGCGCCGGGAAATGCTAGCCGCCGGGCCGCTGCTCCGGGAGCTGGTGGCGCAGTTTTATGAAAGCCCGCTGGCAGAGCGGTGTGAGCTTTCCCTGACCCAGACCCCGGCGGCAGAACAGGCACTGCTGCAGGCCGACCGCGCCCTGCTGGGGCGGCTGCTGGACAACCTGCTGAACAACAGCGTCCGGCACAACCCTGCCCCGATCCGGATCTGCATCCGGGCAGAGACGGTACGGGAGCGTCTCTGCCTCACGGTGGCAGACGATGGTGCAGGGTATCCCCCGGCAGTGCTGGCGGCGCTGAATGCGCCGGAACCGGGCGAAAACGCCCCGCACATTCTGGGGCTGCACGTTGTGGAACAGATCGCTGCCGCTCACGGCGGAAAAGCGGTCTTCGGGCAGAACACGCCCCGCGGCGCCCGGGCGGTCATCTGGCTGCCGCTGGCGGCGGGAGCATGAAGCTGGAAGATTCCCCGCGTGCATTCCGGAACGGCCTGCGGTATAATACAGAAAACGAAGAACACCGGGAGGAAGTTTCCATGATCCATACCTATGAAGAATACCAGACCATGCCCCAGAGCCTGACGCTGGAACAGATGGTGCAGCTGCACCGGGAACTGACCGAAGAGATCGGGCAGGACGAGGACGCGCTGGAGCTGTACGACCTGCTGCTCCAGAACGCCGTGCAGTATGCGCAGATCCGGGCTTCCTGGGTGCTGATGACCCCGTCCCAGCGGGCCGACGCCGACAAGGGCCGCACCCTGCAGCACAACACCCTCATCGACAGCTTTGACATGATGGCGCGGTTCCTGCGCAGCATGGGCAAGCCGGCGGCCTGGCGGGATGCACTGGGCGACAACAAAACGGATCGTCTGGCCCGCAAGACCATCGGGGACTTCGGCTGCTACCTGGCCTTCGTGGGCGGGCTGACGGCACGATAAACGAGAACAAAGGAGCCTGCCGCGCAAACAATGCGTGGCAGGCTCCTTTTGATGGGAATGTACTTACTTTGCCAGCCCGGCCCACTGCTGCAGGCGGGCCTTGGCGAGGTGGTTGAAGAACCAGATCACCCGGCCCACACCGACCATGGACAGCACCGTGCCCAGACCGACGCCAAGCAGCAGGTCGCCGAAGCACAGGCCGATGACAAGGGAGCAGACCACGCAGAACGCATCAAAGCAGTTCTTGCACAGGCCAAGCTCCTTGTGAAACCGGTCCGCCAGGCTGCTGACGATGCCGTCGCCGGGGTTGGGGATGAGCTGCATATCCACCGTCATGGCTGCGCCGACGCCGGTGAACAGGATGCCCAGGGCCAGCACCAGCAGGTCGGTGGGCAGAAAGCCGCTCGCATACCGGATGCCGGTCTGGAACAGGGACAGGAAACGAGTGAACACGATGCTCACCACCACCTGCAGAAGGTCCAGTCCGGTGCGGTTCCTGCCCTTGATGAAAAACTGCGCCGCCACCAGCACACAGTAGGTGATGAGGGTCAGGTTGGCAAAATCCAGCCCGGTGCCCCGGCTGATGGTGTAGGGCACCGACACGATGGCCGAAGCGCCCAGGCCCGCCTTGGTGTTCAGGGTGATGCCCAAGGCCAGCAGTACCATGCCGCCCAGATAAATGGCCGCCCGCGCGGCCGGTTGCTGTTTTTTCATGGAATGTCCCCTCCCCTGCGCTCACAGCGTTCCGGCTTCCAGCAGGGCGCGCACCGCGTGCAGGTCCGGGCATTCGGCGGTGTACAGGCGGCGCATCTCGTCGTCCGGCGGCATCAGATCCGGCACCATTACGGTGACGAAGCCCCCGGCGGCACCGGCCCGCACCCCGTTGTAGCTGTCCTCCAGCACAAGGGTCTCGGCGGGAAGGGTGCCCAGCCCCTGCGCCGCTTTCAGAAAGATCTCCGGATCCGGCTTGGAGGAAACAAACTGTTCTCCGGAGACGATCACCGGGAAGTAATGGGTCAGGTCCCATCCGTTCAGATGGTGCAGGATAGACGCCATCCGGCTGGAAGAAGCCACCGCCATGGGAATGTGATGGGCGTCCAGCCAGGCCAGCAGTTCGTCCAGACCGGGCTTCTTGTCCGGCCGTGCCGCAAAGGCGCGGTCGGCCTCCCGGTGCAGGGCCGCGTGGATGGCTTCGGCATCGCAGTCCGCACCGTAGAACTGCCGCAGGACCCGGCGGCCGGACTCTCCGGCGGTGCCGCGCATGGCCTCGGCCAGCCCCTCCTTGTACTCCATGCCCAGCGAGTGCAGGGCTGGCTCCCACAGGGTGGCCCAGATGCGCTCGGTGTCGAACATCAGGCCGTCCATATCAAAAATCACGCCTCGGATCATACAAACTCCTTTCCGGATGCAAACAGAGCATCGACCCTGAAAAAATGACAGATACAATTCTATTGTACCATGTTTTTGGCATTTTGCACACAGAGAAGGTCACAATTTAGCGCAACTTACCGGGGCGAAAGATGAAACATTTTGCGATTCCTTGCAAATGTTGGTCATAATATTATAATAGAAAACAACATTCGGCGTTTGCGGGCGCAGAGCACGCGCTGCGTCCGAGATCAGGAAAGAGGGAAATTTTATCATGTTGGATATCAAGATCACCCGGACTGCTTCTCCCAAGCAGAAGCCCGACGAGAACAATCTGGGTTTTGGCAAGAAGTTCACCGACCATATGTTCGTGATGGACTACACCGAGGGCGAAGGCTGGCACGATGCCCGCATCGTCCCCTACGGCCCCTTTGAGCTGGATCCGGCAACCGTCGTGTTCCACTACGCACAGGAGATCTTTGAGGGCATGAAGGCCTACCGCACCGCAGACGATACCGTCCAGCTGTTCCGCCCGGACTGCAACGCCAAGCGCTTCCAGGATTCTGCTGACCGTCTGTGCATCCCCAAGATCCCGGTGGAGGATTACATCCAGGCTGTGGAGACCCTGGTGGATGTGGATCGTGACTGGGTGCCTCACACCGATGGCGCTTCCCTGTACATCCGTCCCTTCGTGTTTGCAAACGATGTGGGCCTGGGCGTGCACGCTTCCAAGCACTATATTTTCTGCATCATCTGCGCTCCCTCGGGCGCTTACTACGCAGAGGGCATCAACCCCGTGCGCATCTACGTCGAAGACGAGTACATCCGTGCCGCTCCCGGCCTGACCGGCTTCACCAAGTGCGGCGGCAACT
>OQVS01002803.1_pt1 | contig 10833 bp, 9 predicted proteins | sample 1691601 | NCBI WGS metagenome assembly OQVS01 (sample SAMN03418268, study PRJEB22391) | human gut metagenome | biome: human-gut; feature: organic feature; material: feces | host: Homo sapiens | place: Tanzania | collected 2013-01 | reverse complement strand
CACAGCCAATGCCACAGGTATCTATGCGGCAGGCTATGGAAAGTGGAACATAAAGGACACCACAATCAAAGGCGTTGACACTGCCATCGAAATCCGTGCAGGCGAGATGAATATTGAAGGTGGAACGTTCACGGCTTCAGCCGTCCCAACTGAAGTGACCCCAAATGGAAATGGTACGACCTCTTCCGGTTCCGCAATAGCGGTTGCCCAACATACAACGAAGCTTGCAATTGTAGTGAATATCTCAGGTGGCAGATTCGAAGGTTATTCTGCTTTCTATGAATCGAATCCTCAGAAGAACAGTGATGAAGACATCGCAAAGGTGCAGCTTAAGGTAACCGGTGGTGTTTTCAACGCTATCAACGGGGGTGCTGTTGCAGTTTACAATGAAGACTGCACAGGTTTCATTTCTGGTGGCAAGTTCAACATAGAGCCAAATTCATCATATTTAGCAGAATAGAACGCTTGTTCTTGGTTGTTTCGGCAGGGCCGTCAGTTTTGGCGGCCTTGTTTTTTCACTATTTAGCAATCATTGTACTTTTTGCCACGGCCGTATTGCAAAGGAAACGGACAGCTATGTGTTTGGGTGTTCCTGTAGGGGTATAAAGTCAGTGTTGAAAATGATTCCCTTAAGAAGGCTCAAGTGCAGTCAGATACTATCAGGTGCACTCTGGTACGCTCAGGTGCACTCTGATACGCTCTACTAGTGGCTTTGATGGGCGCTGTATGGCGGAGCATGGCGTTGATGGGCGTTGCAGGACGCTGTAGAGCAGTGTTGATTCATAGGTCTTTAACAGCCCAATAAGCCCAAAGAGCCCAGTAAGCCCCAAAGGCCCCGCTGGCCACATATACACAAATACTCTTTTGTTTTAGTTTTTGGGTTTTGTAACACTATGACAGGCCACCGGCAGAACCGGCGGCCTCGATTGAATCAAAGTTGCTCAGGAAGGATCAGTTTCTCCTTTTGAGGAAATTGCCTGTCAAATGCTTCAGCTGCATTTGGGTCTACGAAGTAGCCGTCTGGATCCTTGTAGGTTCCTTCGACTCCATTCAGGAAATTGGGTTTCAGTTCCTTTATGAGGAAGTAGTCGGCAGTAGGGTCGTCCTCGTAGAGTATTCCTCTGTTCTTCGCCACCTCAAAGCCACATTTGCCGTAGAAGCCAAACTTTCCACATATAGCCAATGCTCCGCAGCCCATTTCGAGGGCTTTTCCCATGGAGTAGTTGAGAAGTATCGTGCCCCATCCCTTGAGTTTGTATCCAGGTGCAATGCTGATTGGTCCAAATGTCATGATTGGGAGCTTCGTGCCATCCTTGCAGTCTATGTGCGAATGGGCGTACATGACATGTCCAATAATCTTCCCATCGACTTCCAGAACATAGTCGAGCTCAGGGATGAAATCGGGTCTGTCTCTGTACAGGTGAAGCACATAGTGCTCAAGACATCCTGGTCTGTATACGTTCCAGAACGATTCCCTTGTCAGGTTTTCGACTTCTTTGTAGTCCTTTGGCTGTTCATGTCTTATTGTGTAGTTCATCTTTCACCTTCATTTCGATTTCCCTGAAATGGGAATCGAGCAATGCATCTGCATTCCCAATGTCTTCAAGGTCGTACAGCAGGAACATTGGAGCGTAGAACTCCACCGCCAGGGTCTTCGCACTTGCAAGCCCCATCCTTTGCAGTATGCTCTCTACGTATTCCATTGGGCCCGATGTCAAGTATTGTCGCATAAGAGACTGCATCCTTTCGCTCTTGTACTGCTCAATTGTGAGCATCCTGCGAAAACGCGATGCAAAGACGTCTCTTGTCCAATATGAGAACATAGCTCTGCTGTAGGCTATAAGGTCCTCTATGGTTGCATTGCATGGACCTTCGTCATCCATAGGCATGTTGAAGTCCAATGCGCTTAGGGCATCGGTTTTCTCCATCCTATCCAATATACTGTCGAAGATGGTCTGTTTGCTCTCGTAGTGCTTGTAAAGCGCACCCTTTGTGATGTTCAAGGACATCGCGATCTGTTGTGTGGATACCGCTTCATAGCCAAACTGTGCAAACAGGCTCAACGCCGTCTCCAGTATCGATTCTTTTGTGTTCACTGCTTTCTTGTCTGTTTTCTTCATGCAACCACCATTGTAGTAAACGAGCGTTTACTTTGTCAAGGGTCCAATGACGGAGTCCTCATCACGGGGCTTACGGGGCCAACGGGACGCACGGGTCCAATGGGGCTTATGGGGCGCACGGATTACGCACGGATTTGGATTCATATCTCAAATAGTGTTTGATATTGAGCATGGTTTGATGTTAGGCTTAAACAGGTAAGGAGGTTCTTGCATGAGACACGGTTTCATAAAGGTTGCCGCCGCTACACCATCCATAAAGGTGGCGGACTGCGCCTACAACGCAGATAGGATACTCTCCCTTGTGAAGGAGGCCCATGAAGAGGGCGTCCACCTTCTTGTCCTTCCAGAACTTTGCATAACGGGCTATACCTGTGGAGACCTTTTCTTCCAACAGGCCCTTATAGAAAGCGCTAGGGAATGTGCCATAAAGGTTGCATCTAGAGTTCCCAGAAACATGGTCGTTGTCTTTGGTGCTCCTGTGGAATTGAGGGGGAAGCTCCACAACTGCGCCATCGTTGCCTGTGCAGGCAAAGTGCTTGGGATAGTCCCAAAGATAAACATCCCAAACTATCAGGAGTTCTACGAGCAAAGATGGTTCACTCCGGCGCTTCCAAACGAGGAGTCTGTGGAGTTTGGAGACGATGTCGTGTATATGGGTGGCAAGCTAATCTTCACATGCAACCAGATCCCTTATTTCAGACTTGCCTGCGAAGTGTGCGAGGACCTTTGGGTTCCAAACCCTCCAAGTGTGAACCATGCCATAAACGGCGCCACCGTAATTGCGAACATGTCCGCAAGCGATGAGGTCACAGGGAAATCGGCCTATAGGTTCAATCTCGTCCAAGGACAGAGCGCCAGGCTTGTGTGCGGCTATGTCTATGCCGATGCCGGAGACGGAGAAAGCACCACGGATCTCGTGTTCGTTGGAAACAACATGGTGTGCGAGGACGGCCTTTGCCTTGCAAGCCACAGCATGAAGCCCGATGCTTTGCTTGTCACTGAGCTTGATCTGCAGCGGCTTGAACATGAAAGGCGCATACGCAATACGTTCGTGACGACAAACGACAAGCAGTACAGGTATATCGGCTTTGACATAGAGCTTGGAGAGACATCCCTTACAAGGGTTGTGGATAGCCATCCATTCATACCAAGCGATGACGGCGAGGCAAATAGAAGATATGAAGAAGTCCTTACGTTGCAGGCTCTTGCCCTCAAGCAAAGACTGACGCACACTGGATGCAGATCCGCTGTAATTGGGATATCGGGCGGGTTGGATTCGACACTTGCGCTCATAGCCACGGTGAAAGCCTTTGACATGATGGGTCTTGACCGCAGCAACATAACATGCATAAACATGCCGTGTTTTGGTACGACGGCAAAGACCAGAAGCAACGCCGTGATATTGTCTGAGCGCTATGGCTGTACCGCTATGACCATAGACATAACCGCTGCTGTGCTCCAGCATTTTGCAGACATTGGGCAGGATCCGGGGGTGTATGATGTCACGTATGAGAACTCCCAGGCCCGCGAGAGGACGCAGGTTCTCATGGATGTTGCCAACAAGAACGGGGGCATGGTGATTGGAACGGGAGATCTCTCCGAGCTGGCTCTGGGATGGGCTACCTACAACGGAGACCACATGTCCATGTATGCAGTGAATGCATCCGTTCCAAAGACGCTTGTAAGGAAACTTGTAGAGTATACGGCGCGTACTGTAGACGATGGTATACTGTCAGACACACTCAAGGCCATTTTGGACACCCCTATAAGTCCCGAACTCATTCCTGGAAGTCAGATAACGGAGGATTTCGTGGGACCCTACGAGCTTCATGACTTCTTCATATACAATGTGCTTAGGTGGGGAAGCTCCCCTTCGAAGGTATACAGGCTTGCAAAGCACGCCTTTGCAAGTGAGTACAGCGATGAGACCATTCTCAAATGGCTCAAGGTGTTCTACAGACGCTTCTTCTCCCAGCAGTTCAAGCGTTCGTGCATGCCTGATGGACCAAAGGTTGGTACCGTTACGCTTTCCCCCAGAGGGGATTGGCGCATGCCAAGCGATGCCTGCGTGAGGACGTGGCAGGAGGAGCTTGAGCACAACCTTTGAGCCTTTTGATTGGCTAAGAAATGTAACTTTTTCCAACATTGGTTGTTATTGCTGTTGTCTACTTGAGAGGAAGGGTTTACTTTTGAACAGGGAAAGGATGTTTGAGTCCTGTTGGACGCAAGCCCCTTTGGATACTTTCTTTTGTATAAGGAGACCGGAAAATGAAGAAGGTTTTGATTATTCTTGTTTTGGCCATTGCAATCCCTGCATGCGTATTTGCAGGAAACGGACTCATTGGCCTTTCGCTTGGCGCAACGGCTGCTTACCAGAAGGCTGGAGCGGTCGAGAACATCGCCGATGGAAACTTTGACCTAAAGGATCTTAGCATAGACGACTTCAAGTTTGGTGCTGACGTGGATGTGAGGGTCCTTTTCCTTGATGTTAACGGAAAGGCTTTCCTTGCCAAGAACGACAAGAGCGAGACTCTTGTAAACGGCATAGTGTCCGCAAATCTTGCGCTTGACATTGCAATCGTCCGTCTGAAGGCGGGTCTTGGCTACCAGTACACATTCAACACGAAGACGAGCGAGATGATCTATGGAAGCACCGCAGGGGTCAAGGACTTTGCGGATTTCAAGAACGCCAACTTTGACATCCATGTTGGTGTTGACGTGCTTCTTGGAGATCTTACGATTGGTGCATACGCAACGCTTCCAACGGAGGTCTCCGTTGGCAAAGGCAACTGGGGAGATCTCTTCAGCACAGTTGAGAAGAACTGGAAGGCCGCACAGATAGGTGTTGGCGTTGGCTTCTCAATCGTATAAGGTTCTCTGAAGGCAGATCGAGGTGGGCTGCATGGGTTTTCCGTGCAGCCCTCTCTTTGATGGTGGAGCTTTGATGGTGGAAAATGAAAAGTAGTTTTATAAGACGCATGGCTGTCGCAGCCGTTGTTCTGTTGTTCATATCGCTTCCTGCTTTCTCAAGGGGCGTGTTCTCCATTGGAGTTGGTGCCAACATAAGCTATTCTGCAGAAGGAATAGTTCCTGTAGAGTCCAACGAAAGCGGGGAAGGGGCGCTTTCAAACCAAAAGCCCAAGTTCAGCTTCGACAACGTTGCGATTGGTCTTGAGACAAGGGTGAACCTGAGCTATCTGCAGCTTACGGCCGTTGGAGAGCTGTCCTCTGTGGATTCCAATACGATACTTGCCTCTGGAATCCTTGCAGGCGGATTGTCGTTCGACCTTTTCTCCTTATTCAGGATAGGCGTCTCAGCAGGTCCAAAGATTTCGTATGCATACACGGCGGCAGGGGCCAACGCCTCGAACGCCTACTATTCCTCAAGCCAGACCGGTTCGAGCCAAACAGGTTCAAATGACGGCGAAACATCAGGCATAGACCTTGAGAAGACATCGAATGGCAAAGCCTTTTGGGATGCCGTAAGGGACGGCAACTTCAATCTGAGGTTTACGCTTGACATCATAGCTGGGCCTGTACTTACAATTGGAGCTGCGTATGTCGTTCCAACCGATTTCTCCATGTCGAAGGAGAATTTCGAAGCGCTGATTCCTGATGACAGTGCATGGGGCAAGGGGCAGGTCTCCCTCTGCGTTCAGATGTCGTTGTTCTAGGAGGTGTCCATGTCAAAGAGCGGTAGAAGGATTTCAGGTTTCTTCAAGGCCATGCTTTTGGCCGTATTGGGTTTCTTCGTGATCTTCCTGTTTTTCCCAGACCTGTCGGAAAGTCTCTTTGGGGTGAGCCTGAGAGGGACTCCTGAGCTTACGGAGAAGGTGACGGAAAAGGTTGGCGAAGTGGCTGGCTCTGCGGTGGATGCCGCAACGGATGTCGTCAAGGACGTGGTTCAAAGCACTACCAATGCAGTGTCCAACGTTGTATCGGATACCGTTTCAAGCGTAGTTGACAACATCAAAAGCGGGGTGAACTGATGCAAGGTCTTTTCGATGGGATTGATGGCGGGATAGAAAACAGCAAAGAAAACCCAAGGACATCGGTCCAAGGCAATGACAAGCCAATGGGCAAGACAAACGATCCAAAGCCAAAACGGGTGTTCGTGGTGGATGGCTACGGCCAGATCTACAGGTCCTATTTCGCCTTCATGACCAACCCGCTCAAGGACAAGGACGGCAACAACGTCTCGGCGGTGTTTGGGTTCTTCAACATAATCATGATGCTCATAAGGCAGTACTCGCCCGACTATCTCATCGTGGCCATGGATTCGAAGGGGAAGACCTTCAGACACGAGCTCTACGACCAGTACAAGGCCAATAGGGACAAGACACCTGAGGACCTCCACTCCCAAATCCCAATCATAGAACACATCCTCGATGCCATGCGCATTCCACACTACGCACAGGAAGGCATGGAGGCCGATGACATTGTGGCCACGATCTGCCGCAATGCATCTTCCAATGGTATAGAGACCGTCATGGTCACAGGTGACAAGGATCTGCTGCAGCTTGTGCGCAATGATGTCTTTGCCCTAAGACCTCCAAGGAAGGGCGAGAAGGAATATAGGCTCTGCTCTGGTGTGGAGGTAAAGGAACTGTTTGGAGTCGATCCAAACCAAATGGTGGACTACCTTACAATTCTTGGAGATTCCTCTGACAATGTCCCAGGAATCAATGGAATAGGAGAAAAAGGTGCCGTCAAGCTGCTTTCAGACTACGGTTCGCTTGACGAAGCCTACAATCATATAGGGGAGCTCTCAAAGGGGGTCCAAGCCAAGCTTGAGGCTGCAAAGGACCACATAGAGCTTTCAAGGACGCTCATAGAGCTCAAGGACGACCTCTTTGAAATGAAGAGGGAGGATTTCTGTGCATATACCACAGACGACATAGACTGGAACGAAGGGGCTAGGCTTTTCAACGAACTTGGGGCGGATCGCCTTGCCAAGGCTGCAGCAAAATTCGTGAGTGCTTCCAATTCAAAGAAGCTAACAGAAGCGGTTGCAGACTCTTCAACTGACAAAGCTGAAGTTGAACTCCAAAGCGAGACCCTTCCAAAGGCGAAGAGGGGTGAGTACTCTGCCATAACAAGCGTTGAGGCCTTGGAAAAGACTCTTTCCAGCATCCCTGACGGAAGCCTTGTGGCCTTTGATCTTGAGACCACGGATCAGGACGACATGAAGGCTGTTCCCGTTGGTTTCTCGTTCGCATGGGAGACTTCAAAGGCCTTCTACGTGCCGCTTGTGTGTGCACAGGGCAGGATGATGGAGGATTCGGAGGCCAAAGCCGCACTTTCCAAGCATCTTCCTCGCTTCTGGATCGTTGGTCAGAACCTCAAATACGACCTCAAGGTGCTAAGACGCTGGGGTGTGAACGGAGTCCATGCGTATGCAGACACCATGATAATGGCATGGCTGGACGATTCCTCGTCAATGCGGTACAACCTCGATGTCTTGGCAGAGAAATACCTGAACTACGACACCATAAGGTTCGACGCTGTCGTTCCAAAGGGCTCGATCTTCAGCGATGTCCCATTGGATCAGGCCGTCCAGTACGGAGCAGAGGACAGCGACCTTGCGCTCAGGCTTTTCGAGTGTCTTCTTCCAAAGCTCAAGGCCAACGGCCTTGACGATGCTCTTTTCAACATAGAGATGCCGTTGATCGAGATCCTTGCCAATATGGAGCTTGAGGGCATAATCCTTGACACTGAAAGGCTTTGCTCTTTCAGAAAGGACTTGGAGGTCGAGATAGACGATGTACAGAAGGCCGTGTTCGAACTGTGCGGAAAGGAATTCAACCTCAATTCTCCAAAGCAGCTTCAGGAAGTGCTGTTCGTGGATAGGAACCTTCCCACTGGAAGAAAGACGCAGTCAGGCTTCTCCACGGACTCGGATGTCCTAGAAGAGCTTTCCTTCTCACAGGACGACCCGGTTCCTCCTCTTATTCTGCGCTATAGGCTCCTTAACAAGCTCCTTAACACCTATGTCCTTACGTTGCCAACCCTTATCGACACGAATACCGGACGCATACATACTACGTTCTCACAAACGGGTACTGCTACGGGCAGGCTTTCGAGCAAGAACCCAAACCTTCAGAACATTCCAATCAGGACCGATGAAGGCCGTAGGATAAGGGATGCCTTCGTTCCAAAGGACGGCTGCGTCCTCATGTCAGCGGACTACTCGCAGATAGAGCTTGTTGTGCTTGCACATATATCGGGCGACGAGAACCTGCGGGGAGCATTCCTGTCAGGCGAAGACGTCCACAGAGACACCGCAGCCAAGATCTTTGGAATCTTCCCTGAAATGGTCACACCTGACCAGCGCCGCGCCGCCAAGACCATAAACTTTGGAATCATGTACGGCATGTCCGCATTCAGGCTCTCCAAGGACCTCAAGATCCCCCGCAGCGAAGCCCAACGCTTCATAGACACCTATTTCGAGCAGTACAGCGGGGTGAAGAGGTTCATCGAGGACGTCAAGGTCAAGGCCAAGGCCGATGGCTTTGTGAAGACCGCCATGGGGCATATCCGTTTCATCCCTGAGATGAAGAGCCGCAACAAGGCGGTCCTCGCCGGTGCCGAGAGGGTTGCAGTCAACACGATAATCCAGGGAACGGCTGCAGAGATAATGAAACTTGCAATGATAGCACTCTCAAAGGCCATCGCTGAGGCTGGGCTTAGGTCCAGAATGCTTCTTCAGGTTCACGATGAAATGATCTTCGAGGTTCCGCTGGATGAAGTCGAGCGCATGACAGCTCTTGTACGCAGCTGCATGGAGAACGCCTACAGGCTCAGCGTCCCGCTTAAGGTTGGGCTTGAAACAGGCCATAGCTGGGGAGAGATGCACTGATGCTCATAGGTCTTGTTGGCAAGAGCTGCAGCGGAAAGAACTATGTTGGAACCCTGCTAGAAAGGATGGGCTTTGAAGTCCTGGATCTGGATGTCCTTGGACACGAAGGGCTCTGTGCGAATGCGGATGCGATAGAATCGGTCTTTGGTAATGATGTCATGACCACGGAGGATGGTGTCCTGAGTGTTTCCAGGAAGGCCCTTTCAAGAAAGGTGTTCGACGACCCGTCTCTGAGAAAGACGCTTGAGGATATTCTTTACCCCTGGATGGAAAGGCGTATCCTTGGACATGAGGCTCTCCGTGGCGGTTCCGTATTGGTTCTGAACGGGGCTCTCCTGCATAGAGCTGGTATGGATGGTCTTTGCAAGGCCGTGATATATGTCGATGCTCCTTATGAAGTTAGGCTCAAGAGAGCTTTTGAGCGCGATGGTATTTCAGAGGAGGCTTTCCAAAAGCGTGAAGCGGCCCAAGAAGATGTGGATTTCCGTAGCAATGCATATCGATGCCCTGTGTTCGTGGTGGAAAACGGCTTTGGTGCGGAAAAGATAGAACTCAATCGACAAATCGTGGATATATGTGATAGAATTGGAATCACTGATATCAAGGGGAATGAGAACCATGAAGAAGAATAAAATCATTCTGCTTACTGTTTTGATAATGCTCGTGCTCTACTGTGGCGCTGTCGTTTTCGTCACGAAGCCTGACACCTTCGCTTTCAGCGGAATCCTTGGCGACTACAATACCATTTCCGGTACGAACAAGGCCCAGCTGATGGAAGAGGTTGGGGATATGATCGATGGAAAGATCGATGCCGCCGTAAACGACCGCATAGTTCCTTATGTGGACTCTTCAGTCAATGCCGCCGTCGATTCTGCAGTTGATTCTGTGGTCGATTCCATCTCGTCTCAGGTTGATGAGAAGGTCAACGCCCAGGTTTCAAAGGCGTTCGAGGCTCTGGAAACCAAGCTCGCATCTGAGAAGGATGCCCTCGTAAGCCAGCTGATGGCTCAGGTCGATGCTTCCTCAATGGTAGAGGAGTCCACCGCTTCCTCTTACGTAGACCCAGCCGACTATGTTGACACGCTTCTTCCAAAGCTTGTCCCTGCCGTCGTCGCTGAGCTTGAGAAAAACCTTGATGCATACGCTCCTTACATCGTGAAGGCTCTTGTTCCAGAGCTTCTCACTTACGAGGACGCTTTGGCTATGGATATGTATTCAAACTACAGGGACGCCCTCATAGCGGACATCACTCCTGAAATCGTCCTTGGCATAATGGATAGGCTTGAAGGTGAAGTCTTCACTTTCGTGGGTTCCGTTCCAAACGTTCCTGCACTGGCTGACAGCGTGAAGGTGACTGTCAATGTGAAGTCCTCCGAACCTGCATCCGATGCTTCGAACGGTGAGGCTGTTGTGCTTCCTCTCCTTACAGAGGAAAAGCCTGTTGTGGTCGATATTCCAGAGACTTCTGAGACTGTAGTTGATGTGGACGCCGTAGTTGCAGAGCTAGAGAAGAACCTTTCCTTGTACGCTCCATACGTTGCAGATGCGGTGCTTCCAGAACTTGAGAAGGATCTTGAAAAGTATCTTCCTTACATCGTGGATGCTGTCCTCAAGGCAATGCCTGAGACGGAACCTGTTCAGGTTGAGGCCCCGGAGGTCGCTCCTGTAGAGGTCGTCGAAGAGACTGCTGCTGAGTCTGAACCAATGACATCCAGCCAGTACGATGCCATTAGAGAGGAGACCCGCAGGACGGAGATTGAGAATATACTTTCCCAATTGCAAGATTAACCCCTCTCCTTGGTCTTTGAGTCGTCTTCTGCGTCACTGCACTCGGGCTGTGCATCATAGCACTAT
>OQVS01002802.1_pt1 | contig 10835 bp, 6 predicted proteins | sample 1691601 | NCBI WGS metagenome assembly OQVS01 (sample SAMN03418268, study PRJEB22391) | human gut metagenome | biome: human-gut; feature: organic feature; material: feces | host: Homo sapiens | place: Tanzania | collected 2013-01 | reverse complement strand
ATATTCTGGCTGGAGCGGGGACACCCGAAGAATGGGAGCCTCGTTTTGTCTACCATGGCTTCCGTTATGTTGAAGTCGAATCCGATCCCGGGGTGAAATTGCTGAAGATCACTGCCTGCAAGGTGGGAACCGACTTTACGCGCATCGGAGAATTTGTTTCCGGCAATCCGATCTTTGATCGTCTTCAGCTGCTGACCATGCGTTCCTACCATGCCAACTTTGTTGGAATTCCCACCGATTGCCCCCATCGCGAAAAAAACGGATGGACCGGAGATGCAATGCTTGCATCGGATACGGGGCTCTACAATTTCGATTCCGCGGAAGCTTATGCCGAATGGTTGACTTCCATGCGGGACTGTCAGAGACCTTCCGGACAATTTCCGGGGATCGTTCCTTCTCCCGGCTGGGGATATAATGCCGGCGGCGGGCCAGTCTGGGACAGCGCCATATTTGAAATTCCTTATCGCCTTTATTGCTTTACCGGCGAAATCCGTTATGTCGAGGAAAATTATCCTGCGATCGTGAGGCACATGGCGTTCTGCGCCTCTCTTGAGGAAGACGGACTGGTTGATTTCGGAATCGGCGACTGGTGCCACTGGGACACTCGCCGTTGTACTTCCGTTGCCTATTCCGCCACAGCCAGTTACATTTCCGGTCTTACCGTGGTATCCAGATTTGCTGCGCTCCTGGGGAAAAGAAAAGAAGCTCTCGCATTTGAAAAGAAACGGGAGAAAATCCGGAGAGCTTTCAACCGGAAGTATTATCACGGGGACGGACTTTATGGCGACGGGAAAATGACGGAGCTCGGGACAGCATTGTTCTTTGATCTCCCGGAACCGGAGGAACGGGAGAAGGTTGCCAGGCTTCTGGCCCGGACAGTCGAAGACAATCATTTCCGGGCGGATTTTGGAATCCTCGGGGCGAAGTATGTTCCCCGAGCATTAAGCGAGAATGGATACATTGACCATGCGTTCAGGCTTTTTACACAGGAGGAATACCCGGGATGGGGTTACTGGGTAAAAGAGGGTGCATCCGCTCTCTGGGAACACTGGGACGGCACACACTCCCGTGCGCACATCATGTTCGGCGATCTCAGTGCGTGGTTTTTCCGTTATGTCGGAGGTTTCCGTTATGATTTCAACCGTCCGGGCTTCAGAGAACTTGCAGTCGAACCGTATTTTGTCCGAGAACTGCATCATTACCGGGTTGAACACCGCGGATATGTGCTGTCCCGCGAAGGGGAGCTCATGTCGCTGATTGTACCTTCCGGATGCAGAGCGAATGTAAGACTTCCGGATGGACGGGCTTTCTCAGTCCCCGCCGGATGTGCAAAATGGAAACTAAAATCGGAAAAGAACAAATAAACATTAGCAAACTGACGTTTCAGGAGAAGATGCTGAGTCGAAGGAAAGGATGGAATACAATGGAGTTTCGGTTGAAAGGAAAATTTCCGGAAATGTACCGGACATTCTGTGACGGAGAATTGTCCCTGTGTATGGAACGCTATGGCGGAATTGATGCCATTTCTCTGCTAGACGTGGAAGATCTGAACGGGTATCCTTTTCCGGATCAGAACTGTGTGCCGCTTCTGGCGCGTTATTCTTCAAACAGTATGGGGAGGTCCCTGTACGGTTCAGCCGTCCGTTTTCTGGGAATAACGGAAAAAAAGCGTTATTATTATTTTCATCCCAATGATCCGGTCGTCATGCCATGGTTTGTTTCCGGCGGCGATGCGGAGGGAAATTTTGAGATGCTTCTGGATCATTCAACGGTATTGTTCCGCTGTGAAAGCTCCAGAATGAAACAGCTGGATATCTTCATCAATCCGGAACATTTTTTCAATGGCTCTTTCCAGTCTTATAAGAATCAGCGCTTAACCCGGGTGGAAAGGGAACATTACAGCCGGGCCGGAGTCGTCCCCGATGATTTCCCCGCGCTTTCCAACGGCCTTGCGCAATGCTGCTGGGAGAAAGATCCGGAATGGGATGGGCAATGTCTTGTTTTTCATAACACTGTCACGTTTCCTTACGGAATCCGCCATATCTATATGGCGATTGCTTCGGACGCAGTCATGGAATATAATGGAAACGGCCCCCTGATCGAGCTCAAAGGTGCTTTTCCCCCATCGGGACGGATTTACAGTGCTCTGTCCGTTGCCGGAGACAGAGAAAGCGCAATCAGAAACGTATTGAACGGAGTGAAGACGTTCGAATCTTCCAAAGAGCGCAAGATAAAACATCTGGAAAAGCTGGAGGAGAACGCCCCCGGGATAAGCTGCCGTGAGGTCCCGCTGATTCAGAATTTTATGGAGGCAGAGATTTCCTATCAGAACGCCATGCTCATCTGCGATGGAAGAATTACGCGGGCTTCAAGCCATAATTACGGTGCTTTTCCTTTTTGGGATTCCATCTGGCCGATCAGGGATTTCATCTGGCAGAATCAGCATGACATCGCTGAAAAAACGCTGCGCTATCTGATTTCGTATCCGCATCTGGACGGCAGACCGTGGACAACACTTCAGCTCATCGCGCAATTCAATGAATATCTGGCGTATCATCCTGATTCAGAACTGATTCCGTTTGCCATGCCGTATTTCCGGAAGTTCCTGAAGGTCGCTGGTCGCCTCTGTCATGCTTCCAGCGGATTGATCGCCACATTGGACAATGCGGCGAATGACAAACCCGAAGAGGCCGGGATTCATGGCTTTTACTGCGCCTCCTGCATCAACGGTCTTTGGTACAATGCTCTCCGGATATTGCTGAATCTGGGAATGGAATATCAGGATGATGAAATGTGTTCCCTGGTACGAGAACTGACCGGAAAAGTGGAAAAACATTTTGTAAAAACTTTTTTCCTCTCTGATCCGGGGTATCTGCGGCTGGCTGTAAAAGATGACTTGACGCCGTTTCCGAATGATGTTTTCCAGAACTCTTCCACTATCGGGCTGGATTATCTTTACGGACGTTATCTGATGAGAGACATTCTGGAGGATCTCGCCGCGTATCAGGCGACTGCGCTGTATCATCCCATGGGACATTGCGCAACCGCTCCGGACAGCCGGGTCGGATGTGAAATGTGGAGAAATGTCCACATGAATCAGCATCTCGGACATGAAGCGAAACTGGCGCGACTGGCAGGATACACGCAGGAGGCTTATCGGTCGCTGGAAGCGTATCTGGACGTTTACGATCAGTATAAAATCGCAGTTGAAACATTCAACCTCTGCGGCTGTGCATACAACGAATCTCAAAATGCGAACTGGCAGACCTTTTCCGCTTCCGCCGCGGCGGAGGCAATCCGCACGTTAAGCGGGTTTGAGGTGCATCGGGGCGGTTGTGTATTTACGCCTGCGGACGACTACAGAAATTTCACGATTCGTTCCTTCCGTTTCCGTGAGATGTCTTTTGAGATTTCCATTGCGGGGAAGGGTCCCTATGCAGTTATGGAAATCAATGACGTCCCTTTGAACAGCTCTCTGCAGATTCCCATAGATTTCTTGGCTGGAGGAGAGATCAAGCTCCGCATCATCCGTTCGGAGAATCCGCCGGATGGAATTCAGCTCAGGAACGCCTTCGACCTGCCCGTGTTAAGACTTCATGCGGAAAAAAGGCGTCTGACTTTTGTTGCCGGAGCGAGCGGCTTCTTTCCGATCTCGGCATGGTCTCCCTGTCCGCCAGAGGTGTTCGTCAATGGGAATGCTGTGAAAGCAGAATATGATCCAGAAAAGAAAATTGTCTGGGCCGATGCGGAAATTCATGCCGGAAATGAAATTTCATTGCAATATTAACCTGAGTAAATCTTGAAGTAGCGGAAAATCAGCGGAGCCTGATCAGAAATCAGAACAAAAAAACGCCGGAAATCCGGCAAAAACAACATTTGGATCCGAATGAAAAATACATCAACAAAGTTTCACGGATTCAGAAAAAACACATAAATCATTAAATGATAAGGAGTTGCAAAAATGACAGTGAATCAAATTTGCGGATTTTTTCTTTGCCTTGTATCTCTTTCCGGATTTTCCGGGAATCAGGTGGCTTTGATTGAAAACAACAGGGCGAATGTTACGATTGTCGTGGAAGACACGGACAATCCCGTGACACGCATGGCAGGCGAAGAACTTCGGGCACATCTGCGGAAACGGACCGGGGTGCAGGTGCCGCTGGTAAACGCTTCGGAAAAATGGAAAGCCGGTACAATTCCACTTTATCTCGGGTTGTCGGAGCGTACCCGGAAACTCGGCGCAGATCCGGCAGCCATCAAAGCCGATGGATTTTTTTTGAAAGTGACGCCTGAATATATTGTGATCGCCGGACGGGACAACCCTCTTACTAAGGACAAATATCATGGTCATGATTTCGTAATTGGAAATGAAAAATACAAGATCTATATGCTGGGGGAAACGGGAACCCTCAACGGTGTATACAAGTTTCTGGAGCGATATGCCGGAATCCGCTGGTATATGCCGGGGGAACTTGGCTGCGTTGTTCCCCGGGATCCGGATTTCAAAGTTCCCGAAATGACGCTTCTTGACGCTCCCGCTTTTTCCTACCGCCTTTTCTGGGGGATGTATTTCCGGGATGCGGAGCTGGAAAATCTGTTATGGTACCGCAGATTGTGTTCCGGAAGCCCCGACAATATCCAGATCAGCCATAACTACCAGGAGATTTTCCACCGTTACAAGGATACCAACCCGGAATTCTTCGCTCTGATCGACGGGAAACGGGACCTGAGCAATCTGTCCACAGCCAATCCTTTCGGAAACCTCTGTTTCTCCAATGAAGAAGTCGTCAAGGCTTTTGCCGGAATCGCGTGTCAGTTTTTCGATCAGAATCCCGACTGCATCATTTATCCGGTTGTACCGCAGGACGGAATGTTCCGCATCTGCGAATGCCCGGGGTGCAAACAGCTGTATTCTCCACACCTGGGAGAAAATGGCAAATTTTCCAATGCTGTTTTTACCCTGGCGGCGAAAGTCGCGGCGGAAGTTGCGAAGCGCCATCCGGGAAAGTTGATCGGCACTCTCGCATACGAACGGCACCGCATGCCGCCGGACATCGAGCTCCCGGCAAATCTCGCTGTGCGGATCTGTTATAATCGTCAGGATATGCGCGATCCGCAGAAAAAAAAGGAGATTGAAAGTGTGATTGCCGGTTTTGCCGCCAAAAAAGTCCCGATTTATGTCTGGACGTATCCGCTTTACAATCATATCCCCCCATTTCGCGGACTTCCGATTTTCTATCCTGAACTTCTTCAGGAAAATATTCTTTTCAATTTGCGGCATGGGGTACGCGGAGAGTTCAGCGAAGCCAGCTATTACAGCGGCGGAGGTGACCAGTATATTCACAAACTCGATTTTGCCTTGCCCGGCCTCACGCACCTCAACAACTATGTGAGAGCGCAGCTGCTCTGGAAACCGGATTTGAACCTGAAAGCACTGCTGGATGAATACTATACGATGTTTTACGGTCCGTCTGCAGCGGAAATGCGGATGTTCTGGGAAACCGCTCGCGATCTCTACATGGCGAAATGCGAGCCGCACCCATTGAACCAATATACAAAAGACGATATCCTGAAACTTTACGGACTTCTTGACCAGGCATCCCGGAAAGCGGGCGGGAAAACTCCCTATTCCGATCGTATTGCACTGATCCATTCTGAAATGGATCCATTTTTGAAGCCGCTCCTGACGGAACTTTCCTATACGCGGATTTTTTCCGTTCCGACTGTAAAAGAGAAGATCCCCGTGAAGTTTGATTCCCGGAACTCCGCCTGGCGGTATGCCCGGAAATATACATTCACCCGCAAGGACGGGCGGGCGGCGGATGTGAAAAACAAAACGGAGCTTTACGTCCTTGCCAACAAGGATGGGATCGCTCTTCATGGGATTGCCATGGAAAGCGATATGAAAAATCTCCATACGGCAACTGCACAGCGGGATCATGAAGACACCTGGAAAGATGACTGTTTTGAGATTTATCTGATTTCCGAGGACCGTTCGGTCAATTTGCTTTACATGATAACAGCATCGGGGAATGTCTATGATACAAGGCTGAACAAAAATGTCAACATTCCTGATGAACGGACCTGGACAAGCGGCATGCAGCTTGAAGTCTCGCGGGAGAAAGACCGTTTCCAGTTTACCGCCGTCATTCCGTGGAGTGATCTGAAAACAGGCTCTGATTCCGTTCCCCCGCTGAAATTCCAGTGTTATCGCCGCAGAACAGGCGGTTCACCGGAGAATGGTGAATATTTTTCCGTATTCCCTGTCCTGGATGCCAGAAATTACGCTCCGGAACATTTTCCCGCCGTTCATTTTATGGCTCCGGAGAATCTGCTTCTCAATGGTTCTTTTGAACAACTGGATGAAAACGGTTCTCCCATTGCATGGAATCAGCCGTTTACCGGGGTACTTATCGCGTCGGAAAAGGCTTCCGGGGGAAAACATGCCGTCCTGTTGAATAAAGAGCGGAAAAACGGACTGAACTATGATTTTGTCGCATGCAAGCCGTTTCCCGTCATTCCTGATACGGATTATTCTCTCCGTTTCCGTCATCAGGGCTGGGAGGGCGTTGCATACGTTTTCTTCTTTGATAAAAATAATAAACCGATTCCGGAACCGAACAGATCCCATCTTTCCGTTGCGCCAAGCGAAGATTGGGAGACGGTTCTCTGTACCGGGCGAGTTCCGGCAGGGGCAGTGACGGTGCAAATTGCCTTCCGGATTTTCGAATTGCCTTCAGACAAGGCCGGCATGGCGGTAGATGAGGTCGAATTTTTTGGAAATGGTTCCCGAACCATGCCATAGCCGAATACATCAACAAAATTTCACGGATTCAGGAAAAATATAAATGGCAGTGTCAAATTCGACATGAAAGAATATGAAAGAAATATGACGGGGCAGTTTGAGTTAAACTGAAAAATATGACGGCAAAAATGACGGAGGACAGTCATAGATGACGAACAAGTTGAAACGGATATTCAGAGGCGTATTCATTCGGGCACCGAGTTATCCACAGTGCCCGCTCCGGCTTCGACGAGTTGGACGACCCATTCTCGCCGGAGCAGCCACTATGGATAACTCTGCGTAATTCGCAGTTCAATCGGGGGAGAACCGATTCCATCGGTCGGCTCCCGTTCAAATAACAACAAAACAAGCTCAAACACGCTCCATGAGAAAGAGGAAGTGTTTGACAAAACCATATAAATCAGAAGGAATCATTTTATGAAACGGATCAGAAACATCAGAAGTTTTACTCTTATAGAGCTCCTCATTGTAATTGCGATCATCGCAATTCTTGCGGCAATGCTTTTGCCTGCGTTGAACTCAGCACGTAAAAAAGCACAAAGTGCAAGTTGTCTGAGCAAACACAAACAGATTGGAATAGGCATTCTCATGTATGTAAACGACTATGAGTATTATCCGATTGCAAGCAATGCCAGCATTAGGGGAAAATGGGGACTCGAAATCGCTCCTTATGTCGGGAACAACGGCAAATCAGATGAGGAACGGGCGGAAATTCTTGTCAGATCAAAACTATTTCTCTGTCCCTCGGAAGACGGTTCCAATGATGCATCTTACGGCATAGAGGAACTTGCTGGCGGCTTCAGTATTGCTTACAATCCCCTTTGCGGCTTTACCGATTCGAATGGAGAATTCCGCCTGAAAATGAGCCGCATGGAAAGACCTTCCTCAACTCATCTTGTCAATGATTCTCCGATGGGGTATATCAAGAATATTCCACCGCTTGCCGGTTTTGTCAGCCAGACTCTGTATTCCCAGAATGGATTCGGAACTGGCAATGGAATTACACCTCTCGTTCAGATTCTCCCGAGAAGACACGGTAAAAATTTGAACGTTCTGTATCTTGACGGCCATACTGCAAACATTTCGAAAAATTATGTGAAGGAAAAGGACATGATCGCTTCCGAAGTCTACATAGGCGGAACACCTCTGCTGACCTATCCAAACGGCGTGGATGCTTATTATAATAAATATGTCACACCGGCTTATTAACCTAAAAATCGGCAAAATGATTCATTAAATCGCTGATTTAACCCCATAGCCCGAATTTTCTCGAAAAACACGCAGAAAAATCGGGCTATTCATTTGCAAAGTTTCGTGAAGCAATTATATTTTAATTACTTCATTAAACACAAGGAGACAAGTGGAAGACTACAGGATGAGGGAGAGGATCGAGGAGCTGTTCCAGGATGAGAAGGGCAGTGTCGACGGACGGCGGCCGCGCATCTGGTACCCGGACGCCCTGCGGGGCAGGATGTTCGTGCAGTTCATTGCCCTGTGCTACAGGTGTTTCATTGTAAAGAAAATCAAGGCCGTCAAGGAGATGCTCGGCAAGGATGACGGAAAGAAGACGGCAAGGCGGCTCGATCTGGAGAAAGACCTCCTGAACTGGCTGAAGCAGCGTTCGCTCGCGCAGATATTCGACTGGTTCGACTGCCTGGAGGAGACCACTGTCAAGACCGGGGCGGGGGTCAGGCGATGGACTACGGAATCAGTGGCGCGGGACAAGTTCTTCCTGGAGTTGCTGGGCGTTGCCAAATCGTGAAGCAATTATCCGACTTTTAGGCTGAAAAGGGAACAAGAGGCAAAGAACGCGCGAATTTTATTTGGGAAGCAAAATACAGAATCCCGACACAGAAACAATTGAGAGAGGACTACGGTCAAGCAAAATCGTATGCCATCCGTCTGCAAACCAAGGGATTCGGTCTTGTCAGCATAGAAGGCATCAAGATTTGGACTGCCGCCAGTCATTTTGATTTTGACAAGTTGATAAGCTGTTCATGGGAAGAACTGGAAATGCCCGAAAAAATGGGAAAGCTCAAAATCCTTTTCAACGGTCTCTGCAAACCGAAAAACCTGCGGCAATAACCAAAACAAGTATAGAATAACGCAAAACCGCCCTGCTCGTAAAACGAATAGAGCGGTTCTCACTGTCCTTATTCTTCGCCGTCCAGCACCCGGCAGACTATGCGGCTGGCTTCTTCCAAAGTCGCCAGTTCCTGCTCGGAACAGGTATCAAAGAAGTCATAAATGTAACGGTTGAGCCGGTTGTCCAGCCGGACCGTCATTTCCTGGGCGCGCGGAGTGAAGTTGATGATAACATTGCGGCGGTCATCCGGATCGTCGCAGCGTTCGAACACTCCGCGTTTAACCATTTTATCCACGAAAATGGAAGCACCCGCAGAAGTAAGCCCCGTCAGCTGCATGATCCGTGCGAGATTGCACGGCAGAGACTGCCGCACCATCATCAGATGAATGAACTGCTGCTGCGGAATCAGTTTGGCATAATGCCGCCAGTCGTCTTCCAGAAAACGTTTCCGTTTCATTTCCAGCATACGGCACATTTTCTTGAAAACTTCCACCCGGTTGAGCTGCGCCTCCGGTTTGCCGGTAATCGGCGCAGCGTTTTTCCGGTTCTGACGGCTGATGCCGCGCGCCATTATTTCACCACCTTGTATTCATCGTTGATGACGTTGCCGATGGAGTCCAGCCGCTGAATGCGCGCCTCGCGGTCGCTGTCCAGGATATACTGCTGGAAGAACATGTTGCCGACCCGGCTGTCCATGCCCTTGTTGACGCCTTTCACAATCTTGCCGAGTTCTTCGCGGATCTGCGGTCCGGCGAAAGAATCGGGGAAATTGTATTCCACACGGGCAAGCAGCACCAGCTGGGACTGTTTGATGGATTCGGATTCCGTGGAGAGCAGACGTCCCAGCACGGGAACGTCCTTGAAGTACGGCAAACCGGTGGTGCCGCGCACGGTTTCGGACTTTCGGAGACCGCCGATCACGAAATCCTGCGAAGTGAAACCGATCTGGACCGTGGCGGAGGTTTCGGAAGCACTGGAACGGGCGGATCCGTCCGAATTCCAGCCCAGCAGAGAAATTCCGGAAAGGTCAAACCGGACTTTCGCCGCTTTTCCGGTAACCACCGGAGTAACCCGGAGATCGAACTTGAAACCATCCGTAACCATCGGGTACTGAAGCCAGCCGTGAATAATGCCGGGGGCGGCTTCCGCTGTATTCCAGTCGGTGTTGTACCAGGTGGCGGGAACACTGGTTCCGTCCGCCTTGACATATCCGGCCAGGTATTTGGAAAACGCGCTGGTGGCGGAATCACCCAGAACTTTGGCAATGGCGTCATGATACAGGAAGGTAGTCGTCTGTGTGCCCATCATGCGGCGGGTGTATCCGGCGGGAACCAGAGCCGCGGCAAGAACACCGGCTTCGGCGTATGCGTCTTTGAGTGTGCCGAGCGGCATGACTTTGGCAAAGGATTCACGCGGCGTGGTATCCGGATTCGGATCGGCAAACGTGAATTCCGTGCAGGCTTCGGCAATGCTCTTCGCACCGCCCGTGTAATATGTCCGGTCATAGAAGAAACCGGTGTTGACCTGAATATGCGATTCCTTGCGGTTCTGCGCGACCAGACATCCCTGGGCAAGGCATTTGGCTTTGCCGATCGACGTCATGAAATCCAGGTAGCGGGTATTCCATTTGGGATTGAAGTTCCAGTAGGAGGTACGGTTGTTGCCTGTATCCTGCACTCCGCTGGCGAAAAAGGTTCCCCAGTTGCGGCGCACATTGGTTCCCGCAGAAAACAGATCAATGCCGTCGTTATTCTTCCAGCTCTGGAAATCCACGCCGATACGGTCATCGTTTTCCGCATAGATTTCAAGCACGCGGTAATAGACTTTGATTTCGGGAACCGGCCGGTCATACTGGCGGAGCATGGCAAGCATTTCCGCCCAGTTCCAGGCAGGGGCTTTGACGATCAGCGCGTTGAGTTCACCATCGAGCAAGGCCAGAAAGGC
>OQVS01002799.1_pt1 | contig 10843 bp, 7 predicted proteins | sample 1691601 | NCBI WGS metagenome assembly OQVS01 (sample SAMN03418268, study PRJEB22391) | human gut metagenome | biome: human-gut; feature: organic feature; material: feces | host: Homo sapiens | place: Tanzania | collected 2013-01 | reverse complement strand
AATTTTGTCCGCTATCCTTGTTTTATGCGCGCTCTGGTTGCTTTTTTTCAAAACCGCGTCTATCTGGCCGAGCACCCACTCGACCTCGTTCTTGAACTCGCCCGACGAGCAGCGCAGCACACCCGAGCGCAGTGCCGAGAGCCGTATCAGGTTATCGCTCGTCACGACGCGCACGGAGTAGTTCTTCCCTATCTCGTCGGCAAGGCGCTCGATATACGCGTCCCCCGTCTCGCCGTCCTTCGTGAAGGCGACGTTTATGTTGTGGTAATCCTCGCGCGAACCGGGGTTTCCCGGCGTGCGGAAGCCATCGAACACCAAGACGAGCTTGGCTTTGGTAAAGCCGCAGTAGTTTGACAGCATATCCATGAGCCGCCCGCGCGCCAAGTCGAGCCTGTCGGCGGCGAGCTTTTTAAGCTCGGGAAGCGCCGTCTTTATCATCTCGCACGGCGCTTCGACGAGTCTCCGCCAGCCGGAGACCTCCTGCGCAAACCTGAGCGGCACGGCATCCTGCAAATGCGTGCGGCCTATCTTTATAACATCAGGGTATCTCGCCTCGAGCGCCGCAAAGGACGCAGCCAGTGCCTCGCAAGAGGGTATGAGCTTTTCCTCAAGCTCGGTGACGGCGGCGATATACATCGCCGTGGGGTAGGTGTCGTTTGACGACTGCGAGCGGTTGACATCATCGTTGGGGTGAAGCTTCACCCCACGCTCGTCGGCAAGGTGCGCAATGACCTCGTTGACGTTCATATTTGTCTGCGTGCCGCTGCCGGTCTGCCACACGGCAAGCGGAAACTCGCTGTCCCATCTGCCGTCGGCAATTTCCTTGCACACGGCGCAGACAGTCTCCGCCTGCTCGGGCGTGAGGCACCCGTGCTCCATGTTCGCCATGGCGCAGGCGGCCTTGAGGTGCGCAAAGGCATGGATCACCGCAAGCGGCTGCTTTTGTGTGCCTATCTTAAAGTTTTCAAAGCTGCGCTGGGTCTGAGCACCCCAGCGATGTTCTGCGGGCACCTCGACTGCGCCCATGCTGTCATATTCGGTTCTCGTTTTCATAAAATCACCCCCTGATATTATTTTGCCTTTTTGCCGTTTTGTCAATGGTTTTGTCTTGAACTCGGGGACGAATTTTGCTACAATCGGGGCATAATTTTCTTCAAGGAGTGATATATGTGAAGCAGTATGTTGTTGACGCTTTTACCGACCGTGTGTTCGGTGGCAATCCGGCGGCAGTGTGCGTTATGGATGAGTGGCTCGACGAGGAAACGATGATGAACATCACCCGTGAAAACAACCTCTCCGAGACCGCCTTCTGCGTTCCCGAAAACGGCAAGTACCGGCTGCGCTGGTTTACCCCGGGCGGCGAGATCGACCTGTGCGGTCACGCCACGCTCGGCACTGCGTATGTGATAATGAACTATGTTGAGCCGGAAAATACCGCCGTGTCGTTTGACACATTAAGCGGTGAGCTCACCGTCGTGCGCAAGGGCGAGCTTTACGAGATGGACTTCCCCGCTTACGACCTCAGACCCGTGGAGGTAACGGACGCCATGGCCGACGCTATCGGCGTGAGACCCGTAAAGGCGTTCATGGGTCGTGACCTGCTGTGTGTTCTGGAAAACGAGGAGCAGGTGCGCTCTTTCACTCCCGACGGTGAGAAGGTCAAGGCGCTTGACGGACTTCTGCTGCACACGACAGCCGCCGGAAGCGGCGAATTTGACTGCGTCTCCCGTTCGTTTGCGCCGAAGCTCAATGTCGCCGAGGATCCCGTGTGCGGCTCGGGTCACTGCCACATCGTGCCCTACTGGGTCGGCGTCAAGGGCAGCAACGAGATAACTGCGTATCAGGCAAGCCGCCGAGGCGGCACGCTGTACTGCCGAGTTGAGGGCGAGCGCATCAAGATGAGCGGCAAGGCAGTCACCTACTCGGTCGCAGAGATCAATTTCTAAAGAAATTATACTTTTCTTTGAAAAAATCTAAAAATCCGCAATGTCATGAAGTTTTTTCCGTCCTTATGTGTAGATGGGCTGCTTGTCAGCTCTCGGTAGCCATTTGAAAGGAGAATATGGAACATGCCTAATTACGTTATTCTGGACGACTACAATGATCAGTTTGCTAAATTTGGCAAGCTCACATTTTTCTGGATTCTTCTGAAGATCATCTTCTGATCAATCCCGGAAAAGCAAAAACAACCGCTCGGACATAATCCAAGCGGTTGTTTTTATATATGCCGTGTGGTAAAATGGTCGCAAAAACAGGAGGTCGGCATGCCGAACTTTAAGCTCGTTGTCTGCTACGACGGAAGCCGCTACAAGGGCTGGCAGAAGCAGGGCAACACCGAAAACACCATACAGGCAAGGCTCGAAAATGCCTTGAGCGGCATACTTGGCGAGCCTATAGAGATAAGCGGCTCAGGCAGGACGGATGCCGGAGCGCACGCAAAAATGCAGGTAGCATCGTTCCGTGCAGCGACAAAAATGCCGCCGGAGGAGATTCTTAAAAGGCTGCGGGGCGTGCTGCCGGAGGATATCGGTGCAGTGTCTGCCGATATCGCCGAGCCACGCTTCCACGCACGGCTTTCCTGCGTAGGCAAGACCTATGTCTACCGTGTGTGGAACAGTGACCGCCCGAATGTTTTCGAGCGCAAGTACCTGTACACGGTCGCAGACCAGCTCGACCTTGCAGCGATGCAAAAGGCCGCCGGGCATTTTACCGGCAGCCATGATTTTTCGGCGTTTTGCTCGCTAAAGCACATGAAGCGCTCCGCCGTCCGGCGCATTGACGGGCTGCGTATCGAGCGGCTCGGAGACGAGGTGCGCTTCACCGTTTCCGGCGACGGGTTTTTGTACAACATGGTGCGCATCATAGTCGGCACTCTGCTTGAGGTCGGCAAGGGCAATTTATCGCCCGATGCCATCCCCGACATTCTCGCCTCCCTCGACCGTCAAAACGCAGGCCCAACCGCACCGGCAAAGGGTCTGTGTCTCGAACAAGTTAGATATTAAAAAATGCTCCACAGTGTGGAGCATTTTTTCTTTACGAATTGTGTGCGTTTGCCGTTTGGGCATTTTGGAACTTGACCTTGGAGACGAGATAGGCCACAAGGCCGAACACGGCGGCGGGGAGCACCCAGCCGAGGCCGAGCGATGCCAGCGGCAGGCTGTCGACAACGGGGACATTCATGCCGTACAGCTCCGCCGTTGCGAGAACACTTGCGATAAGCGAACCTGCGACCGAGGACACATACACGCTCTTGTGCAGCTTATCGCCGAACCACGACAGCAGTATCAGCACCAGCATGGGCGGGTACACGATATCGAGAATGGGCGTTGCAATGGCGATGATCGTGTCAAGGCCGAGATTCGAGATTATAGCCGATGACACGCAGATGACGGTGACGAACACGCCGTAGCTTATCTTGTTGTTTGCAAGCTTTGCAAAGAAGCTTGCCGCCGAGGACACCAGCGCAACGGCGGTGGTGATGCATGCAAGAGCAACGACGATGGCAAAGATTATAAGTCCCGCCTTGCCGAGCAGCAGCTCAACAATGCCGATGACGAGGTTTGCACGGCTGATATCGGTCGGGAACACGGTGCTTGCGGTCGCACCGAGGTAGGTAAGGCCGAAGTAGACTATCATGAGCAGCACGCCCGACAGTGCGGCGGCGATGCCGATCATTTTTGCTGCCGACTTGCTGTCGGTGTAGCCCTTTTCGTCGGCACTGCTGAGGATGATGATGCCGAAGGCCATGGCGGCGAGGACGTCCATCGTTTGATAGCCGGACTTGATGCCGTTGACGGTGACCTCCGATGCGCTCACGCCGGTATCGACGATATCGCCGATGGGCGAAACGAAGCCCTTGACGATGAGGACGAGAAGTCCGATGAGCAGTGCGGGGGTGAGTATCTTGCCGACAATGTCGATGACTGCCGACTGCTTGATGCTCAGAAGCAGGATGACGGCAAAGAAGATGATCGAGAACACCACGGGCGACATGCCGCTCCAAAACGGAGTGATGCTCATTTCCAATGTGGTCGCTGCGGTTCTGGGGATGGCGACCATGGGGCCGATGCACAGGATAACCGCACACATGAGGACATTCGATGCCACATGGCCGATGCGGCCGGTGATGTTATCTGCCCCGCCTGCGTGCAGGATGGCGAACATCGCAACGAGCGCAAGGCCGATATCGGCGATAAAGTAGAATAAAAAGCCGTTAGCCCATTGCTCACCTGCGTGCATTCCGAGGTGCGGCGGGAACACGACATTGCCCGCTCCGAAGAACATCGCAAACAGCGCAAAGCCGACCACGATGCTGTCGGTAACAAGTTTTTTTCTGTTCATGCTAAAATCATTTCCTTATCTCTATCTGTTTTGTGATATGAATGATTGTAGCATGGATATGACAGTTTTAGTTACCCCGTCTTATAATAGCCCTATTCGCAAGTCGGGCATCCACCAAAATAGAATACCAGGTATAAGTTTTACTCATACCTGGTTATTTTTCAGTATTTCAGCTTTTTGGCAAAGGATACGAAGGACTTTGCGGCCGGTGTCAGGCTCTTTACCGAGCGGGTCGCAATGCCCAGCTCGCAGCCGACCGGAGTCTTGAGCGGTGCGGTCTTGACGCTCTGCTCGTAGCCACGCAGCGAAAGCTCCGACAGCACCGAAACGCCGAGGCCGGAGGCCACCATCGAGATGATGGTCGCATCGTCGGAAGCGTCTATCATCAGGCGCTTATGGCTCGTCACCTCCGGAAAAATGAGCTCGACATACTGCTCGGGTGAGGAGATAAATGTCTCGCCGAAAAGCTCGTGAATATCGACCGGCTTATCCGTATCACGCCCGTCGTCCTTGGGGAGCACCGCAACCAGCGGACTTGAAAACAGCGGTATCCAATCAAAGCCCTGTGCGCCGTATGCGTCCATGAACGCAAGCTGCACCTCGCCGTTTAAAAGTCTGCGGTCGATATCGCGGCCGCCGACAATGACATCGACGGTGATGTTCGGATACGCCTTTTTAAACTTGCTGAGCACGCCGGGCAAAACCGTGCGTGATATGCTTGAAAATGCGCCTATCTTTATCTGCTGCGGTGTCTGCTCATTTAGCTCGGCCACGGCGGCATACAGCGCATTTGATGCGGAAACGACATCTTCGATCTTCGAATACAGCGCCTTGCCCTGCGGCGTGAGCCGCACGCCCTGATAGCCACGCTCTAAAAGCGTACAGCCGAGCTCGGCCTCGAGCTTATCCATCATGTGCGTCAGCCCCGACTGGGAGTAGTCGAGCTGCTCGGCCGCCTTGCTGAAGCTGCCGCAGCGCACCGATGCCATCAGCGCTCTGAGCTTCGTATCATCCACGAGCAACACCTCCTGTTGTTTAAGTACAAACCTCAGTATATGCTCAAATTGTTAATTTTTCAACGGCTTTTTTGGAATGTTTAATATGACCGCCCGTCATTTTGCCTGCTTCATCGACAGCGAGATGCGTTTTTTCTTCTCATCGACATCCAAAACGACGACATCGACGATATCGCCGACGGAAACGACCTCGGACGGGTGCTTTATAAACTTGTTGCACACCTGCGAAATGTGCACGAGTCCGTCCTGATGCACGCCGATATCGACGAACACGCCGAAGTCGATGACATTGCGCACCGTGCCGGTGAGCTTCATGCCGGGCTTGAGGTCGCTAAGCTCCATGACATCCGTGCGCAAAATGGGCTTGGGCAGATCGTCACGGATATCTCTGCCGGGCTTTAGAAGCTCGGAAACGACATCACGCAGGGTCGGCACACCGATGCCCGCCTCGGCGGCGGCGGCTTCCTCGCCGTAGGCCTTGAGCTTTGCGGGAAGATCGGACAGCGCCGAGTTTTTAACATCGGCCATGCTGTGTCCGGTAAGTGTGAGCAGCGTCTCGGCGGCGGCGTAGGACTCGGGGTGCACGGCGGTGTTATCCAAAACCGCCCTGCTCTCGGGTACCCGCAGGAAGCCTGCGCACTGCTGATAGGCCTTCGGCCCGAGCTTGGGCACCTTCTTTATCTGGCTGCGGGAGGTGAATGCGCCGTTTTCCTCACGGTAGGCGACGATGTTCTTTGCCGTGGCGCTCGTGAGACCCGAGACACGCTGCAAAAGCGAGGGCGATGCGGTGTTGACATCAACGCCCACGCTGTTGACGCAGTCCTCGACAACGGCGTTGAGCGCCTCATCGAGCCGCTTGGGCGGCATGTCGTGCTGATACTGCCCCACGCCGATGGCCTTGGGGTCAATTTTCACAAGCTCCGCCAGCGGGTCTTGCAGCCTGCGGGCTATCGACACGGCAGAGCGCAGGTTGACATCAAACTGCGGGAACTCAGCCGCCGCAAGCTCGCTTGCCGAGTACACCGACGCTCCGGCCTCGGAAACTATCATATAGGCAAGCTCATGCCCCGCCTCCTTTTCACGGCGGATAAGCTCAACGGTCATCTGCTCGGTCTCACGGGAGGCCGTGCCGTTGCCGATGGCGATGTTCACAACATTGTGCTTGCGAATAAGGCGGGACAGCGTGCGGATAGCCTCCTCCTTTTTGGTGTCACTGAAGGTCGGGTACACGACAGCGGTGTCGAGCACCTTGCCCGTTGCGTCGACGACGGCGACCTTGCAGCCCATGCGGTAGCCCGGGTCAAGACCCATGGTGACCTTGCCCTTCACGGGCGGCTGCATGAGCAGCGGACGCAGGTTCAGCGCAAACTGGCCGATAGCGCCCTCGGCGGCGGTGTCGGTGAGCTCGGAGCGTATCTCACGCTCCAGCGACGGGAAAATGAGCCTTGTGTATGCGTCCTCGCACACGCTTTTTATAAACTCCAGCGAGGGGCTCGGCCCTTTGAACACGGCACGGCGCAACATGACGAGCGCTGCGTCCTTGTCGAGCACGACCGAGACCTTTAAAAGCTTCTCCTTTTCGCCACGGTTTACAGCGAGGGTCTGGTGACCCTGCATTTTGCCGATGCGCTGCGAAAACTCATAATACTGGCTGTACACGGAGTCGTCCTCCGTGGCGGCACGGCTCTCGATAAGGCCGTTTGACTTCATAAACGCACGCAGGCTCTTGCGCACGGCGGCATCGTCGCTTATGCGCTCGGCGAGGATATCGCTCGCACCGGCGAGGGCGGCCTCGGCGGTGTCAACACCCTTTTCCGGGTCAATGTACTTTGCCGCCTCCTCGATGGGCACAGGGCCGTCACGGTGCTGGGCAAAGAGGATATCCGCCAGCGGCTCGAGCCCCTTTTCCTTTGCAATGGTCGCTCTCGTGCGGCGCTTCTGCTTAAAGGGAGCGTACAGGTCCTCGACCTCGACCAAGGTCGCTGCGGCGTCTATCGCCTTTTCAAGCTCCTCGGTGAGCTTGCCCTGCTCGGCGATGGCGGCCTTGACCGTCTCCCGCCGCTCGGCAAGGCCACGCAGATACGCAAGGCGCTTTTCAAGCGTGCGCAGCGAGGTGTCGTCCATCGCACCGTGCAGCTCCTTGCGGTAGCGTGCGATAAAGGGGATGGTGTTGCCCTCATCGATGAGCTTTATTACATTTTCGATGTGCTCGGGCTTTTTGCCGAGCTCCTCGGCAAGAATTCTTATAATGTCGTCCATATGCTGATCCTTTCTGTGAGTAACCCCGATTATACCACACCCCGCCCGCAATTGCCACTTGCGAATTTGAACAGAAGCTGGTAAATTGGAGTCGGAAGAAAATGCGAAGGAGGTCGGACGATGGAACAGCAGTTTGTAAGTATTCTCAAAGGAGCGCTCTTTGCTCCGTGGTTTTGGCTCAGTGTAGCGCCATTGTGCCTCCTCGTTTACAACCATATCGCATACAGGTGTGCCAAAGCTAAGAAAAAGGCCAAGAAAATGGCCGCCCGCCGAAACGACATGAAAAAGGGTCTTGTTCTCCTCGTTATTGCTTTAGCTGTAGGAGCGTTATTTGCTCCCGATGTGATAGAAGACATAAGTAATCGAAGCTTTTGCACTGTGCACGGGGACTTTGAAAAAGGGTATTCCTCCACAGGGGGTGGTGTTGGCCATAGCTATTACACGGTCACCACTGATGACGGCGAGGAATTTGAGATCCGGAGGCCGCTCGATCTCTGGCCGTTTGAAAGAGCCGACCTGCCCGAAGACGAAACATTTCACGGCACGATGTGGTACAGCGAAAACTCGCACTATGCGCTGAAATTTGTACCCGATGAGGATTAGATATGAAAAAATCAGGCTCAAATGAGCCTGATTTTTATTTTATCACGACATTTTCGCTGCCGAGCATTTCCTTGAGCTCATCGACGAGGGCTTCGTGTATCACACACTGTGCGCCGATGCGCTTTTTCTCCCTTTGGCAGTAGATTATCATCTGCTGCGTGCCGGGGAACATGGTCAGAATTAGCTCGATGCGCTTCAGGGCGGGGTCGTTTTCGCTTTCTAACTTCACCCAGAGCTTTGCTCCGGCGCTCGGCGTTTTGACCGGCGCAGGACGGCTGCTCTCGTCCTTTAATTTCTCAATTTCGGTGATGGGCTTTATGACATCGACCATGAGCTGCGGCTCTTTCTCGTCACGCACGGAGATGCGGCCGGACACGACGAGCGGGGCATTGTCACGCACATAAGCGCCGCCCGTGTCGAGCGCCTTTTGGAAGGCGATAAGCTCCATTGCGCCCGTGTCGTCCTCAAGGTCGATGTAGCTCATGAGCGTATTTGACCTCGTGGTGCGGGTCTTTGACGACTGCACGACACCGGCAACGGTGACCCGCTGGCCGTCGGAAAAGCGCTTGTTTCCCTCGTCGGAGGCGAAATCCGCCATGATAGCCCCGATGGGGACTGCGCCGGCCTTTCGCACGGCGTCACGGTACTCGTCCATGGGGTGGCCGCTTAAGTACAGCCCCGTGGTGTCCTTCTCCATCGCCATGAGCTCCTGGCGAGAAAACTCGGTGACATCGGGTATCTTCACCTGCGCAGACTCGTTCTCGGCAAAGTCCGGCTCGCCGAAAAGGTTCATCTGCCCGTCGATATTATTGCGCTGCTCGTGCTGGATGCTGTCTATCAGAACGGGGGCAACCTGCAAAAGCGCACGGCGGTTGACGCCGAAGCTGTCGAATGCGCCGGAGCGGATGAGATTTTCCACGGCACGGCGGTTGAGATCCTTGCCGCTCATGCGGCGGCAGAAGTCCTCGAAGCTCTTGAACAGGCCGTTTGCACGGCGCTCTGATATAAGCTCGTTTACAAAGCCGCGGCCGACGCTCTTTATCGCCACCATGCCGAAGCGGATGTTATTGCCGACGACGGAGAAGTCAGCGCCCGATTCGTTGACATCCGGCGGTAGAAGCCTGATACCGAGTTCTCTGCACTCGGCGATATACTCGGCTATCTTCAGGCTGTTGTCAAGAACGCTCGACAGAAGCGCTGCCATATACTGCTGCGGATAGCGCCGCTTCATGTACGCCGTGCGGTAAGACACGATGGCGTAGCTCACGGCGTGCGCCTTGTTGAATGCGTAGCTTGCAAAGTCTAATATCTCGTCATAGATGCTGTTTGCGACAGCCTCGGGAACGCCCCGCTTTACAGCACCGTCAATGCCCCGCTCGGGGTCGCCGTGCACAAACGCCACACGCTCGGCATCTATGACCTTGTGCTTTTTCTTGCTCATTGCACGGCGGATCATATCCGCCTGACCGAGCGAGAAGCCCGCCAAGCGGCGGAAAATTTCGATTACCTGCTCCTGATAGACGATGCAGCCGTAGGTGACATCGAGTATCGGGCGCAGCAGCTCGTGCTTGTAGCTTATCTTCTTTGGGTCGTTCGAGCACTCTATAAATCTCGGGATGCTGTCCATCGGTCCGGGGCGGTAGAGCGCTATGACGGCGGTGATATCTTCAATGCTCTTGGGCTTTAAGCCCACGCACACGGCGGTGATGCCCGAGCTTTCAAGCTGAAACACGCCGCTGGTCCTGCCGGCGGAGAGCATCTCAAACACGGCGGGGTCGTTTTCGGGTATCTTGTCGACCTCGAAGTCCGGCTCGTGCTCACGCACCATTTTTGCCGCATCCTCCAAAACCGTGAGGTTTCTTAGACCCAAAAAGTCCATCTTGAGAAGTCCCAGCTCCTCAAGCGTGGTCATCTGGTACTGGCACACGACCGATTCGTCGTTTTTCGACAGCGGCACATACTCGTACACGGGCTTGTCTGTTATGACAACGCCCGCAGCGTGCATGCTGGCATGTCGGGGCATGCCTTCTAGTGCTTCGGCAACCTCGATGAGCCGGTGCATGGTCTCGTCGTTTTCGTACATTTCCCGCAGGGGCTTTGAAATTTTGAGTGCCTCGCTTATGGTCATGCCGAGCGCCATGGGGACATTTTTTGCGACATTATCGGTGTCGGCATAGCTCACATCGAGCACACGACCCACATCACGGATGGCCGCCCTTGCCGCCATCGTGCCGAAGGTGACTATCTGCGCCACATGGTCGTGCCCGTACTTGCGATTTACATAGTCGATGACCTCGCCACGGCGGTTCACGCAGAAATCGACATCGATATCCGGCATGCTGACACGCTCTGGGTTTAGAAACCTCTCAAAGAACAGGCTGTACTTAATCGGGTCAACATCGGTGATGCCGAGGCAGTACGACACCACGCTGCCCGCTGCGCTGCCGCGCCCGGGGCCTACGGGTATCTTCTGACTTTTTGCGTAGCCGATGAAGTCGGAAACGATGAGGAAATAGTCGACAAAGCCCATCTGCTTTATCATCGAAAGCTCGTAGTCGAGCTGCTTGCGCACCTCAACTCTGTCGGCGGCGTAGCGCTCGGCAAAGCAACGATGCGCATTATAT
>OQVS01002798.1_pt1 | contig 10845 bp, 24 predicted proteins | sample 1691601 | NCBI WGS metagenome assembly OQVS01 (sample SAMN03418268, study PRJEB22391) | human gut metagenome | biome: human-gut; feature: organic feature; material: feces | host: Homo sapiens | place: Tanzania | collected 2013-01 | reverse complement strand
ATTATATTAATAATTGGGGGTAAAAAATGAAAAAATACACAGGAGAGAAAATGGTAAGAGTTAGTTATTCGCTTGATGAAAAAACAATTGAAAAAATAAGAAATAGAGCGAACGAGTTAGGAATAAGCATGAGTTTTTATGTCAGAATAATTGCAGAAAAGGATTATAAAGAATCAAAATTGAGAGGACTTAAATGTAAAAATGATTGAAGAAAGTAAGGAAATAGAAAAAAGGAGAGTAAAAATGGAAAAACTTTATTTGTTTAATCCTTTCAAAATATCAGACGCAACAGATGAACAATTAGGAGCAACATATCAAGCAATATTTGACAAGTTGATACAAGAACCTGCTTCCATGTTTCAATATGCTCACAACATTGAGTCTTATGCTAACTTGAATTATTTAATAGGAGAAATGATAGCAAGAAAACAAAGGGAATATACGACATTAAAAACCAACATTGAGATAGAAAAAGCAATAAGGCAAACAGAGGAGAGAAAGAACTGGGATAAAGATTTATTCGGCAAGCCTCCAGCAATAGCATATTTCGAGGCACTAGCAACACGTTTTTGCAGGGATAATATAAATAGACTAGCAGACCTAGAATGTTCGTTAAAGAGGTTTAAAAATGCGTATAACAGCACAGAAGATAAGATAAATGCTTTAAAAAAGAAGTTAGAAGCTATAAAATATGAAGAATTTGAATAAAATTCTTTAAAAACTATTGACTTTTATATAACTTTGTTATATAATATAGTTGTAATAAAGAAAGAGAAAGAAGGAAAAGAAGATGAAAAAAGAAAATTTAATTGAAGTAAGTTACAAGGAGTTAGGAACATATATTCAAGATAAATGTTCGAGCGAATTTGAACGTTTCTATAGTGATAACGTTGATGATTACGAAAGCACAGAAGTAAACACTTGGTGCAACAAAGAAGATGAAGAACTAATTGAATATCAAGTTGAAGTTGTTGAAAAGGGTAAGGCACCATTGATAATAACTTATTATGTAAACTATGTGTTCAACGCAGATGATGAAATAATAGAACAAAGGTTTTATTTATAAGGAGGGATAGAATGAAAGAAGAAATAATGATAGTAAATGAAATGTTAAACTACTGTAAACAAATATTAAACTACTGTAAACAAGAAGTAAACAGAAAAAATATAATCAACACTATGTTTGATTGTTTTGGGCAAAATGATAACGAACGTGACACAACAGATTTCTTCAATGGTTATTTAGATAAAACATTTAGAGATGTAAACGGACGTAGCATAAACTATAAAACGATATCATTCGTAGTTGATAATTATTTAGATGAGGAGGATGAGTAATGTTGAATAATGTAGTAATAGTTGGTAGAGCAACAGAAATAAAGAGAGGGAACAAGATGTATAGTAACGATAAAAACGAATAGACCTTATTTAGATAACGAAGGTAAGCAAATGTCAGATTTAATTCCATGTGTAATTGGAAAAGGTTTTGCACAAGCAAATGAATATCTAAAATTAGATGATGTTATAGGAATAAAAGGTATGGTTACTTGTGAAGAAGGCAAGCTAGAAATACAAGTTATCAAAATGACATTTTTAAGTAAAGGAGGGGAATAAAATGAAGTGTAAAAAATGTTGTCATCATTAGAATATTTAGATAAAACACTTGTAAAAAGCATGAAAATATTATATAATTAATTTAGGTCGAGTAAATAAGAACTTTTAAATCAGGGTTTCATACTCGACCTTTAGGAACCTTGATTTAAGGGTTCTTTTTTTATAAAAATGACCTAGAAGGGAAATTGAAAAATGAAAGATGATATGAATAAAAAATTTGTAACAATTCAAGGATGGATGGTTAATGATTTAAAATTAAAAGGAAATGAATTGATGATTTATGCTATTATTTATGGATTTTGTCAAGAAGAAAACCAAGTGTTTTATGGCTCACTTAACTATATTGCTAATTGGATAAGTTCATCAAAACAAACAGTTATCAAGTGCTTAAAATCTTTAACAGACAAAAATTTGATTGAAAAAAATGAAAAATTTATAAACAATGTTAAATTTTGTGAATACCGTCCAAAAAATTTTGATAGGGGTAGTCAAAAAAGTTTAATAGGGGTAGTCAAAAAATTTGACTGGGGTAGTCAAAAAAGTTTACCTAATAATATAGAAGATAATATAATAAATAAATATAATAGTAATAATAATAAAGGGGATGAAGAAAATAAAAAAAATCTATATGATTTATTACAAGAAAATGGATTTATCTTATCTCCGATTCATTATGAAGAAGTAAGTAAATGGGAAGATAATGATTTGACTAGATATGTTATTAAAGAAACGGTGTTAAAGAATATATACAATATTAAGTACATATCGACTGTTTTAAGTGCATACAAAAGGAAGAATATCCGAACGATAGAACAAGCTAAAGAGGAGGAGGGACATTTTAGACAAAAACCAAAACAAGAAAAAAAGAAAGATAGTTTTGATGAAATTTTAAGACAATTTGTTGAAGAAGGAGAAAATGAAGATGACCAAACAAGATCTTAGTGAATTATTAAAGATAATAAAAATTAATTATCAAAATTTCTCGATGGATAAGGACTTAACCAACTATTGGTTTGAATGTGTTAAAGATTATAGTTACGAAGAAGTAGCTGATAAGTTAGCTGAACACTTAGAAAATGATGAGTACAACGACATACCTAAGGCTAAGCAGTTGACAAGGTTTTTAATGACAGAAGATGAAAAATTAAAGAAAGAGCAAGCATATAAAGGGTTACTAGTTGCGTGTGGTTTATGTGGCGAATGGATGGACTTAAACAACTATCAGAACCACTATGCTAAGTGTTTAGATATTTCATACTTGATAATGGTATCCAAGAGATTAGGAACTCCTATAACTAGACAGGAGTTGGCTGAACTAAGTGATTGGAAGATAAAAAAATTATGCGAAAAATATAAGCCTGATGAAAACGTAAAAATTGGGAGAAAACATTGACATTTTTAGAAAAATGTTATATAATTAAATTGTAATCAAAAGGAAAAGGAAGGAAGATATAATGAACAAAGAATTATACGAAAAATTAAACAGGGTTCAAAATAAGTTGAACGTACCTAAAAACTTGTATAACAAGTTTGGAGGATTTAGTTACAGAAGTGCTGAGGGAATATTAGAAGCAGTTAAACCTTTACTAGAAGAAGAGAGATTAAACCTGATATTGACCGACACAATCGAAGTAATAGGGGAGAGATATTACATAAAAGCGCAAGCTATATTGACCGACATTGACAGACCTATGATAGAAGATGATGAGGTTAGTTTAGCGAATTCCATAGTTACTCAAGCATATGCTAGAGAGGACGAAAATAAAAAAGGAATGGACGGCAGTCAGCTTACAGGTTCAACATCTAGCTATGCTAGAAAGTATGCTTTAAATGCTATGTTCTTGATAGATGATGTTAAGGACGCAGACACAGACGAGTTTAACGAACAAATTTCAACAAACGTTGATGATGTTAAAATAAGTCCAAAACAAATTGAGATAATAGAAAAATATTATCAAGGACAAAACATGGAAAAACTATTAAGTACAAATAAATTAGCCAAGTTAGAGGATATGCCTTTGAGTAAAGCTAGTGAAATAATAGGAAAATTATTTAACAAGGGGGAAAATTAAAATGGAAGAATATTTAATTGAAACACAAGAAGGACAAGGATTAAGGCAAGATATAGCAATAAAAATATTTGAATTTGAAAAAAAAGCAAAGGAGATAAAACAAAAGGAAGATGAATTAAAGAAAATAATTCTTGAAGAAATGGAAGCGAAAAACATAACTAAGCTAGAGGACGAAAACATGTCTATTTCTTACGTAGCACCAACAACAAGAGAAACGTTTGACTCTAAAACATTCAAAAATGATTTTGGGGAACTATATGATAATTATGTTAAAATAACTTCGGTTAAGTCATCAATAAGGATAAAGCTTAAATAATGTTGACAGTTCAAACATGGAACATAAACAATGATGTTCTTGAGTATATAGAAAGGACGCACACTTATTTAGTAAATGGAGTGGTCGTTCCTTCTGTTACTCAATTTATAAAAAAACATTCGGTTGATAAGTATAAGTATGTAGCCCCTCAACTACTAGATAGGAGTTGTCAATATGGTAATAGTGTTCATAAGGAAATAGAGGAGTTTGAAAAGTATAAAATTGATATTCCTACATCTAAAGAGTTAAGTAATTACAAGTTTCTGAAAAAAGTTTTTATGTTTAAGAGCTTAGAAAATGAGATTCCAATAATCATATATGATGAACACGGCAGACCTCTTATGGCTGGGAGGATAGATATGATTGTTGAAAAAAATGGTATGTTAGGAATAGTAGATATTAAAACTACATCAACATTGGATAAAGAATATTTAGCTAAGCAATTAAGTCTTTATAAACTCGGCTATCAACAAAGTTATCATAAAGAGGTTGAGTTTCTGAGTGGGCTTCATATAAGGGCAGATGTAAGAAAAATGGTTGATATAAAAGAGGATAAAAATATCTTGAAAACGTTAAAGGAGGATTTCTTATGAAGGAAAAACCAGTCGTCAGTTATACTTTGTTTATCTTTGCAGTACAAATTGTCGTACTTATAATAAGCCTAATAAAGCCCACAGACAGTTATTTCTTGTTATTTAGTCCAATTATACTAGGAACAGTTGTTCCAACCGTTATAGCCTATATTTTAGCCATTATAGGGGAGGTTAGAAAATGAATGAAGAAGAAAATAAAGAAAATTGTTTTGCTTACATAAACGACAAAGTTTGTGGTGCTCTTTCAAAAAAGGATTGTTACTTATGCTCATTTTATAAATTTTACTTAGATGAAAAAGACAAAAAAACCAAAAGTTTGATAAGCGAAACTAGGGAAGAGGTTAACGGTGTCAATAAGGAGTAAATGGACGGATTTTGACAAAGAAACAAGCAAGTATATAAAGAAACGTGATAATGATAGATGTATCTATTGTGGAGGTAGAGGGGCGACTCAAAAAGCTCATATATTCAAAAATAGAAGTCATGGTGGTAAAGGTTGCAAAGAAAATGGATGTTTGCTATGCGTCAAATGTCATCAGGCATTAGATAATCCAATAGGAAATCAATCATTTGAAGCCGATAAAATAAAAACATTTTGCATGGAATATTTACAAAGAGTTGAAAACTTTAAGGCTGATGAGGAGTTTCTGAAAAGTTTAGAATACCAAAAAGGCAAGGTTGAAATAAAGATAAAGGAAATACAAGAAAAAAAATTTGAACGTTGCAAAGACTGTATTTATTTAGCTAAGAAGAACGCAGGAAATAGCACAATATCAAATTACTATTGCAGAATAAGAAAAATAAGGATTAGTAAAAATTCTAAAGCTTGTAAAAAGTATAAAAGTAAATTATAATTAAAGTGGAGATGATAGCATGAGTAGTTTTTTAAGAAAAATAAAGAGAAAAGAAGAAAAAAAAGAACAAGACAACATTAAAAATTTATATCACAAAAAGCCAAAAGAAACATGTCCTCGTTGTAAAAAAAAGAGCATATTTTACAAAAACAAGGACGGCGAGTACTATTGCTTGAGATGTGATTCTCACGTAAAAACTGATTATTAAAATTGTTTTATACTTTGTATTGAGAAATTATTATTTTCACACATGGGCTAGTTAACCTCTTGCTCATACTGTATGTAACTTAAGCACTATCTAAAAACAGCAAAATTTATTTTGTTGTATCTTTTAAATAAATTACACTTTTTTATTTATAATTTAAAAATTTTTTTCTGAATAGTTTTCTTTCTTTTTCTTTACTAAAACTATTCTCATAAACAGGACATGAGTTTGTTAATCAGTGAGTTTGATGTCTTGTTTTTTTTATGGAAAAATGGTATATTTTAAATAACTAAAAAGTGAAGGAGGTGAGATGATGAAATACACCTTTGAAAACGTGAAACCAGATGTTTATGTTCTTAAATACAAAAATAAAGACGGCAAGGAAGTAGATAGAGAGTTTACTAGAAATATCAAGCTTGCAAGAACATTACAAAGAGTTAATGCTTTAGCTAAGGTTGAAATGGTAAGTATGCTAAAGGAACAAGGTTTAACTAAAGATGATTTAGTAGTGGTTAGCAAGAACGAAAAAGGACAAGTTATTTATGATGAGTCAGGTCTTAGAGAAATAGAACAATCATGTTTAGAAATAATCATGCAAGACACTATTGATAAAATTATGCAAGAAGAATTTGGTGTAAATTTTGAAACTTTAATGGTAGATATGGGAGTAAACGTTCAAGAACCAACTGAAGAAGATAGCAAGTTCGTTGAACTATTTGTTACTAAGTTAGGTTTAATAATAACAGGACGTGAAGAAGCAGACCCCAGTTAATGAAATCATACAACAACAACAACGTAAAACATCAGGTAGTAACAATAAAATGATGTTTTGCTATGGGTATGAGTATGATTTAGAGCAAGCTTATGCTTTTTATTGCAGTAGGTATCAAAACATCACATATGAAGAGTTTTTGACACTTACATTAAGCGAATTTCAAAAAAAAATATCAAGCATTCCAAAAAATGAGCCTTTATACGACATAATCAAGTCTAGGGCTATCAATTTAAGTAAAATTAAAGACAAGGAAGAAAAAAAGTATTGGCGAGAACAAAAGAGAATAAATCAGATTCCAGATTTATTTTATAGTAGTATAGAGCTTGATAAAATGTTAGCAAAAAGCGTTAAATTTAATAAAATAGGAGGATATTTAAAATGAATACAAATTTAAAAGAATTTAATAAAAAAGTAACAATTTTAAATAAAGATGTTGCTCAATATGAAGATGAAAAAGGTAATTTGTTAATGTTACCTTTAGGGCAACTATTTTGCAACGTTGAATATAAAGAAATAAAGGATGAAGAATTAAAAATTTTTAGGTTTGAAAAGAAAATACCAAAGGACGCAGAATTAAACAAAATAGAAATTACTACTCAAGTTGATAAATTCACGGTTACAAAAAATAACAAAGACAAAGGAACACTTGTTGATAAAAAAATTGAAGTATATCAAGTTTGGTTTGTAAGAAATGGTTTAAATCTAACAACTTCATTTACAACAAAGAAAGAAGCTATTGAACTTGCCGTTAGTTTTAATAATAAGATTTTAAAGGAAATAAAATAATGGAAATAATAAATAAAAAAATAGAAGAACTTATCCCTTACGCAAACAACCCACGTTTAAATGATGAAGCAGTTGAGATATTAATAGGACATAATCATTGTTATGCAACTATTGAAACATCTGTTGACTTAGATAAAAATGATGTATTTAAAACAATATATAGAATAACTGGAAATAAACAGATAAGGATAGATATATTAAAGGCACCTCAAGATAATGAGTTAGCAAGAAATCAAATTGAAAAAATAAGATGTGGTGATAATGGAATATTCAAAGGAATACCATTAACAAGTAATGAAGTTTTAATATCAAATCTAGCAAGAGATATATACAATGATTTTCCGTATGACGGGAAGTATATACTTACAGATGAAAAATTTATAGTTTGTCAAAGCAACGCAACAAATGATGATTTACTAAAATTTTGTCCTACTAATAGACAAAGTATCATAAATCCATTAGGTTATTGGACTGGAGGATTAGATGTAGATAGTGGAGCAACTAATAGAAAGTTAGGTTCTAATATGGCTCAAAGTGTGACTGGTGGTGGGTTGCATGGTAAAGACTTATCTAAAGCCGATGTATCAGTAAATATTTATGCTTTCTTAAAAGCACAAGAAACAGGAGAAGTTCAAGAGTTCACATGTGCTATTGGAGATGAATATATAGATGGGAAACCATATAGCGAAATAGTAGAAATAGCAAGAAACTACATAAATAAAATTGGTGGGTTTGAAAAGTTCGCAGAATGGGGATTGTTTTAAAATAAAAAGGAGGTATCATTAGTGAGAAAAGGAGAAACACCAGCACAAGATAGAATAAACAAAAAAGAGTTTGAAAAGTTATGTTCCTTGCAATGTACTTTACTGGAGATATGTGATTGGTTTGACGTTGAAGATGATACGTTAAACATTTGGTGTAGAAACACCTATGGAAAGACGTTCTCGGAAGTTTTTAAGGTAAAAAGGGGAACAGGGCAAATATCATTAAGAAGGACACAATGGCAACTAGCACAAAAAAATCCTAGCATGGCTATTTTCTTAGGGAAGCAGTATCTAGGACAAACAGATAAAGTTCAAACAACAAACAGCATAGTTGAAACACCAGAAATAAAAGTGAGTGTGATAGATAATGAAAATCTTAAAGAAGAATTATACGAAAACAAATAAGTATCACAATAAAAAAGTTGAGTTTGAGGGAATAAAATTTGATAGCAAGAAAGAAGCATTGAGATATAAAGAGCTTAAATATTTAGCAGAAAAAGGATTGATAAAAAACTTAGAACTTCAAAAGATGTTCGAGTTGTTACCAAAGTATGACATAAACGGAAGACACGTAAGAGCAATAACTTACACTTGCGATTTCTACTATTATGACACTATCAAAAATTTATTTGTAGTTGAAGATGTAAAAGGAATGAAAACAGACGTATATAAAATAAAGAAAAAGATGTTTGAGTACAAATATCAAATTGAAATTAAGGAGGTTTAAAAAATGCCTAGAAGAAAAAGTATTAAAAAACAAATGGAAGAGGAAAAAAAATTTGAACCAGTTGAAACAATGGACGGACTAGACATGGCAGACCAAGACAATAAACCAGTTGATAAGAAAGTACAAAGTGAACCTGTTGTTGTTTCTGATAAGTTTGTTAAAGTAGTAAAAAAAGCACCAGTTAAAAATGATTGCCTATATTTTAAACATAAGGGCAAGTTATACAAGAAGTTGAAGGACAATGTAGCAGTTTGTTGTTCTGATGGTTCTGTTATTGATATACCGAAAGGAGAATAAAAATGGAGTTTATAAAAATAGATGGGGACCGTTATATGATAAAAAATAGCAACGGTAGAATAATCAGTAATGATGAAAAATTAAAATTAGAAAAAAAAGAATTAATTATTAACGATATTAAGGGTTGTGATTGTCAACAAGAAACAACCAAGAGAATTAAAGAGATAAATGAGGAATTAGATGAACATTCAATTATCGAAGAAACAAAAAAAGCTCGTAGAGGACGTAACAAGTAAGGACATACCTGAAATATATGTAGTAGGTAGTACACAGAGTGGTAAGACTTATTCAATTAGCTTAGCCACTATCTTATATGCTCAATCATTGCATAAATTTAATCCTAAAGAAACGTTTTATGGAGCAATAATAGGCTGGAGTATAAATAGTATCAAAGGCAACATTCTTGATGTAATGGAGAGGTTCCTCAATGGAATGGGTCTGTATAGGAAATATAAAGGAATAGGAGATTATATAGTTAAATGGGGTAGTAGTGATGAAAAATTTATCCAGCTATGGAATTTAAAACTCTATTTCTTTAGTTTCAACAATGTGCTAAGCTTCAACAACATATTAGGTAAACCATTGATATTCGAATGGGTAGATGAGTCGGCTAGAATATACTCGCAAAGCACGTTACAAGATAGTTTTAAAGAATTACCAGGAAGGCAAATGAGCTATGCTAACCACCCTTATTTAAAGACTATTCACTCATTCAACGTAGAGGGAAACGAGAACCACCCTTACAAATTAGATTTCCTAGACGCAAAACCAAACGCAAAACATTATTCATTCTTTCCATATGACAATCCGAAGATTGATAGTCCTGAAGCTATACGAAAGGTGCTTGAGATGTTTCCTAAAGGTAGTGCGTTGCAAAAACAAAAGGTTTTCAATGAGTGGGTAATAGCAGGGGGCAGAGTATTTCCAGAGCTTAACGTTATAGATAACCTAAGCGAATATATGTTTAGGGAAATAGGAATAGGAATTGACTATGGTTCAACTAATCCTACTACATTCGTTCCGATAGCTCTAGCTCAACATAAAGCAACTAAGCAATGGAAATTGATAAGGTTACAGACTTACTATCACGACCCTAAAAAGGAAGAGGACACACCAACGACAGAATATTATAGCGAGCAATTAAGATTATATCTTGTATGGTTAAAGAGCATATACGGACACATTCCAATTACAACAGCAGTACTAGATAGCGAAGCAACACATTTCCATAACAGGTTGCTAGTTGATAATATCAAACATGATTTAGCAACAAAGGGAGCAGGGTCTGTTAACGAAGGAGTAGAACATTTACAAAGCTTGGTATATAAGGATTACTTTCTTATTTACAAACATAAAACCATAAAGGAAATGTCGCCTAATGGCACACCTATTTACGCAGAACGTGATGAAAGCCTCATGGAATATGAGAGTTACCAATATGACAAAATTAAGAGTTTAAAAACAGGACAAAATTGCTTCAAGAAAGAGTTTGACCACAGCATAGACGCAACTAGATATCTACTAGCAGACTGGGTTGAACAAGGCAAGTGTCCTCAAGTATAAGGAGTTGGATTATGAGAATTAAATGTCAAATTACAAATAGATTTCTAGCAGAGATAAACATAGAGGAGTATTATGAAAATCTGAAGAAAATAGGAGTAGATATTACTCAGCCTATTCAAGTCAAGATACCATGTCGTGGTTGCAAGATGACTGAAGTATATGAGGTTTATCCTACTCATTATCGTCATATTGGTAGTTTTTTAAAAAATGATATTGAAAAAATAAAAAAAATATGATAAAATGCAAATGAAATGAAGTGCAAAAAAGGAGTGTCGCAAC
>OQVS01002794.1_pt1 | contig 10868 bp, 10 predicted proteins | sample 1691601 | NCBI WGS metagenome assembly OQVS01 (sample SAMN03418268, study PRJEB22391) | human gut metagenome | biome: human-gut; feature: organic feature; material: feces | host: Homo sapiens | place: Tanzania | collected 2013-01 | reverse complement strand
GACCCTCTGATTAACAGTCAGATGCTCTAACCAACTGAGCTATTCAGGAATTTTATCCCTGTTGTTTCGTAACGGGATTGCAAAGGTACAACAATTTCTGTTTCCTGCAAATTTTTTCTGCATTTTTTTGCTAACTTTGTCAAGATATTTTAGGACATCTGTTGGACTTATTTTGGAAGATGCTGATTTTCAGTTTTTTAGAGGATATGTGCCAGCCAAATAAAGAATAACCTTATTTATATGGATATCGATCTCTTATCAAAAATGGTTAAAGAACTTATCCTTGACAATGATGAAGTGTCATTGCCGGGAGTCGGTTCTTTCGTGGCAGAACTTGTTCCATCCTCATTTTCGGATAAGGGCTACACTATCAATCCTCCATATAAACGTCTGAGCTTCAGAAAAAAAGCAGACGCCTCTGACAATGTTCTGATAGATTTCTATGCGAAGTCCAATAATGTGGACAAGGAAACTGCTTCGAAGATTGTCATCGATTTCCTGTCGGAGATGCAGAAGGTCCTTGAACTCAGGAAGTCCATTGTCTTTCCGGGCTTGGGAAAACTGAGGGCGACCAAGGAGAATATATTCTTCTTCGTGGCCGATGAGGACCTGGATATTTATCCGGAAGGGTTCGGGCTCGAGCCGATTTCCCTTAAGACACATGAGGAGACACCTGCAGAGGTTTCAGCGACTATTGCGGCGCTTCAGGATATCCTTAATCCGGAAGAAACGGAAAGCCAGTCCGGCAGTAGTGAACAGCCTGAGGCGGAGTCCGGCAGTGAAGAGACGTCTGAATCGGTGTCCGGCCCGGAAGATGCGCCTGAAGTGACCGGTGGCGGACAGTCTGAGTCTTCACTTGAGGCAGAGAACGAGTCTGACAGCGAACTGCAGCCTGAGCAGCAGGCAACAGCCGAAGAGTCAGACCACCAGTCTGAGAACGAATCTCAGCATGATGAGGAAAGCGAACAGGAGAAAGCACAGCGCTCTGAAGGCGGTACAGAGGAGGCCAATGGGGATCAGTCTGGAGAAGCTTCAAGTTCGGAAGACGCGCCTGACGTGACCGGTGGCGGACAGTCTGAGTCTTCACTTGAGGCAGAGAGTGAGTCCGACAACGACCTTCATCCTGAGAAGCATGTAACAGCTGAGGCGTCTGAACTACAGTCTGAACAGCAGACAACAGCTGAAGAGCCCGACCTCCAGTCCGACAACGAATCTCAGTCTGAGGCGGAAGGCGAACAGGAGAATGAGCCGCAGCCGGAACCGGAGTCTGGAAACGAACTGCAGCCTGAGCCTCAGGTGGAATCAAATGACTCGAAGCAGCCACGGACAGAGCCTGCGAAAAAGAGCAGGAAGGGATGGAAAGCATTGATCTGGACGGCGGTAGCCATCGCGGCATTGGCCGTAACCTTCATTGTCGGCTTCGTCATCCTCGCCCATATTGCGCCGGACTTCATTGACTCGATCCTCTATACACAAGAAGAGCTGGAAATCATAAATCACTGATTCCCAGCCCTTGTATAGTAATCCGTACGCGCCTACCGTACTCTGATTGAGCGGCCGATCCTCAACGTGGTCTTGGCCGAAATTCCGTTCAATGCACAGAGTTTCTTGACCGTCGTGTGATACTTCACGGCGAGTGAACCGAGAGTGTCTCCCGACCTGATCTTGTGGTATTGGGCCTTGGCCAGTTCCGCAGCCTTGCGCGCTTCCTCTTTCTCCCTCAGCTCCTGCTCGGCAGCCCTTGCGGCGTAATACGTGGAATCAGCCTTCATTATCAGGTAGTCCTCCTCGTCGCTTTCCGGGATATACTTGCTGCTTGCATCCAGGAACCGCTTTTTCAAGATGAAAAGCCTGTGTCTCAATGTGCCGCTCTCGAAATCGATAAGCCACTGCGGGTCGAATGCGAAACCGCAATACCTCGTCTCGAAATGCAGATGCGCTCCTGTAGAACGTCCCGTGGAACCGCCCAGACCGATGGTCTGTCCGGCAGTCACCCAGTCGCCAGGGGAAACCAGACGCTTGGACAGATGCGCATAGAAAGTCTCCAGACCATTGTCGTGACGGACGACCACAAGATTGCCATAGCCTCTGTAATACTTTGATAGTCTGACCTTTCCGGTGAAGGCTGCCACAACAGGAGTGCCGGTCCTCAGAGGCAGGTCCACGCCCATGTGCCTGCGCCCGTGACGGTATCCGAAAGGAGAGTAAACCTTTGTCTGATAAGGACAATGATATTCGCTCAATGAATCCACAACCCACAGCGAAATGTCATCCTGCAGGTCTTTCGTGTCCAGTCTGTACGGATTCGGAAGCTCTTCGTTCCAATAATCCTTGTAAATCTGGGCGGAAGCCGCCACGCTCGGGTCCTTGTAGTATTTCCAGGTATAATCCTCCAACAACAAGATTTTCACTGCCGGATTGCCCGTGTCCAATGTGTCAATCGGATAAGCAAATGACTTGTCAATCGATTTGACGGGCTGAAGTGCTGTCCGCGGTACGAGCAGAGATGCCCTGCTCATTGTCATCAATGTATCTTGTTGTGCGGCTGCACGCTCGCTCCGGAAAGAAACCAGAGCGAGCAATGTCGCTCCGGCAGTAAGAATTTTATTGAAGTTCATGTTGATTATGCTGTTGATTACTCTGCGCCGAATTCTGATTTGAGCAGAGCTTTCGTTTCGTTGATTTTTTCTTCGAGGAGTTCCTTAGAAGTGGCTTCACAGATAAATCTGAGATAAGGCTCTGTGTTTGAAGGTCTTATGTTGAACCACCAGTCCTTGAACTCTACGCGGTATCCGTCGAAATCCATAAAGGCTGTAGGAGTCTCCTTCGCCGTGAAATGTGCCTTGATCGCATCCATAGCGCCCTTTTTGTCCTCGAGACGGAAATTGATTTCGCCTGAGTTCTGATATCTTGCGATTTTTCCGATAAGCTGGCTGAAGGTGATGCCTTTCTTCTTCATGTTTGCAAGGACTCTGAGTACCAGGATGGATGCGAGGAGACCGCTGTCGGAATAGAAGAAGTCACGGAAATAATAATGTCCTGCAAGTTCGCCGCCCCATACGCCGTCAAGTTCGCGCAGTTTGCGGGCTGCGTTTGCTCTGCCGACTTTCCATGTGAACATCTTGGCTCCCATAGGCTCGAGATATTCGCCTACTGCTTTCGAACTGCGGATGTCCTGGATGACGATGCCCGGTTCGTGGCGCTCGTCGATGAAATAGTGTCCGAGCAATGCGATCATGAGGTCAGGAGAAACGAAATTGCCTTTCTCGTCCACGAACATCACGCGGTCAGCGTCGCCGTCGTAGATGACGCCTGCATCAGCGCCTGATTTCTTCACGAGCTCTTCCAGTGCTACTACGTTCTTGTGTATCAGCGGGTTAGGTTCGTGGTTCGGGAAAGTTCCGTCCATCGTGTCGAAAATATATTCAGGGCCTTCTCCGAAAATCTCCTTCGCATAGAGCGAACTCATTCCGTTGGAAAGGTCGAACGCGAGTTTCAGGTCACTGTAGTCTCCTTTATATTTGAGAAGGAAGTTCAGATAATCCTGATGAATGTCTTTCTGATAGACTTTGCCTCTTTCGGCAGCTACAGGAGTAGGTTTGTTCTCATTGATCCAGGCCTCTATCTGTCCAAGTCCCGTGTCATAACCTACCGGCAATGCGTTTTCGCATGAAACCTTCATTCCGTTGTATTCTTTCGGGTTGTGGGATGCCGTAATCTGCACGGAAGCCTTGAAACCGTAGTTTGCGGTGCCGAAATATACCATCGGCGTGGTGCTCAGACCGATATCGTAAACATCCGCACCTGCATCATTGATACCCTTCAGGAGGTACTCGTGGATCTCGTCAGATGAAACTCTGCAGTCTCTTCCGACAAGCACCTTGTCAGTACCGAGAAGTTCAGGAAGAAAATATCCTACCTTATAGGCAGTGTTTTTGTCGAAATCCACGTTATAAATTCCGCGGATGTCGTAAGCGTGGAATGCTCCCATAATCTATTTTATTTTAGTGTTGTAATGTGTCGATACCTTGCCCTTGGCGATGTTCTGCAATTTCTTGGAAATCATCTTCTTGCGGATAGGGGCAACGTGGTCCACGAACATGTCGCCGTCCAGATGTGACATCTCGTGCTGGACCATGCGGCAGGCGAACTTGTCGAACTTCTCCGTCACCTTTTCTCCGTTTTCATTATAGTACTCCACCGTCATTGACTTGGGCCTGCTTATCTCGCAGTAGATTCCCGGGATGCTCAGGCAGCCTTCCGAATAGTCGGTCTCCTCCTTGCTCTGCTCGAGAATGACCGGATTCAGCATGGTGCGCTTGAAATCCTTGAGATAGTCATAGACGTCGGTCATGCCGGTGCCGTCCACTATCAATGCCCTTTTGCTGACACCTATCTGAGGTGCGGCCAGACCGCAGCCGTCGGAGTGTTTCAATGTATCTTTCAAATCCTGGACAAGCGAAGCAATGCCTTCCTTGTCCTCAATGTCGATTTCTTCAGCTCTTGCCCTGAGGACTTCCGAGCCGTATAAATATATAGGTTGTATCATATTCTGAATTATTTTTTTCTGCGGCGTTTTCCGGAAGCGTTTCGGGACAATGTCTCCGGAATCTGAATGGCGGCGGGGTTCGCCGCAAAAGATATGCCACCGTTCTGTGACGCATTTTCGCGGTCCAGCCAGCTCTGCAGTATTATGGCGGCGCTGATTTTGTCCACGGAAGCCTTGTCCTTTCTTTCGGACGCCTTCATTCCGCCGTCAATCATGGCCCTATGCGCCAACACCGATGTAAACCTCTCATCTTCAAGCGTTACCGGCACGTCCGGAAAGGCCTTGGCGAGCTGTTTCAGGAAAACATCCACGTCTGCTGCAGCCTCTGACGGCTTGCCGTCCATATTGATCGGATATCCGACAACGAACCGGACAATGGTCTCGCCGGTGGAATAATTTTTAAGATAATCTATTATCTTTGCACTTTGTACGGTTTCCAGAGCGGATGCGAAAATTCGTAAAGGATCGCTTACAGCCAAGCCGATTCTCTTTCGTCCATAATCTATTCCGATAATTCTCTCCATATCGTGCAAAGTTAACAAATAATTTTTATAACAGGGTTTGCAGATGGCCTCACAGAAACAGTCCAAGGCACCGAAGGTCGAGCACTTCAGAATGTCTCTCATAGATGACATGACTCACAAGCAGTTGTGGGTGATGAGATTTACCCGCACTACTTTTTTCGTGTCCATAGTTTCTGTCGTCATGGTGATAATGGCATTGTCCTACTCGCTCATTGCCTTCACGCCTATCAAGACATTTATCCCAGGCTATCCCGACGCTCACACCAAGCGTGCGGCCATAAACAATGCATTGACGATAGACTCTCTTCAGAATGTCATCTATACATGGAAATTCTACACTGAAAACCTGAAGAAAGTCATGGAAGGGGCTGATCCCGTGGTGATTGACAGCGTGATACGCGCTCAGGACGCCACCGCGGAACTGTCTGCGACAGAGCGTAAGGAACTCGACAGCAAGGACTCGATGCTCCGGGCCAATGTCCGTGCGGAGGAGAGGTTCGGCCTGTCCGGGGCCAATGAAAGGAGACTCCCTATCGAGGGCGTTCATTTCTTCACTCCGCTGAAGGGAGTGGTCTCACAGGGATATGACCAGCTTCTGCATCCTTACATTGATATAACCGCTCCTGCGAATACGGTCGTATTTTCGGTGCTCGACGGTACTGTAATCGGGGCCGGATGGAGCGATGATTCGGGATATACACTTCAGATACAGCATACCGGCGACATAATTTCCGTTTACAAGCACAACCAGAAGCTCCTCAAGAAGACTGGGGACAAGGTTACGGCCGGAATGCCGGTAGCTATTGTAGGAAACACGGGCTCATTGACCACAGGTGAGCACCTGCATTTCGAGTTATGGTACAAGGGGGAGGCTGTGGACCCTACCAAATACATTAATTTCTAATGACAGAAAAACGTCGCATAGCGATTTTGGGCTCTACCGGTTCCATCGGTCGTCAGGCTCTGGATGTAGTAAGACAGCACAAGGATTTGTTCGAGGTCGAACTGCTTACGGCAAACAACAGTTCGGCTCTTCTGATAGAACAGGCGATGGAATTCCGCCCGGGAAGCGTAGTCATATGTAATGAAGCCAAATACCAGGAAGTGGCGGATGCTCTGCAACCGAATGATATAAAGGTATTTACGGGCATGGATTCGGTCTGCTCGCTCGTGGAGGCGGAAGACATTGACATTGTCCTTACTGCACTTGTCGGGTTCAGCGGGCTCAGGCCTACGATTTCCGCGATCAAGGCGGGCAAGATAATCGCTCTTGCGAACAAGGAGACTCTGGTGGCAGGCGGGTCTGTGGTCATGGATCTGGCAAGGAAGTACAATTCTCCGATTCTGCCTGTGGATTCAGAACATTCGGCCATATTCCAATGCCTTCTCGGGGCGACTGGCAATCCTATTTCGCGCATCCATCTCACTGCATCCGGCGGGCCTTTCCGTACATGGGACAGGGACAGGATCGCTGCTGCCACGAAGAATGAGGCGCTGAAGCATCCGCAGTGGACAATGGGCGCGAAAATCACCATTGATTCCGCCACGATGATGAACAAGGGATTCGAGATGATTGAGGCCAGGTGGCTGTTCGACACTGCTCCGGACAAGATCAATATCGTGGTTCATCCGCAGTCCATAATCCATTCCATGGTGGAGTTTGCGGACGGCGCAGTCATCGCCCAGCTCGGCAATCCGGATATGCGGGAGCCGATACAGTTTGCGCTCAGCTTTCCGGAAAGACTCTCATTGAACAATAAGAAACTGGATTTCGCTTCGCTGCAGGGGCTGACTTTCGAGAAGCCCGATATGGAGAAGTTCCCGTGTCTGTCGCTCGCGTTCGAGGCTATCAGGAAGGGCGGCAATGTCCCTTGCGCCATGAATGCTGCCAATGAAGCGGCTGTGGCTGCGTTCTTGAAGGACAGCATCCGGTTCTATGACATTCCGGAGATCATATCAGCTTGTATGGCTGGAGTGAATTTTGTAGAGAAGCCGACGGTGGACGACCTGCTCTCCACAAACGCGGAGGTGTACCGTGTAGCGGCGGAAATGTGTGCGAAACTCGCACGGAACAGGTAGTTGAAAACGAAACTTGAGCATTTGGAAACAGAATGGTAGTATTGATGAAGACACTCCAGGTGATAATTGCATTGTCCCTGCTGATAGCGATACATGAACTCGGTCATTTTATATTTGCCCGCATCTTCGGAATCAAGGTGGACAAGTTCTTCCTGTTTTTCGACGCTGGTGATGTGAAATTGTTCAGTACGAAGACAACCGGCTGGTTTACAAAGCTTTTCCCGAAGATGAAGGACGCGGATACCGAATATGGCATCGGCTGGCTCCCGCTCGGAGGCTATTGTAAGATCAACGGAATGATAGACGAGTCGCTGGACACGTCCATGCTCGGAAGCGAGCCGAAACCGTGGGAATTCCGTTCCAAACCGGCATGGCAGAGGGCATTGGTGATGGCTGGAGGCGTGCTGTTCAATTTCCTCTTCGCCATCTGCGTCTATATCTTCATGTTGGCGCATTGGGGAAGTGACTATTTGAGCAATGAGCAGAATAAGATTTATGTCAATGAACTTGCTTATGAGATGGGTTTCCGCAATGGGGACCGGATTCTGAAGTTCGACGATTATGAGCCCAAGGATTTCTCAATGCTTCAGGCGGATCTTGCAAGACGCTCCGTAAGGACAGCCACCGTGCTGCGTGGAGAAGATACCGTGGTGCTCTATATGGATAAGCGCATGGTGGGAGAGATGCTGAACTCTCCTGGGATGTTCACGCCGGCGATACCGTTCGCAATCGATTCATTGGCAAGGGGTTCTGTCAATGCAGGCTCAGGGTTGAGGCATGGTGACGTGGTCATCGGCATTGACACTGCATCTGTAGCTTATGTGCAGGATGCATGGAAGCTTCTTGCCTGGAAGGCTGGCGGACAGATTACTGCGAAAGTGCTGCGCGGAGCTGATACATTGGCAGTTCCGTTGCAGGTGGATTCGGCAGGACGTATAGGAGTGATGCTGCAGGTGCCGGGCATGCAGAAACGTGAATATACATTGGCCCAGGCCATACCGGCAGGCGTCGAATATACATGGAATATGGTTTCCGGCTATGTCCGTGATTTGAAGCTTGTAGCGACACCGAGCACTGGGGCGTACAAGTCTGTCGGCAGCTTCATAGCGATTGGACAGGTGTTCCCGTCGCATTGGAATTGGCTGATATTCATTAACTTGCTTGCGATGCTGTCGATAATGCTCGGTGTTATGAACCTTATCCCTATACCGGGTCTGGACGGCGGCCACCTGCTGTTCCTGATAGTCGAGATGGTTACCGGCCGCAAACCGAGCGAGAAGTTTATGATGGTAGCCCAGATATTGGGCATGTTCCTGCTGATGGCGATAATGGTTTTCGCCTTCGGCAATGATATAATGCGATTGTTCCGTTAATGTAAAATTTACCTGTTATGAGAAGATTTTATCAGATAAAAAATGTCTTTGCATTGTCAATGCTTATGGTCCTGGCTTCTTGCCGCGGCGGCTCTGACAAGCCTCTTCTGCCGAATGTGAGCGGAAAAGCCGGCGAAGTGATAGTAGTGATGGACAAGAGCGACTGGGACGGCAACCTCGGCGGAGAAACCCGTGGCGTGCTTGCGGCGGACTATCCTTTCCTGCCTCAGAGAGAGCCGACTTTCTCCATTGTCAATGTTCCTCCTACGGGATTTGCGGACCTTTTCAAGATACACAGAAATATACTTATATATAATATATCACAGGATGTGAGGAAGAGCGGAGTGGTCTATCGCAATGACCAGTGGGCTTATCCTCAGTGCGTAATCCAGATTTCCGCACCGTCTGCCGATTCTGCCGCCACATTGCTGCAGAAGAACAGCGAGCGCATAGTTTCGACCATCGAGCAGGCAGAGAGGGACAGGATCATTGTCAATGCCAAGAAATATGAGGCTCCGGGCGTCCAGCCTGTGGTCAAGGAGATGACAGGCGGTTCACCATGCTTCCCGATGGGTTACAAGGTCCGCAAGAAGACGGACAACTTCATCTGGATTTCAGACGACAAGCAGTACACTACGCAAGGCGTATTCGTGTACAGGTATCCTGCAGCACCGGAGGAGAACTTCACGGAGGAGAACATCATCGCGCACAGAAACCAGTTCCTGAAGGAGAATGTGCCTGGAATGTTCGACAATACATATATGATTACCAATGAAGTGGCTACTCCTGAGGTGAAGTTCATCCGTTTCAGAGGACGTCAGTTCGCTGAGACCCGCGGACTGTGGGAGGTCTTCGGAGACTATATGGGAGGACCTTTCGTGTCACATTCCTTCTATAGCCGTGACGGTAAGGACATCATTGTCCTTGACGGCTTCGTCTATGCCCCTAAATATGACAAGCGTCAGTATCTCAGACAGGTGGAGGCAGTTCTCTACTCGTTTGAATGGGCCGACGACCCTTCCGGAAACAAGCAGTCTGAGGAAGAAGTGAAGTAGAATGGCAATTATCACATTGTTGGTTTCCCTGTTGACCGTCAGTTCGGCGGTCCAGTCTCTTTCGCCTGATAACCGGGCTTTGTTGAAGGAACTTGTCGGGAAGTTCGACAGTCTCGAGGTCTATGAAAACCGCAAGATAGAGAAGATTCAGAGGAAGAAAGAGGCGTGCGGCAGGCTTGATGGGCGCGAGCAGATGGAGGCATGGCTGGATGTGGCATACGAATACAGCTACTTCGACTCCGACTCCACCATCGCGACACTTGAGCGTGTCGCAAAAATGGCATCTGACGAATCAGACAGCTATATGTCGGTCAAGACTGCTTTCCGTATTTCACGAATCTTGACGACGCTCGGATACTATAAGGAAAGCAGCGACATAATCGACTCCATAAACAGGAAAACCATTCCCCGTTCACTGCTTTTCGAGTATTTCGAGGCTAAGGAGTTTCTCTGCTACGAGCTTTTCCATGTTGACGGTTCACGCCTGGAATTTCAAGATATGTATGAGGAACAGTATCGGGCTTATATGGATTCAGTCATCCTTTACGCGCCTGAGAAATCTGAATACGGACTGCGTTCCAAAGAAAAGAAAGCATTGATGTTCAATGACTTCGACTATGCGATGCAGTGCAACCACAAGAGAATGGAACTTGCTGTGAAAGGTTCTATCGCCGAGTCATTCGTATTCTACGAAAGAAATCTGATATATGAGAAAATGGGCGGTCATGATGAGGAACGCCTGAATTGTCTCTTGAAAGCGGCCATCATTGACTTGGATAATTCAAATCAGGACGTAGCCGCATTCACCAGGATTGCATATATGCTCCGGAACTCGGTGGATGCCGGGATTCTTGACAAGTTTTCAGACTATTCCTACTCATCGATGCTCAAGTTCCGCTCCAGGACACGACGGATTCTGGGAATGGACGTAATCGTGGAGACTGACAGGCTGCTGAGGCAGCAGATTTTGGAGCAGAAGAGACAGCTTACATTGAGCCTGTGTCTCCTTTCTGTCCTTGCCCTGATTCTTATAGCCGCAGTATGCTATATGATCGTCCTTATACGGAAAGGCAGAATGCTTACTCTCCGTCTGGAGCGTTCAAACCGTATTTCCAACGGCTACATTGCCAGCTTCTTCCAGCTCTATTCCTCTTACATTGACCGGCTTCTCGCTTTCCGTGGACGCATAAACACGAGCCTCAGGCGTGGCAATACCGACTATGTGATCGAGCTTACGAACCCGTCCGCCACTAGAAATAGATAAAATCCACCGAAGTCTCAATAGATC
>OQVS01002791.1_pt1 | contig 10870 bp, 14 predicted proteins | sample 1691601 | NCBI WGS metagenome assembly OQVS01 (sample SAMN03418268, study PRJEB22391) | human gut metagenome | biome: human-gut; feature: organic feature; material: feces | host: Homo sapiens | place: Tanzania | collected 2013-01 | reverse complement strand
AGGAGCAGTGTCTTGATAACAGCTATCAGAAAAAAGGCTATACATTTGCAGACTGGAATACACAGGCAGACGGGAAGGGAAAATTTTACGAGGAAAATGCCTATGTAAAAAATCTGACAAAAAAAGCAGATGGGGTTGTAACTTTGTATGCCCAGTGGAATGCGGTAAAGTATCAGATTAAATATAACCTAGATGGAGGCAAAAATAATAAAAAGAATCCGAAAACATATAAAATCACTTCAAAGACGATAAATGCATACTCTCCTATTTGTACTAATATCTTGGGCAAATCTAATTCTTCCGCCACGCTGCAATCACAAAATGCACCTTCCCCATATATTTCTTCCATTTTTCCGCCACAGGCTTCGCATGTTGTTCCTAATTGTTCAATTATTTTTTTACGGTTTTTTCCAGAAATACGACCTTCATAAGATATATGCTCTTTTAATTTTTTTTGTTCTATATATTTTTGAACTTGTTCTTCCATTGTTTTTTTATCAAGTTTACTATCATCTCCTAAAATCCAAAAATGGCGGTTGGCTTCCTTATAGGATGGAACTTCAAAAATCTCTTTTAAAAGCATTTCTAATTTTTCATTAGTTCTATATCCGCTTTTTAAAATCTCATCAATTTTTTTACATGTTTTTTTTCCATCTTTTTCATAATTCATTTTATGTTTGCTATAATTATTGCTCCTGTATCCGACAAATCTGCTAGGAGCAAAAAGCCATTTATCACAATCGTCATCATAATAAGCAACATAGGCTCGCCCACGCTTCATAAGATTAAAAGCAAAATCAGATAAAGTTTTATCGGAAGAAGTAAGATACTCATATAGTTTTTTGATATTTTTTATGATGTCGCTTTGTTTTGCCACAAAATTAAATTTTGTCATGTTTTTTTCCTAACAGTTTTTTTCTTAAATAAGTAAACAATAATTTTTCTTGCTTGTCAATCCCCGAGCCTATGGAACAAAAACGGCGCCCCCGACTTTCGCTCCGGTGTCGTTGCAAGCCGGGCGACACCCCTTCGTTTTTCTTGGAATGACAAGCCGCTTTCTTCTCTCCGACGAAGCACCTCGAAAGGGTTTCTGGCGCGATGCCAAAAACCCTTTAACAAGTGCTTTTTACAGAGAAGGAGCTTTCAAAATGACTGATAAATTCGACCAAGCCTTAAACGAAATGGAAACGACGCTTAAACCGTTTATGCCGCAACCATATGAAACGGACGGACAAGGCAAAGCCGCAACGGCTCAACTGCATTATTTTGTCGGTTCGTATGATGCCTACATCGTCGAAAAAGATTATTACTTGATGAGGTGTTAAATTTTTTCTGTTGGCAACGGCAGGAAAGGTTTAGCTATGGCGAGAATCGAAGAAACTGGCAAGGAACGGACGGCACCCCCGTCGTCTAATAGGGGGTGCATGAAATACAAGCCGGCGTTGAAGCGATTGCGGGACGTTGCCGACACGGAACCGGAAGCCGGTTATTTCAAATTTTTGTGGCAGGGTTACGATTCCGTTCAGGAATGTTTCAACGTCCGGCTGAACGCGGATTTTGTCGAACAGCTGGAAAAGAAGTCGGCGGAAGCGAAAGAGGCGCGCCACCCGGTCACTTTGCCGTTTCATTTGGGCAAGATCGAATTTCAGGTTTGCGATCACGCGGCGAAAGGCTTTCGCTATCTGGTTCAGAATGACGATTTTATTTTTATGATTTCGAATCCGGAAAACGAATGGTCGGTTTCTGTGCGTTATTTGTCGGCGGGGCTGTGCGAATGGGGGATCGACGTTTTGCGCGCGTCGGTGCGCAACATTTTGTCGTACATATCAAAGCCGATTGGCGACGACTGGCAACGTTTAAGCCGCGTTGACGTGGCGGCGGACTTTTATTCAAAGCGTTTTTCCGAATGTTTGCGCCCGTCGATTTTGGACGGGCTGGTCGTTCCGTCGCGGTGCAAGGTGCGTCAGGACGAAATGCTGTCGATGTATATCCAAGAAGGGCGATTCGACACGCTGACGATCGGGACGAAGAACAGCCTGCAACTGCAAATTTACGACAAAGCGAAAGAGATCCGGCAGGCGTCGGGCAAGACGTATTTTTACAAGCTTTGGGGCATGGAGGCGAAAAAGGACGTGTACCGGTTCGAGATTCGCTTTTTTTCTGAATTTCTGCGCAACCGTTCGATTTTGACGTTTGAACAGTTCGAGGAATACCGCAATCAACTGATCAGCGAAGCGATGAACATCAGGCGTCTGACCGTTCCGAACCCGCAAGACCGGAACCGGAGCCGCTGGGCTTATCACCCGCTTTATACGTTTGTCAGGCGATGTTTTTGTTGCGAACGGTTCGGGGTGGCGACGGGGCGGTATGTGACGGGGAAGCGTTCGGAACTGTCGGAAAAAGGGATAAAGCGGATAGCGGGCGACGTGTTGTCGCTGTCGGTGCTGAGGAACCGCGGCATTTATGACGAACATTCTGTTTTGGTGCTGATGCGGCTGGTTTTGCGGACGTTGGAGGACGACAAAAAACGTCCCGAAAAGGTTGAACGGTCGCGGGAACGCTACAAGTTCGTCGATGAAGCGGCGTAAGGTCCGGATCGCGTCCCGCCGGACGAAACGAACGGGGACGGTTTTTGAAAAGGAATGAGAAAAATGGGAATTGAGAACACGAAGAAAATTCTGATTTTGGGGCTGGAAAAAGCGTTTTCGATGAGGGACGACGAAACGGGCGAAATCATCGCCGGTCGCCGTATGCACTACGCCGTTCCGAACATGGAAAAGGGATCGGCGGGACTGATGTCGGTCAGCGCGTGTTTTATGCGCGATCGTGTGCGGCTGTTGGACAATGTGACGACCTGCGGCTATTACGAAGCGGCGCTGGAATGGGTCGAAAAGACGGATAAAAAAGGAAAAATCGTCGCAATATCGCGTTTTACGGGCTTTCGGTTGCTGAAAGAGTTCAAACCGGAGTTCTGAGCATGGCGCGAATATTGACGTGTGTCGAAGGCATCGGGGACGGCGGGATTTGTCCGACCGGCACGGTTCCCGAACTGGTGGAGGGATATATATTCGCCGCCGACCCGACCGTCTTTGACGCGTCAACCGCTGCGGAATACTTCGCTTACAGCTTCGGGACGGTTTTGACGCTGTATATATTCGCGCGCGGCATCGGCTGTGTCTTAGATATGTTTAAAAGGTGAAATTCCGTCGAAAAGGCGGAGTGCCGCGACCGTCCGGCGTATGGCGGTTGATGTAACAGGAAAGGTTCAACAATGAACAAAATGAAAAACTTTGCGAAGAAAATCGGATTGACGGCGTTTGCCGTTATGGCTTTGCCTCTGGCGGCAATGGCTCAAGAGGCGACATCCACGACGGCGATGTCCGACATGGTCAACAAGGTTGACGTTTCGGACGTCAAAATGGCTGTTTTGGCGGCAGCTGCCATTTTGCTGGGTCTGCTGGTCGTCAAGTTCGGCGCCAAATTCGTTATGGGCTTGTTCGGTCGCTGACGAAAGTTCGGGAAAGGGTGCACACTTTCCCGACTTTTTAAAAAACGCGGAATTTATGAGCGTTTTTTGAAAAGTCGGAAAGGCAAAGCATGATTTCGCAATGGTGGTATTTGATATTTTTCGCGTTCGGCATGGTGTGCGCGTGGGCTGTGGTAAAGGGGCTTGATGCGTAAGTTCGTTATTGCGTTGATGATCGGCGTTTTGCTGATCGCCGGAACGGTTCAAGCGGCGTCCGTGTCGGCGAACGCGGTTAAAACGCTGGTGTCGCGGACGCTGACCAAAGTTTGCGCGGCAAACGACAACCGGTGCGTCCGGTTGGTTAGCGGCGCTTCCGGCGTTTTGGCGACGACGGCGACGGGCGCTTTGGCTCTGTTCGGCAAAACGAATTGGATCGGTTTGATTTTAACGATGCTGTTGCCTGCCGCGGGAACGTATGTTTTCAATCTGTTTAACGGAAAGAAAGTCACGGTTGAAAAGAACGACTGGGGCGCGACGGTGACGCAGGTCGAAGAAAGCAAATCCAAATCCGACGCGCCGGTGATTTCGTACGAAAAGGCGTATTCGGAAACGCTGGTTTCGAAAGGTCCCGTCCACCCGAGAAACACGGTCGACGCCAATGTCACGCACACAAAGAACTATGTCTATCGCCCGGAAATCACGGGCGGGGACGGCGTCGCGTATTTCAAAGATTTGAAAACGGCGCTTCGCCGCATGCCGGGCGTGACGGCGCCGGTCAAAACGGCGGGCGACTTCGTCGGCGGCAGTTCAAACACGTTCGGAACGCCGGCTTTTTACACTTATTCTTACGACGAAGACGGCGACATCGTTTTGGAAACCGTCAGCGTCCGCGGATTGTCCGAATGGCATTTTCGCGACGCCGCGTGGGTGGCGTGGTACGGCGGGGGAAAAACGACCTATTCGGTTTTTTCGTTCCAGTACTACCTTGTCCCCGTCAGCGCGACGGGACGGTCGGGAACGGTCGACGCCTATGTCAAATTCGTTCCCGTCCCGAACTACGACGGCGAAATCGGTTGCGGCTACGCCTATTACTACGGAACGGACTTTTGTTTCGCGGACGAGGCGTTGCGGGAAGACGCGGCGGACAGCGACGACGTCAACAGCTATTACCGGACGTCGGGCAACGCGGAAACGGTGACAGATTACCCTTATACGCCGTTGAAAGACTGGATCGACGCCCTGCCCGACGACGACAAGGCGAAGCTGCTCAGTCCTGAACTGATGGCGGAGTTTATCGACAAGCTGTGGGAACAGACGGCGGCGCAGGACGGCTACGACGGCGAACCTTATGTTTCCGGAAAAATCACGCCGGAACTGGTGCGAAGCGTCGCATCGGATTTCGCGACGGTCGGCGACGCGCTGGAAACGATCGGAACGACGGGAACAAGCGGCGGAACGGAACTGACGCAAGACCGGAACACGGGCAAACTGCACGATTCGACGACCGATCCGACCACGCCGGGGCAAGGGTCGAATCCTTCGACGACGCCCGACGCGCCGGCGGACACGAAACCCGGAACGATCGGCGGAACGAACACGGGAACGGTAGGCGATCAGAACATCAACATCGACGTGAAGCTTGATTTGGGCGACTATCCCGACATCAAACAGCCGACGTTGGAAGAACCGCCCACAGCCGCAAGCATTCTCGACCCGATCTTTAACCTTTTCCCGAATTTAAAGGATTACCGCGTACCGGATCACGCGTCCGAATGTCCGCGCCCGTCGTTTGAAATGTTCGGGGCGACGTTTGAAATCGACGCGCATTGCGATTTGCTGGAAGACCAGCGCGAAACCGTCGGTTTCATTATGACGCTTGTCTGGTCAATCTGCGCTTTGTGGATCGTTTTAAAGGCGTAAGGGGGGGCGATATGTACGGCATATTTTTCGCGGCGATCAATTCGGCTTTGGGATTTGTTTTTAAAACGGCGGTCGTCAAATTCGTTCTGTTTTTCGGGCTGTATATGGTGACATACGCTTTCATCGGCTATCTGTCCGACAAACTGCCGAACGTGACGGGGCTTGACGAACTGTTTAACCAGATTCCCGCCGGAATGTGGTTCATTCTGGACGTTTTCAAGTTTTCGACGGGATTTAATATGTGCCTGTCCGCTTACGTTTTGCGATTTATGATCCGTCGTATGCCCGTGGTGGGGTAAAATGTCGATTACTTGTTACACGGGATTTCCGGGCGCCGGTAAAAGTTACGAAGTCGTCAAAAACGTGATTTTGCCTGCTTTTATCAACGGGCGACGGATTGTAACGAACATTGACGGCGTCGATAACGACAAATTCGTTCAGTACGTTCAAAAAAACTGCCCGACCAGCTGTTGCGGTCAAATCGTCGTCTGCACACGCGACGACATCAAATCGCCCAGTTTTTACCCCGTGCGCCAAGACGACGCTTTTTCTTTCGTTCGCCCCGGGGATCTGGTCGTCATCGACGAAGCGCAAAATTTCTATTACAAAATGCCGAATGAAAACACGTCGGTTTTCGTGCGCGAACACCGCCATTTTTGCGACGCCGCAGGGCGCGGGTGCGATTTGGTGCTGGTGCATCAAAGCATTAGGGACGTTCATCAATTTATTCGTGACGCGGTAGAAACGTCCTATCGCATGGTTCAAAACAAACATTTCGGATCGAAAAGGACTTATCGCGTTTTCGTCTATGCCGGTGCGCAAAAGTATCAGATCAACCTGCTGACCCGCAGTTATGAAAAGTGGGTGTTTGACCTGTACAAATCGTTTTCCGTATCCGGCGGATTTCAGGCAAATGTCGATAAGCGGCAAAACGTGTTTAACGCCCGTTTTTTCTTTTTGTTGGCTTTGTTGATCGTATGCATGACAATCGCGGTCAAAACATTGCTTTCGTTCTTTTCGACGGGCAAAACAAAACCGCCGCGCGCCGTTCCTGCCGCCGCGCCGTCGGGCGGCGTTGCCGTTCCCCAACCCGTCAAACGACCTGACGGTTATTCGCGCCGGTGGCGGATATTGGGAACGATCGGCGTCGGCACGTCGCGCTTTGTCGTCGTCGGGGACAAAGACGGCTTGATCCGGTTCGAACATCCGCAAAACTTCTCCGGTTACGGATCGCGCATGACCGGCAAGATCGACGGCGAAACCGTTACGAAGTTCACCGGAGAATTTGAAAAGAAAGACGACAGGGGGCTGAAGCTATGAAAAAAACGATCGTTCTCCTCGCCGTTTTGCTGTTGGCGACGCCCGCCGCAACCGACGCCCCGCGCGTGAACATCGACGTCGGCATGACGGTCGCCCAGCTGGTCAAAACCGTGTACGACGACGCGGTCGGCGCCGATTACGTCCTTGAACCCGAAGTGTTGGAGGATAAACGCCGCATCGGCGTCAGAATGTTCGATTTCCGCAAAAAGGACAGCCTGCCGACGCTGCTTAATTCTTTGGGCTACCGATTGGAAAACCGCGGCGGGGTCGATTACGTCAGCCTGATCAAAAAATCCGACGATTACGATTTTTTTGTTTATCGCCCGAAACACAAATCCGCCGCCGAACTGAAAACGGCTTTGTCCGGTCTGTTCGGCGCGACCGTCGGGGGCGACGGCGACCGGCTGATTTTTAAAACGTCCGTCGTCGAAATCGAAAAGATCAAGTCTTTATTGAAACGGTTTGATGTCCGCCCGCGCGAAGTCGTCGTCCGCGGAAAAATATTCGAGGTCACGACCAAAAAGACGGACGCAAGCAGTTTGTCGATCGTCGCGGACGTGTTCAAAAAAGCGGGGCTCGCCGTGTCGAACGGCGCGAAACTGGTCAACTATCTGTCGTTTCGGGACAAGCGCGTCAATGCGTATTGGTCGGCTTTGAACGGCGACGACCGGTTCAAACTGCTGTCCGAACCGTCGTTGCGGATCAAATCGAATACGACGGCGTCCCTGACCGTCGGGAACGACGTTCCGACGCTGGGCAGCGTCACGTATCAGGACGGTCAACCGGTGCAAAGCGTGACGTACCGTTCCAGCGGCATCATCTTTGAAATCACGCCGGAAGTGTTGGACGGCGTGATCAACCTGTCGGTGCGGCAGGAATTGAGCAACTTCGCCGAAACGACCAGCGGCGTGAACAACTCGCCTACCCTGGTCAAGCGCGAAATCAAAACGAACATCAGTGCGAACAGCGCCGAACTGATCGTCTTGGGCGGACTGATCGAAAACAAAAACACCGCGTCAACCGCCGGTCTGTCCTTTCTGCCCGCTTTCCTATCCGCAAAATCCAACTCTAACGATAAAACAGAAATAATCCTTAGCCTGTATGTTGAACTTTTACCCGATTGATTTTGATAAAAATGTGAGTCATGCTAATCCTTTCAGATATGAAAGGAGTCGAAATGACGTTTTTAATTATCGCTTTAATTGTCCTTGTACTGATCGCTGCGGCGGCTAAACAGAAGAACGGCAAGAAAAAATATTCTTTCGGAAAAAAGGATTTTATGAACAACGCCGAACGCGGATTGTTTTTCAAAATGGTTGAAGTTCTGCCCGACTTTTTCGTTTTTCCGCAAGTGTCGCTGATCGAACTGATTAAACCGGCGGATTATCCGTCAAAGGGTAAAATCCTGTCGGCGCACGTCGATTTTGCCGTGTTTGACAAGGAATTGAAAAAATGCTGCGTCGTCGAACTGGACGGCGGGACGCACGACACCGGCAAGCAAAAAAGCAAAGACGCCGACCGCGACGACTTTCTGGGACAGGCGGGGATCAAAGTGTTGCGCTATAAAACGCGCCAGAACGTGACGGCGGAAACGTTGCGCGCCGACGTGACCGCGGCGATGACCGACGAAAAACCGCTTGCAAAAAAAGGCGGAAAGTGACAATATAATCGTATATTTTGCTTGGTCACTATAAAAAAAGCCCCCGAGCGAGTGCTAGTCGTTTCGGGGGCTTTCCTTTGCCTAGTTCAGCTCTTTGATAAAGCTGAACCAGAAGATAATAGCTAACGTCAAAATCGTCAGCATTCTTTGCTTAGTCACTTTTCAACCTCCTTTGTTAGAAGTTAAAACAATGTCGGGGCAAAGACCCGTTGTTCGGGAGGTTGTCCCGACAGAACGCCTTGCTTTCTCATCAAACCCGAGGGCTCTCAAAAGGAAAAGCGTCAGCGTTCCCTTTTGAGAACTAGCCCTTCGGCGATGAGAAAAAGCGATTTGTCAAGGTCGTAAAAACGGAGGGGGATCGCCCGATTTGCAGGGCTTGCCCGAAAATCGGGGACACCGTTTTTACGCTTGTCCAAACCTTGACAAATCAAGACAAACAGCCCCCGTGGGGCGTTCGGGGCATAAACCGGCGGTCAGCCGTAAAAGTAAAAGAACAACGTTCTTTTTCAAAACCAAAAAGAGAAAAACGGAAAAAGCCTATTCACGCCGCAGCGTCATACCGGCAATTCTTCGATCGCCTGAAAAACGAATAAAAACAAGATGATGATTTTTTATAAAAATTTTTGCCACACACGTTAAAAGAGAAACAAAAATTCTTTTGACTTTTTGCTTCGAACTTTTACACTTTTAATCGCCGAAAGCGGTCGTCGGTACGCGCACGGAAAAAAATTGAGTTTAAAGCTCGCGGGTATCGAGTGCCGTACCGACGTTTTTTGCCTTGATGGGTTGCTTGTGCCGGTTGCCGCGCACGTTAATAATTTTAAGGAAAAATCATGTTTGCCCGCTTTATCGGCGTGGACGTGGCCAAAGCGAAAGTCGATGTGTTCGTGTCGGACACCGGCGAACTTTTCCAAGCCCGCAACGACGAACGCAGCCTGTCGCGGCTGGTTCGAAAACTGGATTGTACAGACGCGCTCGCCGTCATCGACTTGACGGGCGGGTATGAATCTTTATGCGTCAAAGCCTTTCACGCCGCGGGGGTCAAAGTCCATCGGGCGGAGGGACGCAAGGTCAAAGCGTTCATGCGCGCGACCGGACAGCTGGCGAAAACGGACGCGATCGACGCGCGGGCTTTGGCGGATTACGGGAAAAGACTGCAAGACCGGCTGATTTTGTACGCGCCCGACGAAAACGCCGTCAAGCCGTATGTCGCGCGGCTGGCGGATCTGAAACAGATCCTGCGCGACGAAAAGAATCGGTCGAAAGCGCCGGCGACAACGCCCGAAATCCGCAACCGGATCGGACGGCACATCGACTTTTTGACCGCCGAGATCGAAAGTCTTTCAAAAGAATTGCAGGAAACGGTCAGGCAAAACCCGCGTTTGCTCCAAAAACAACGGGCGTTGATCACGCAAACCGGCGTCGGCGAAACGTCGGCAAACGCTTTGCTGGCATACCTGCCGGAACTGGGAACGCTGTCCAGACGCAAGATCGCCGCGATCGCCGGACTCGCCCCCTACGCGCGGGACAGCGGAACCCTGAAAAACGCCCGACACGTCACCGGAGGACGCCGCGACGTTAAACGAACACTGTTCATTTGCGCGCTGGTCGCTATTAAAAACGATCCGGAAATGCGCGCTTTCTACGAAAAATTGATCAAATCCGGCAAAAAGAAAATGGTCGCAATAGTGGCGGTTATGCGAAAGATGATAATCATTCTAAACACTAAATGCAAAAACATCAATTAAGTGGGTTGATATCTCCGACAAACAAATTCAGGCGTTCGGGTGGGCAAGTTTCGGCTATGGCTTTGAAGCCGGATATATCTCCATTGACGAACTTTTGGAGCTTGCGGAATTGGATTTGTTTTTCACGCCTTGCTCCGTCGGACAGGCTATCAGGGAGGACTGAACAATGTTGTATTGGGATTTAATCGAGGAGTTTTTACCCGACTTTGAAGAACGCGCCAACGTGAAGTTTGACACTTCCCTGTTTAACTTCATACACGGCAGGACGTTCCGGAAGAGGACTTGCCCGCATTAAAGACTTTGGCAAAAAGCGGCTGGCTGGCGGAAGTGTTTTTCGCGATGGAAAAACATCTGCTCAACGAAGCGTTCGAGGCGTACTTTGAAAAGGAAATCGTTCCGAAAATCTATTACAAGCAAAAGGAATACGGCTCTGAATAGAGCCGCGTCCGTTTTTTGAAAATCGGTCGCCGCACACGCGGCGACAGCGTTCGCAACACCTCTGACAAAGGGCGGTCGGGCGGGTTTAGGGGTGTTTAGGCTGATTTGCAAGTGATTGATTTTATTGTTGAAGGTTTTTAGGCAGGATAGCCTTTTCGTATGACAACGAATGCAAAGTTTTAGTGGTATTTTTTAACCGTTTGAAACAAAACGGAAAAAAGACGTTTTTGATGTTTCTTGATATTATCGAAAACAGCGGCAGATAACAGCGAGGTAACAGAATAAAAACCTTTGCCGAAATCTTCCGAAGATTTCCGA
>OQVS01002786.1_pt1 | contig 10880 bp, 7 predicted proteins | sample 1691601 | NCBI WGS metagenome assembly OQVS01 (sample SAMN03418268, study PRJEB22391) | human gut metagenome | biome: human-gut; feature: organic feature; material: feces | host: Homo sapiens | place: Tanzania | collected 2013-01 | reverse complement strand
AGGAGTTGCCCAAGGCACCGTTATATCGGGAAGAATTTGAGCATGATAACTGTGGAATTGGTGCAGTAGTAAATATCAAAGGTATCAAAACACATGAGACAGTCGAGAATGCTTTAAAGATTGTTGAGAACTTAAAGCACAGAGCCGGAAAAGACGCTGACGGTAAGACCGGAGACGGTGTCGGAATCCTGCTTCAGATTTCTCATAAGTTTTTTAAGAAGGTTACAAAGCCTCTTGGAATAGAGCTTGGAGATGAGAGAGATTACGGTGTGGGAATGTTTTTCTTCCCTAATGATGAGTTCAAGACTATTCAGGCAAAGAAGATGCTTGAGGTTATCGTAGAGAAGGAAGGACTTGAATTCCTCGGATGGAGACAGGTACCTACAGAGCCTGACAAGCTTTCTAAAAAGGCCAGAGACTGTATGCCTTGCATCATGCAGTGCTTCGTAAAGAGACCTGAGGATGTTGAGAGAGGCCTTGAGTTTGACAGAAAGCTCTATGTTGCAAGACGTGTTTTTGAGCAGTCAAACGACAATACATATGTAGTTTCTTTCTCAAGCAGAACAATCGTATATAAGGGAATGTTCCTTGTAGAGCAGCTCAGACAGTTCTTCATGGATTTACAGGATCCTGATTATGAATCAGCAATCGCCACAGTACATTCGAGATTCTCTACAAATACAAACCCAAGCTGGGAGAGATCTCATCCAAACAGATTTATCGTACACAACGGTGAGATTAACACTATTCTTGGAAACTCTGACAAGATGTCAGCCCGTGAGGAGAACATGGAGTCTCCAAAGCTTAAAAAAGAGTTCCAGAAGGTTTTACCTGTTATCAATGCGGCAGGCTCTGACTCAGCGATGCTCGATAACGCACTTGAATTTTTGGTAATGAGTGGTATGGAGCTTCCTCTTGCTGTTATGATAATGATTCCGGAGCCATGGGCAAACAATTCAATCATGACTCAGAAGAAGAAGGATTTCTACCAGTACTACGCTACAATGATGGAGCCATGGGATGGCCCGGCTTCAATCGTATTCTCAGATGGTGATTTAGTCGGAGCAGTGCTTGATAGAAACGGACTTCGTCCATCACGTTACTATGTGACAGATGATGATTATCTCATCCTTTCATCTGAGGTCGGAGTACTTGAGATTGACCCTACAAAGATAGTGAAAAAGGATCGTCTCCGCCCGGGAAAGATGCTTCTTGTAGATACTGTCGCAGGAAAAATCATAGATGATGATGAGCTTAAGGAGAGATATGCTGACAAGCAGCCTTATGGTGAGTGGATTGACAGATACATGGTAAATCTTAAGGATTTAAAGATTCCTAACCAGAGAGTACCTGAGTATACAAAGGAAGAGCGCCAGAGAATGCAGAGAGCCTTTGGATACACATATGAGTCACTCAAGGATTCAATCCTTCCGATGGCTAAAAATGGTGTTGAGGGCACAGCAGCCATGGGTACCGATACACCGCTTGCAGCTTTATCAGGTAACAGGGAGCCGTTATTCAACTACTTTAAGCAGCGCTTCGCACAGGTAACAAATCCGCCTATCGATTCAATCCGTGAGGAGGTTGTCACATCAACCACACTCTATATCGGTGAGGCCGGAAACGTGCTTGAGGAGAAGCCGGAGAACTGCCGTGTACTTAAGATTAACAACCCTATCCTTACAAACACTGACCTTATGAAGATTAAAAATTTAAAGGCAGATGGCTTCAAGGTAGAGGTTTTACCTATCACATATTACAAGAACACAAGTCTTGAGAAAGCAGTAGACAGACTTTATATAGAGGCAGACCGTGCATACAGGGATGGAGCCAACATTATTATCCTCTCAGACAGAGGTGTTGATGAGAACCACGTTGCAATTCCTTCATTGCTTGCAGTTGCTGCATTGCAGCAGTACCTTGTAAAGACAAAAAAGAGAACATCACTTTCACTCATCCTTGAGTCAGGAGAGCCAAGAGAGGTTCATCATTTTGCTACACTGCTTGGCTTTGGTGCGAGTGCAATCAACCCTTATCTGGCACAGGATACAGTTAAGCAGCTTGTTGACGAGCATATGCTTGACAAGGATTATTATGCAGCAATCGATGATTACAACCATGCGATCATCACAGGTATCGTAAAGATTGCAGCAAAGATGGGTATTTCAACCATCCAGTCATATCAGGGCTCAAAGATTTTTGAGGCAATCGGTATTGACAAGAGCGTTATTGACAAGTATTTCACAAATACAGTAAGCCGTATCGGTGGAATCACATTACAGGATATTGAGAACGATGTGAATGAGCTTCACTCAGCAGCCTACGATCCGCTCGGACTTGAGACTGATGTTACACTTGACAGCAAGGGCAGACATAAGATGAGAAGCGGTGCAGATGACCATCTGTACAACCCGGCTACAATTCATCTTCTCCAGCAGTCTACACAGCGCGGTGACTACAATATGTTCAAGCAGTACACAGCACTTGTGGATGAGGAAGAGAAGAATACAAACATCCGTGGACTCATGGATTTCAACTATCCAAAGAAGGGTGTCAAGCTCGAGGAGGTTGAGAGCGTTGATTCAATTGTGACACGTTTCAAGACAGGTGCTATGTCATATGGCTCTATTTCAAAGGAGGCACATGAGACACTTGCCATTGCCATGAACCATCTGCACGGTAAGTCAAATACCGGTGAGGGTGGAGAGGATAAGGATCGTCTCACAATCGGAAAAGATGGAAAGAACCGTTGTTCGGCAATCAAGCAGGTTGCTTCAGGACGTTTTGGTGTCACAAGCAGATACTTAACAAGCGCACAGGAGATTCAGATTAAGATGGCACAGGGTGCTAAGCCTGGTGAGGGTGGACACTTACCTGGAAAGAAGGTTTATCCTTGGATTGCAAAGACGAGACTTTCAACACCGGGTGTTGCACTTATCTCTCCACCACCACACCACGATATTTATTCTATCGAGGATTTGGAGCAGCTTATTTTCGACTTAAAGAATGCAAACAGAGATGCAAGAATCTCAGTCAAGCTCGTTTCTGAGGCAGGTGTAGGAACTGTTGCGGCAGGTGTTGCAAAGGCCGGAGCACAGGTAGTACTTATCTCAGGCTACGACGGAGGAACAGGAGCCGCACCTAGCAGCTCAATCCACAATGCAGGACTTCCATGGGAGCTTGGACTTGCAGAGACACACCAGACTCTTCTTATGAACGGTCTTAGAAATAAGGTAAGAATTGAGACAGACGGTAAGCTCATGAGCGGCCGTGATGTGGCAATCGCAGCGTGTCTTGGAGCTGAGGAATTCGGCTTTGCGACAGCTCCGCTTGTAACAATGGGCTGTGTAATGATGAGAGTATGTAACTTAGATACATGTCCGGCAGGAATTGCCACACAAAACCCTGAGCTTCGTAAGCGCTTTGCAGGAAAGCCTGAGTATGTTGAGAACTTCATGCGTTTCATCGCAGAAGAGCTTCGTGAGTATATGGCAAAGCTCGGCGTAAAGACCGTAGACGAGCTCGTAGGACGTGGAGATCTCTTAAAGAAGCGTGACAACTTAAGCGAGAGACAGTCAAAGATTGATCTCGACTGCATGCTTAATAATCCGTTTGACGGCAAAAAGCAGAGTGTTATCTTCGATCCTAAGCAGGTATATGACTTTGAGCTTTCAAAGACAAAGGATATGACTGAGATCATGACACAGCTTAAGAGCGCACTTGAGAGCGGACAAAAGCGTGCGATTGAGATTGAGGTAACAAATACAAACAGATCTCTCGGAACAATATTTGGTTCTGAGATTACAAAGAAATATGACGATACGCTGGATGACGACACATTTGTTATCAAATGTAACGGTGCAGGCGGACAGAGCTTTGGAGCATTTATCCCTAAGGGACTTACACTTGAGCTTGTCGGAGATTCAAACGATTACTTCGGAAAGGGTCTTTCAGGCGGAAAGCTCATCGTATATCCACCTGCAGGAGTCAAGTTTGAGAAGGATGATAATATCATCATCGGAAACGTAGCACTTTACGGAGCTACCAGCGGTAAAGCCTTCATAAACGGTGTTGCAGGTGAGCGTTTCTGCGTAAGAAATTCCGGTGCAACAGCAGTAGTTGAGGGTGTCGGTGACCATGGCTGCGAGTACATGACAGGTGGCCGCGTAGTTATCCTTGGAAAGACCGGAAAAAACTTTGCTGCAGGTATGAGCGGCGGAATAGCATATGTGCTTGATGAGGACAATGACCTTTACATGAGAACCAACAAGCAGATGGTATTTACTGAGGAGGTCTCAAACAAGTACGATGTATTAGAGCTTAAGGAAATGATAAAAGAGCATGTAACACTTACAAACTCTGAAAAGGGAAAGGAAATCCTTGATCATTTCAGTGAGTATCTTCCTAAGTTCAAGAAGGTTATTCCTTACGATTACAACCGTATGCAGATGGCTATTGTACAGATGGAAGAAAAAGGTCTTAACGCAGAGCAGGCACAGATTGAGGCATTTTATGCCAGCACAAGAGGCTAAGGAGGACGCAGATAATGGGAAAACCAACAGGATTTATGGAATATGACAGATGCGAAGCAGCGTCTGTAGAGCCAAAGGAGCGTATTAAGAACTTTAACGAGTTCCATGTATTCCTTTCAAAAGAAAATCAGCAGAAACAGGCTGCCCGTTGTATGGACTGCGGAGTTCCTTTCTGCCAGTCGGGAATGACAATAGCAGGCATGACATCAGGCTGTCCTCTGCACAACCTTGTTCCGGAGTGGAACGACCTTGTATACACCGGCAACTGGGAGCAGGCATATAATCGTCTGCACAAGACCAATAATTTCCCTGAGTTTACATCTAGGGTCTGCCCGGCATTGTGCGAGAAGGCATGTACATGCGGACACTGGGGCAGTCCGGTATCTGTCAGGGACAATGAGCACGGTGTAATAGAGACTGCATATGCAAACGGATATGCAGCTCCAAAGCCACCAAAGGTAAGAACAGGCAAGAAGGTAGCAATCATTGGTTCCGGCCCTTCAGGACTTGCGGCAGCAGATCAGCTGAACCAGAGAGGCCATGAGGTTACAGTATATGAGAGAGAGGATCGCGTAGGCGGACTGCTCATGTATGGTATTCCGAATATGAAGCTTGATAAGAGCATTATTGACAGAAAAGTTAATATAATGAAGGAAGAGGGCATTCATTTTGTCACAGGCTGTGATGTAGGAAAGGATATAAAGCCGGCAGAGCTTTACAAGAAGTATGACAGGGTAATCCTTTGCTGTGGTGCAAAAAATCCAAGAGACATAAAGGCAGACGGAAGAGATGCAAAGGGTATTTACTTTGCTGTTGATTACCTTACCCAGAATACAAAGAGCCTTTTAAATTCAAACCTGACAGATGGCAAGTTTGTATCTGCAAAGGGCAAAAATGTAGTCATTATCGGTGGCGGTGACACAGGAAACGACTGTGTGGGAACAGCAATCCGACAGGGAGCCAAATCAGTCACACAGCTTGAGATGATGCCTTGTCCGCCTACAGAGCGTGCTGCAAACAATCCGTGGCCTGAGTGGCCAAAGGTCTTGAAAACAGACTACGGCCAGGAGGAAGCCATTGCAGTATTCGGACATGACCCACGTATCTACAAGACAACCGTAAAAGAGTTCCACAAGGACAAAAACGGCAACTTAAAGGAGCTTACAATTGTAAGTCTTGAGAGCAAAAAGGACGAGAAGACAGGCAGATTTATGATGGTTCCGGTAGAGGGAACAGAGAAAAAGCTTCCTGCAGAGCTTGTGCTTATAGCAGCAGGCTTCCTTGGAACAGAAAGCTACGTGGCAAAGGCATTTGGTGTAGAGCTCAATGCCAGAACAAACGTAAGTACCCAGGAGGGTCATTACGCTACAAACGTTAAAAACGTATATGTGGCAGGTGACAACCATCGTGGACAGTCCCTTGTAGTGTGGGCTATAAGAGAGGGCCGTGAGGCTGCCAGAGAGGTTGATGAGAGTCTCATGGGATACTCATATCTCTCAGTACAGTAACTAATTATTATAGCAATTCTCCTTAATAAATTTTATTTCATACATTTTATATCAAAATCCCGGTGCAATGCACCGGGGTTTTTACTGTAGATAAACAGATTGAAATTTGACTTATAAGATGTTAAGATAGCAGTGTTTGACATGATAATGAAGATATTAGGAGCAGCAAATGAGAAAAACAGTATTTTTTGACATAGACGGAACAATATGGGACGATGACATGGTAATTCCAGAAAGCACAATAGAGGCTGTGGCCACCCTCAAGGCAAACGGACATCTGGCTTTTATCTGTACAGGACGTGCCAGAGCCAGTGTGAGATCAGAGAAGCTATTAAATATGGGGTTTGATGGAATAATTGCGGCATGTGGCAACTATATTGAAATGGATGGCAAAGTAATATACGAAAATGATCTGAGCGCAGATATGGTTCAAAAGGTCATAAGGGTGCTTTCAGAGTGCAAAATGCCTGTAGTGCTTGAGGGCTCCACAGACTACTGGATAGATGACGAGGGCTTTGAGGATGACCCGTATGTTGACTATCTTTTTGAGTCACTTGGTGAGCATGCACATATAATAAGAGGATATGACGGCGAGATAAAAATTAATAAATTCTCAGCTGACGTGATAGACGGTACTGATTATGAGCGTGTGAAGGCAGAGTTTGCCGATGATTTTCTGATACTTGAGCATGTGGAAAATGTCGTGGAGTTTGTGCCGAAGGGAACCTCAAAGGCAACCGGCATCAAATGGCTGTGCAGGCATCTGGATATCCCGCTTGACGAAACCTATGCGATAGGCGACAGTGTGAATGACCTTGAAATGCTTGAGAGTGTAGGACATGGAATCGCAATGGGCAACTCAATGCCACCAGTTAAAGAAATTGCGGAATATGTCACATCGGATATTTCAGATGATGGTGTGAAAAATGCGTTAAAGCATTACGGATTAATATAGAAAATGTAAAATAAATATTAAAATGAAATATCACTGTTGACATTGAAATGCAATAGTGATATTTTATTTACAGAAAGAAATTAGCACTCAAAAGAAATGAGTGCTAACAGAGATAAAAGGAGGCAATACAATGAAATTAGTTCCATTATCAGACAGAGTAGTATTAAAGCAGTTAGAAGCAGAGGAGACAACAAAATCGGGAATAATCCTTACAAGTTCAGCACAGGAGAAGCCACAGGAGGCTGAGGTTATAGCAGTAGGACCTGGCGGAATGGTTGACGGCAAGGAAGTTAAGATGCAGGTAACAGTCGGACAGAAGGTTATTTATTCTAAATACGCAGGTACAGAGGTTAAGCTCGACGGAGAAGAGTACATCATCGTAAGACAGAACGATATTCTTGCAGTAGTAGAGTAATTTACAGATAGAAGCCAAATATCCGGTACGTTTTTACATATCCGGTCATAGCAGTTTACAGCTTGAATTTAAATATCAATATATAGAAAGGTCGTATAAATCATGGCAAAGGAAATTAAATATGGCTCAGAAGCCAGAGCAGCACTTGGAGCTGGAGTAGATAAATTAGCAAATACAGTCAGAGTAACACTTGGACCAAAAGGAAGAAACGTAGTACTTGACAAATCATACGGTGCACCACTCATCACAAACGATGGTGTTACAATCGCAAAAGAGGTTGAGCTTGAGGATGCTTTCGAGAACATGGGAGCACAGCTTGTCAAGGAAGTTGCCACAAAGACAAATGATGTAGCAGGAGACGGAACAACAACAGCTACAGTTCTTACACAGGCAATGGTTCAGGAAGGAATGAAGAACCTTGAGGCAGGAGCAAACCCAATCGTGCTTCGTCGTGGTATGAAGAAGGCTACAGACAAGGCTGTTGAGGCACTCAAGGATATGAGCCAGAAGGTTAAAGGCAAGGAGCAGATTGCAAAGGTAGCAGCTATCTCAGCAGGAGATGAAGAGGTTGGTAATCTCGTAGCAGACGCTATGGAAAAGGTTACAAACGATGGCGTTATCACAATTGAAGAGTCAAAGACAATGCAGACAGAGCTTGACCTTGTAGAAGGTATGCAGTTCGACAGAGGATATCTCTCAGCATATATGTGCACAGATATGGATAAGATGGAAGCAGTACTTGATGATCCATATATCCTTATTACTGACAAGAAGATTTCTAACATCCAGGATATTCTTCCATTACTTGAGAAGATTGTTCAGGCCGGTGCAAGACTTCTTATCATCGCTGAGGATGTCGAGGGCGAGGCTCTTACAACACTTATCGTTAACAAGCTTCGTGGTACATTCAATGTAGTAGCTGTAAAGGCTCCTGGATATGGTGACAGAAGAAAAGCAATGCTTGAGGATATCGCAATCCTTACAGGTGGTCAGGTAATCAGCTCTGATCTTGGACTTGAGCTCAAGGATACAACAATCGATATGCTTGGCCGTGCTAAGTCAGTTAAGGTTCAGAAGGAGAACACTGTTATCGTTGACGGTGCCGGAGACAAGGAAGCTATCGCAGGCAGAGTAAGCCAGATTCGTGGTCAGATCGATGAGACAACATCTGAGTTTGATAAAGAGAAATTACAGGAGCGTCTTGCCAAGATGGCAGGCGGTGTAGCAGTTATCCGTGTAGGTGCTGCAACAGAGACAGAGATGAAAGAGGCTAAGCTTCGTATGGAGGATGCCCTTAACGCTACAAGAGCCGCAGTCGAGGAAGGAATCATCGCAGGTGGTGGATCAGCATATATCCATGCATCAAAGAAGGTTGCAGAGCTTGTTGATACACTTGAGGGAGATGAGAAGACAGGTGCAAAGGTTATCCTTAAAGCACTCGAGGCTCCGCTTTACTACATCGCTGCAAATGCAGGACTTGAAGGTGCAGTAATCATCAACAAGGTAAAGGAGTCAGCTCCTGGAACAGGCTTCAACGCAGCTACAGAAGAGTATGTAGACATGGTTGAGAGCGGAATCCTTGATCCTGTAAAGGTTACAAGAAGTGCATTACAGAATGCAACATCAGTAGCTTCAACACTCCTTACAACAGAGTCAGCAGTAGCTACAATCAAAGAGGACACTCCAGCAATGCCAGCCGGAGCCGGCGCCGGAATGGGCATGATGTAATCGTAGACAATGAGGAAAAAAGAAACCCGTGGTCACACTCGTGTGAACCACGGGTTTTCTTTTTGACGAATGTCCGGATATGAGCAAGTAGCACGCAAGTGCGGATTGCGAATATACGGAGGCTGGTGTAAACCAGCCGTGTCTACGATGTAAGTAAAATAACGCCACTGTCCGGATATGAGCAAGAAGCACGCAAGTGCGGACCACGAATATACGGAGGCTGGTGTAAACCAGCCGTGTCTACGATGTAGGTAGAATAACACCACTGTCCGGATATGAGCAAGAAGCACGCACTGTGCGGACCACGAATATACGGAGGCTGGTGTAAGCCAGCCGTGTCTACGATGTAGGTAGAATAACACCATAGTCCGGATATGAGCAAGGAGCATATCTGCGGCTGTAAAAATATGTGGTGAATTAACATGCGAATATACTTGTTTATATTTAACGATAATAGTATTATATAGAAAAGTATGTGGAGTATGTGGAGGCATTGCAAACTATTTTGATGTAGATCCGACAGTTATCCGTCTTGCGTGGGTTATATTTACTCTTGCAGGTGGAAGCGGACTTATCGCATATATCATAGCAGCTATCATTATGCCGGAAGATCCGGGATACATTGATATGCAGTAAGATAGAATAATAGTAACACAACAGGAGACACACAAATGATTTCAATACGCACAGCAACAGAAGATGATGCAGAAAAACTGCTTGCCATCTATGCACCATATGTAGAGCAGACTGCTTTACGACAGGCTAGAGGAAATACTTAAGAAACAGGGAATATTAAATGTCAATGCCTGTATAGGCTATCCTCAGATAGATGATGAATACCTGACAAAGGACAGTGTGTATTTTCATGAGAGACTTGGCTATCATATGGTTGGAACATTCCATCAGTGCGGATACAAGTTTGGACGCTGGTATGATATGGTGTGGATGGAGAAATTTATCGGAGAACATACAAAAAATCAAGCTCCTGTGATATTGTATAAAGATATATAAATATATAAGCAATATATAAATCCAATATTATATAAGCAATAAAGGAGAACAGATTACGAGGTTACGGATATGAAGATCAATGTAGTAAAAAGGAAAGCAGCATCCAACAGGGAACTGTCACATGCTGTCTATGATATACCGGAGGTAAAAGACCTAAGAGGCTTGCTATATCAGATAATGCTTGTGGAATTATCTGCCAGGCCGGAGCTTTCATCAGCGGGAAAGATAGCATATGAGCTGTCACAGGAGAGAAAGTATACAAAGGAACAGGCATGGGATATTCTGGAACAGGATTTTTCAGATGGACTGTTCAGGGTATTTTTCAATGGAGAGGAATATACAAATCTTACAGATGTATTAGATGTGCAGGAAGAAAATGAGCTTGTGATAATCAGGCTTATCATGATGGCGGGGAGGTTATGGTAATGCAGTCAGGGGAAAACAAAGAAGATATAATAAAAAAACTCAAAGAATACAACCGTTCGCTCCATGGATATACGCAGATGGAGCGGGAATATATTAAAGAAGCGGAGGATACCAGATATCTGTACGGCTTTCAGATACCAAACGCAAGGATACCTGACACACTGGAGGAGCTTTTAAAAAAGCAGAATAATTTTAAAGGATTGCTTCCAAAAGGTCATGAAAAACTGTGCGAATATCTGACTCACATACAGGAGTATACGTGCAATACACTATGGGTTGATAAAAACTTAAAATGGCATGGATTA
>OQVS01002784.1_pt1 | contig 10884 bp, 9 predicted proteins | sample 1691601 | NCBI WGS metagenome assembly OQVS01 (sample SAMN03418268, study PRJEB22391) | human gut metagenome | biome: human-gut; feature: organic feature; material: feces | host: Homo sapiens | place: Tanzania | collected 2013-01 | reverse complement strand
TGGAGAAAATGATCGAACTTACCAAAGAAATGGCTGGTTATACGGATCCGGGCAAAGAAGTTTATGATGTATTGTTAGATAAATATGAAGAGGGAATGGATTCGGCAACAATTGACCGTCTGTTTAGCGAATTAAAAGTGGCGCTGATTCCACTTGTCAAAAAAATACTTGCTGCAAAACAGCCGGATGATACAAAGTTCCATGCTTATTTTGATCCGGATGATCAGAGAAAAGTGCAGGATCTTTTACTTTCCTATATCGGATTTTCCAAAGATGCCGGTGCGGTAGGGGAGACAGAGCATCCGTTTACACTGAACTTTTCATCTAAGGACGTTCGCGTGACAAATCATTATTATGATAATGATCCGGTCTCTGCTATGTTTTCTGCCATTCACGAAGGCGGTCATGCGATTTTTGAGCAGAATGTCAATCCGGAATATGACAACACGGCTGCAGGAAGCTGCCGTTTTACTCGGCGCACAGCGTGTCTGCCGAGCAGTTTGAGCAGGGGGTAAGCTATTTAGACCTCATGCGCATAAATTTAAATTCACTGAAGGAGGCGCTCGGCTGATGGCGCAGATAACATGCAAGGACTTGTCCTTTGCTTATGACGGTCAGACCGTCCTGAGCGGGATAAACTTTTCGATAGACGCAGGCTCGTACCTGTGCATAGTCGGCGAAAACGGCTCAGGCAAATCTACGCTCATGAAGGGGCTTTTGGGACTCAAAAAGCCCGCAAGCGGCAGCATAACCCTCGGCGACGGTCTAAAGCAGACCGAGATAGGCTACCTCCCGCAGCAGACCCAGCTCCAGCGTGATTTTCCTGCTTCCGTGTACGAGGTCGCGCTCTCGGGCAGATTAAATTCCATGGGCGGCAGAATGTTTTATAACGCCGAGGATAAAAAAGCGGCGCAGGAGAACATGGAACGGCTCGGCATCGAGGATATCAAAAACCGCTGCTACATGGAGCTTTCCGGCGGCCAGCAGCAGCGTGTGCTGCTTGCCCGGGCAATGTGCGCAACGAAAAAGCTGCTATTACTCGACGAGCCCGTCACAGGACTTGACCCTGTGGCGACAAACGAGATGTATAACCTCATTAAGCTTATAAACCTCTGCGACGGCACGAGCGTCATCATGATATCGCACGATATCCACGAGGCGGTGCGCTACGCAACGCACATTCTGCATCTGGGCAACCGCCAGCTTTTCTTCGGCACGACTGCGCAGTACCGTGAGAACGATCTTGCACGCAGATTTGTGGGAGGAGGCAGAGCATGACAGAGCTTATAACCGAAATGTTTTCATACCACTTCATGAGCCGTGCCATCATCGTCGGCGTTCTTGTGTCGCTGTGCGCCGCACTTTTGGGCGTGTCGCTCGTATTAAAGCGCTACTCCATGATAGGCGACGGATTAAGCCATGTCGGCTTCGGGGCGCTGGCAATTGCCGCCGCCGTGAATGTCGCGCCGCTGGCACTTGCCGTGCCAGTGGTCATTGCGGCAGCGTTCCTGCTTCTGCGCATCAGCCAGTCGAGCCGCATAAAGGGTGACGCCGCCATTGCGCTTATCTCCTCAAGCGCCCTTGCAATCGGCGTTGTGGTCATATCCATGACAACGGGCATGAACACCGATGTGTCAAACTATATGTTCGGCAGCATTCTGTCGTTAAGCCATACCGATGCCGTCTTGAGCATCGTGCTGTCTGCCATCGTGCTTTTGATGTTCGTGCTCCTATACCCACGCATCTTCGCCGTCACCTTTGACGAGACCTTTGCCAAGGCCACCGGCACGAATGCCAATCTTTATAACACGGTGATCGCCGTACTGACTGCCGTCACGGTGGTTCTCGGTATGCGCATGATGGGTGCGCTTTTGATATCGAGCCTCATCATTTTCCCCGCACTCACGAGCATGCGTCTGTGCCGCAGCTTCAAGGCGGTGGTGGTGTTCTCAGCGGTCATCTCCGTAGTGTGCTTTGTGCTCGGCATGGCGGCATCGTATGCCTTCGAGCTTCCTTCCGGCGCAAGTGTCGTCATAGTCAACATTGCTGCATTTTTACTGTTTTCTATTGCATCATTACTAAAACGCAGGGCATAAAACTGTGAAATAGCCACAAAAAATCGGGCTTGTTTAACAAAAAACAGGCCCGATTTCTATTCAAATATGCGTAAATTCAGTGAATATTCGCATTGGAATGAATAATATTCGCCGATATTTGAGAAAAACGAAAAAATCATGAATATTTTTTCAAAAAAGTGTTGACAAGTGTGAATAAAGATGCTAATATAAGCACCGTTAACAGAAACGGCAATGCCAAAACGATTTTTGAAAATAATATTGAGAGGTAAAATAAAATGAAAAAGTTCGTAGCTCTTATGCTCGCTCTGGTCATGGTGCTTGCACTGTGCGCCTGCGGCGGAAACAGCGACCCCAAGCCCACCGAAGAAGCAAAAGATTATTCATCCATGACTCTTGACCAGCTCAAGGCTGAGCTCAAGACCGTTAACGAAGGCAAGCTCACCATTGCCACCAGCCCCGACTTCGCTCCGTACGAGTTCTACCATGTCGATGAAAACGGCAATGCGACCCTCGTTGGTTTCGATATCGCATTTGCACAGTACATCGCCGACAAGCTCGGCCTCGAGCTTGAGATGGTCCCCATGGACTTTGACGGCACTCTCGCAGAGCTCGGCGCAAAGAAGTGCGACCTGGGCATGGCAGGCTACTCTCCCGACCCCGACCGTGCAAACCTCATGAACTTCTCCAAGATCTACTACGAAGGCGGCCAGTGCTTCATCACCTCCAAGGCCAACGCAGATAAGATCAAGTCCCTTGACGACGCAAACAACTCTCAGTACAAGATCGGCGCACAGACCGGCTCCATCCAGAGCAAGCTCGCAAAGCAGAACACCCCCGACGCTGACAACATCGACCTGAGCAAGGTTCCCGATGTTATCGCAGAAGTCATCTCCGGCAAGCTCGACGGTGCATTCATGGAGACCATCGTTGCAAAGTCCTATCAGGCACAGTACCCCGAGATCGTCATCGTGTGCGATGTTCCCTACGAGCAGGAAGGCTCCGCAATCGGCGTAAACAAGGATAATGAGGTTCTCCTCGCAGCTCTCAACCTTATCATCGACGAGGCTATCAACGATGGCAGCCTCCAGAAGTTCGTTGACGAAGCAGGCATCCTCGCTATCGGCAACAAGTATGAAGGCCTGCTTGACGACGCCGGCAAGGTCCCCGCAGCCGACACCGCAGCATAATAAAACAGAAACACATCTTCTCCCCGGAGAAAACTCCGGGGAGAATTTCCCATTATTAACTGTTCTCTGTACGGACAGATTGAAAGGAGAAAAGGCGCATGCTTTTTACTCAGGAAGGCTTTGAAATGACATGGAACTATAAACAGTTGTTTATAGACGGACTTGTCTGCACCGTGTCACTGTCATTACTGACCGTTATATTCGGTTTTATTCTCGCACTTATGCTGGCTGTCATGCGGCTGAGCAAATGGCATCCGTTCGGCTTCTTGGCACTTGATAAAAACGGGCATCTTCGTGAAGAAGGTCTGCTTTCGGCGCTCGGAAGGTTTAATCCGCTGTCGTTCATTGCAAGTGTTTACATCGAAGTGTTCCGTGCAACACCTATGCTCGTTCAGTTGTTTATAATCTACTACATAGCCTTTGATGGGGTCAATCTGCCGTCGATAAAGATATTCGGCACTATCCGCTTTGAGCGCTTTGTCCCGGGCGTTGTTGCACTGAGCCTCAACTCCGCTGCATACCTGAGCGAGATCATCCGCTCCGGCATCCAGAGCGTTGACGGCGGTCAGACCGAGGCTGCCCGTTCGCTCGGCCTTACGCAGACGCAGAACATGCGCTTTATCGTCCTGCCTCAGGCTATAAAGAACATTTTGCCTGCTATCGCAAACGAGTTTGTTACGATAATTAAGGAATCCTCTATCTGCTACACGATAGGCCTTGGCGAGATCATGTACGCCGTTGCATCGATAAAGGGCTCAATCTACCGTGTTGCAGAGCCGCTGGTGGTTGCGGCGGCAGTATACTTCTGTCTGACATTCCCGACCTCCAAGATAATAGAACACTTTGAAAGGAAGATGAGCGTTGGTGACAAACGATAATATAATCCAGGTCAAGGACCTGAAGAAGTACTACAAAAAAGGCGTTATCAAAGCTCTTGACGGCGTGTCGGTCGATATCGCACGGGGAGATGTCGTTGTTGTGATAGGACCCTCCGGTTCGGGTAAATCAACGCTTCTGCGCTCGCTTAACCTTCTTGAGGAACCCACGAGCGGCACTATCCTTTTCGAGGGCACGGATATAACCGATAAGAAGATAGATATAAACAAGCACCGCCAGAAGATGGGCATGGTGTTCCAGCACTTTAACCTTTTCCCGCACAAGACCATTATCGAGAACATGATCCTTGCTCCCGTTGAGGTCAAGCATGTGCCCAAGGAGGAGGCGAAGGCCAAGGCGATGCAGCTTCTTGAGCGTGTCGGACTTGCCGACCGTGCCGACGCTTACCCCATCCAGCTTTCCGGCGGTCAGAAGCAGCGAGTCGCCATTGTCCGTGCGCTGTGCATGGAGCCCGATGTCATGCTGTTTGACGAGCCCACCTCCGCACTCGACCCCGAGATGGTCGGCGAGGTTTTGGATGTCATGAAGGAGCTTGCGCACGAGGGTATGACCATGGTCGTCGTCACCCACGAGATGGGCTTTGCCCGTGAGGTCGGCAACCGTGTGCTGTTCATGGCCGACGGCAAGCTTGTTGAGCAGGGCTCACCCACGGAGATCTTCGAGCATCCTCAGAGCGACCGCCTGCGTGATTTTCTTTCAAAGGTGTTGTAATTAAAATGAATAACATAAAAAAAGCAGCCATAGAGTCCGTTGACTCTATGGCAGAGCTCTACAAAAGCATAACTAACGAAATTTGGAACAACCCTGAGCTCTCGCTCAAGGAGTTCAAGGCCACCGAGCTTTACTGCAAGGTGCTGCGTGAGCACGGCTTTACCGTTACCGAAAAGCTCAGCGGCATCGACACCGCTTTCTGCGGATCTTTCGGCAGCGGAAAGCCCATTATCGGCATTTTGGGCGAATTTGACGCTCTGTCCGGCCTTTCGCAGGCCTCGGGCGTGACCGAAAAGCAGCCTGTTGTACCCGATGGCTGCGGCCACGGCTGCGGTCATAATCTTCTCGGTGTAGGCTCGCTTGCGGCGGCGTTTGCCGTCAAGGAATATCTGGAACAAAGCGGCCATGAGGGCACGGTCGTGTTCTTCGGCTGCCCGGGCGAGGAGGGCGGCAGCGGTAAGGCGTACATGGCTCGTGACGGGCTGTGGATGAAGCTCGATGCTGCGCTTTCGTGGCATCCTGCGTCCGAGAACGAGATACACACCGGTACAAACAACTCCAGCATACAGGTGTTGTATAAATTCAAGGGCATTCCGGCTCACGCCGCAGACTGCCCCGAGCTTGGCCGCAGTGCACTTGACGCAGTGGAGCTTATGAATGTCGGCGTGCAGTTTTTGCGTGAGCACATGACGAGTGACTGCCGCATCCACTATGCAATAACAAACGCCGGCGGCGTGTCGCCGAATGTGGTGCAGTCCGAGGCCGATGTGCTGTACATGGTGCGAGCCAACAAGGTGCGACAGTCCATTGAGCTTCAAAAGCGTGTAGACAAGATCGCCGAGGGCGCAGCGCTCATGACCGAGACAAGCTTCGAGCGAGTTTTCATCGATGGCACGGCGGAGCTCCTGCCAAACTTTACGATAGAGAAGCTGCTGTACGATAACTTTACCGAGATCGGCGTTCCGCAGTACACCCCTGAGGAACTGGACTTTGCCCAAAAGCTCAAGGCAACCTATCCTGCCGAGACAAAAGCCCCGGGAATCGGCGCAGCCTTTGACGATGACATTGGCGAGCAGGTGCAGGCGCTCACCGAGAACATGACAAAGCCCATAAACGACTTTCTCATGCCGCTATACTCCTGCTTGGGCTTTATCCCCGGCAGCACCGATGTCGGCGACGTGAGCTGGGTCTGCCCCACGGTGCAGGCCAAGGCCGCGACGTGGGCTTTCGGCACGCCGTGCCACAGCTGGCAGGCTGTGACGCAGGGCGTCATGCCGCTCGCGCACAAGATGACGCTGTACATCGCAAAATCCCTTGCCGCGATGGGCGCGGAGCTGATGGTCAACGCGGAGCTGCTGGAGCGGGCGAAGCAGGAGCACCGCCGTCTGGTCGGCCCGGAGGGCTATGTATGCCCCATCCCGCAGGGCGTCGCCTGCGGCAAAACGAGCATCGCATACAAGGGTATGCTGTGCGCAGGCAAGGTGCTTGCCGCCACGGCGATAGACCTTTTTGAGGATGAGGAGATACTTAACAAGGCCAAAGCGGAGTTTGAAAAGCGCTCAAAAGGCGGATATGTCTGCCCGATAGAGCCGGGCGCAAAACCCATTGCACTGTAACAGTTTTAAAAAAATAGCTTTTATTTTGCATTTTTCTGTGCTATAATGCATCCAATCATGCGTTTGAGCGCAGGAGGCAGTTTATGAAAAAGAAAATCCTTAGCCTCGCCCTTACTTTGACGGTGACGGTGCTCATGTCGGCGTCGGCCTTTGCCGACCTCACGATAAAGCCTGTGCCTGACCCGTGGGATGACCCGAGCAACCATGAAGCGGACGGGGCAAGCTATTATGCGTATAATGAAGCCGGATATGTTGTCGTTTGGGAAACGCCCGAGTGCAATGTCGATGGCAAGTATGTGCTTGTAAAGAATAAAACCGAGCTCACGGTAGAGTACCGTGTGACTTATATGGAAAGCGTCCCTTGGGGTCATGTCAACATCGAGCTTGAGCATGAAAAGGACAATGAGTCCGAGCTTTTCTCCGGCTGGGTGCTGATGACCGACCTCGTCGATGCCGACGGTAACCCCGCTGCGGTCATGCCGCCGGAGATACCCGACCATCCGATGATTTCAAACCCTGTTGTGACCCCCGAGCCCACGCCGACCCCGACCCCGAGCAGCGCCGATCCCACGCCTTCGCCGACCCTCCAGCTTCCGCAGCGTCCGGAACAGGCGATAACCGTGAGCAACACCTATAACTCGGCAATAGTCTACACCGCCATCGGCATTGCGGTCGTTGCGCTTGCACTGGTCATATATGTGCTCATAAAACACAAGGCACTCAACAAAAAGGGCGAATAAAAATCAAGCATTACCGCCATAATAAAGTTGACGGGAGCTTGTTGTATAGTGAAAGATCAAAACCTTAGCACTCTTGTTCTTAGAGTGCTAAGGTTTACATTTTGTTCACAAAAAACACTATATTTGTTCATATCTTTATGGTACTTTATATACAACAAGAAACAAAAGTTATAAACGAGCAATCGAGTTTATAGCTTTCGCCAATAATTTAGGAGGTACTGATTATGTTTGAACTTATGCCTTTTGGTTACCGTCGTGTATCCGCATACAACCCGTTCCGTGATTTTGAAGAAATGAGCCGCAGCTTTTGGGATAATAACAATGTCTCTGCTTTCCGCACCGACATCACCGAAAAGGACGGCAAGTATATTCTTGAGGCCGATCTCCCCGGCTTCAAGAAGGAAGACATCAGCGTTGATATCGACAAGGATTGCCTGACCATCACCGCTGAGCACAAGAGTGAGGAAAAGGAAGAAAACGCCGACAGCTACATCCGCCGTGAGCGTTACTATGGTTCCTACACCCGCAGCTTCAATGTCAAGGGCATCGACACCGAAGCCATCACCGCCGCATACAATGACGGTGTGCTGACCCTGACAATGCCGAAGAAAGAGCCCGAAATCCCCGCAGCAAGACGGCTCGAAATCAAATAAGCTTAATCCCATTATCAGATGTTTTTATTCTCTCTCTTTTTCAATCCCCTTATCTTATGCAAAACGCACGGTCGAAAGACCGTGCGTTTTGTTATGTCAACTTAAAAATCTCCACCGACATTGGCGTAACTAGATTTGCCTCGCAGCCGCCTAAAAGCGGTGTGCCGCTAAACGGCACAGTGTAATAATCGTCGGAACGGTTGATAACGCAAGCGATTTTCTCATTTCCTGCTTGCCGCAGGATGATAAAAACATCCGCAGACGGGGTAAGAATTTGCATGCTGCCGCCCGTCAGAGCAGGGGAGGAACTGCGTATCTCGCCGAGTCGAGCATAAAAATTATGTAAACCGATATTTGACGGCTCAAACGGTTTGCGGTTAAAGGGATCACGCCCGCCGTCGAGACACTCCTCGTCGCCGTAGTACAGGCAGGGAACGCCCGGAACACAGTATTGTATTGCGGCGCAAAGCCTTTGAAGCCTCGTTGCCCGCAATGTCTGCTCCTCGGTCAGTGTAAGCTCCGCCTGCTGCCGGCGGTCAAGCGCTTTGACATCGTAGTCAAACGCAAGCGCTGTGTGCAGTCGCTCAACATCGTGCGAGCCGAGCAAATTCATAAGACAGCGGTACATCGGCTGCGGGTAGTTGTGCTGCTGCCCGAGCAGGAAGTCACGCAGCTCGAATGCGGTTTTCTTACCGAGCGCAAAATCTATTACCGCCGAGCGGAACGGGTAGTTCATCACAGAATCGAGCGAATAGCCGAGAGCATAGTTTCGCATTTTGCCGTAGCTATTTTTTATGACGGCATCCTCCCAGACCTCGCCGATTATGACGCTGTCGGGCTTTTCGGCCTTGGCTGCATCACGGATAAGGCTCAGCACTTCGTCCGGCAGCTCGTCTGCAACATCTATCCGCCAGCCGGACGCACCGAGCCTCAGCCAGCGGAGCACGATACTGTCATTGCCGCCGATTATATAGTCCTGCCAAGCGGCGTTTTGCTCGTTTACCTCGGGCAGATCTTTGAAATTCCACCAGCAGCGGTAATCATCGGGGAAATGCCGAAAATCGTACCACGGGTAGAATTGCGACTGCGCACCCTGATAAGCGCCGAGCATCGGGTAGCTGCCGTAGCGGTTAAAATAAATGCTGTCTGCACCTGTGTGCGAGAAAACGCCGTCGTTTATAATGCCGATGCCGAGTCGAGCGGCCTCCGCACATAGGTTAACATAATCCTGTTCATTACCCAATATCGGGTCGATCTTGCCGTAATCGGAGGTGTCGTAGCGGTGGTTGCTGCGAGCCTCGAAAATGGGATTTAGATAAATTACGCCTACACCGAGCTCCTTTAGATAAGGGAGCTTTTTTGTTATCCCACGCAGGCTGCCGCCGTAAAAATCATCGGGGGCGTAGTCCTTTTCAAAGCTGCGTGGCAGCCATCGCACGGGCTCGTTGATACTCCCGTGCAGCTCCGGCGTCTGCCCGAGCGCTTTGTGGTATTCGATACCCTCACTTGCATCCTCAAAGCCGAAGCGGTCGGGGAATATCTGATACATGATGCGTCCGGCAAACCACTCTGGTGTTGTAAACCCACGCATGTACACCGTGAGCCGAAAGCCGTCATTTGCAGCGTCGCTCAAAACGGAAAAATGTCCGTCATTTCCTGCACAAAGCCGGCGCTCGCCGCTTTCGGTACAGAGCTTAAAGCGATACCAAAGCGCCGCCGGTTTCTCCGGAGTAAAGCTGCAAGAGAAGCAATCGCCGTCACGCTGCATGTCGTATTCTGCGCTGTATCCGTCGGCGTAGACGCAGAGCTTGGCACTCGTAACACCGCCGAAGCTGCGGATACAGAGCTTGACCTCGCTGCCGTCCTCGACTGCGCCGAGAGGGGAGCGGTAAGCTTCATCATATGCATCGTGCACCGCAAATCCGAAGCTTTTTAGCGCATTATTAAGCACTGCCTGCAAGTTCGCCGTCCTCGGCTGAACATCGTGCAGCCAAGAGATTTCCGGCGCAGCGCTTTCACCTTCAAAGCAGCGGACAACGATGGCACAGGCATCGTAAATGCCCAAGCCGCAGTCGTCGAGCAAAACACGAAGTAGCTCGGCCGGAATGAGCGTTTTGCACTCCTTTGGAAGAAATTCGTGCACAAAATCGAGCGAAAGTCCACTGTTTCTGCACCGCTCGACTGCGTAATTTATCGCAGCCGAGCATATGAGATATGTGCAGGTGTTCTTGTCGGCAGCATCGAGTACAGACCAATTTTGGCCGTCGAAGCTCAGCTGATAGCTGCGCTCATCGTGATAGGCGATGCTCAGCCTTCCGTCATTTGACCACACCTCATCATAGCAGCCGCAGGTTTTGGCGATGCGTTTTACAGCATCCATAGATAGAGCCTCGCATACTCGCAGGCAGACTTTGTGAAGCTGAAATCGGCTTCCATGGCATGGCGGATAAGTGCTTTCATTGCGTCGGGTCTGTGATAGCAATCCATTGCGAGCAGCATTGCGTCCTTCATCTCGTGCGCATTAAAGTCTGCAAAGGAAAAGCCCGTGCCCTCGCCGGTAAACTCGTTGTACGGCTGCACGGTATCGCGCAGTCCACCGGTCTCACGTACGATTGGAATCGTTCCGTAGCGGAGGGCGATCAGCTGGCTGAGTCCGCACGGCTCGAAGAGGGACGGCATCAGATATGCATCGCAGGAAGCATAGATCTTATGGCTGATTTCATTGGAATAATAAATCTGTGCGGATACCTTATCATGGTACTTCCAGTCATAGTGACGGAACATGTTCTCGTACTTCTCATCACCGGTACCGAGCACCACGAACTGGATATCATCCTGGCAGAGCTCGTCCATGATGCACTCGACGAGATCGAGGCCCTTCTGGTCCGTGAGACGGGATACGATACCGATCATCATCTTGCCCGGATCCACGTTCATGCCGAACTGCTCCTGCAGTGCCTTCTTGTTCTTCGCCTTCTCCTTACGGAAGTTGCGTGCGTTGA
>OQVS01002783.1_pt1 | contig 10884 bp, 9 predicted proteins | sample 1691601 | NCBI WGS metagenome assembly OQVS01 (sample SAMN03418268, study PRJEB22391) | human gut metagenome | biome: human-gut; feature: organic feature; material: feces | host: Homo sapiens | place: Tanzania | collected 2013-01 | reverse complement strand
CACTTCCCCTTATCTAAGGGGCAGTCTTTTATAATGATAAATATTATCAGTGAATACAGCGCTCCCTTATCTAAGGGGCAATTCCCCAAAAAATTTACATATTCTTTTAATTTGGTGGTTGACAAACGGCTGTGTGGGGAATATAATAAGTATAATAGTTGAACGATTGTTCAACTATGATAATATAGTTTGCGAATATAAAATTGCACAAGCCAAAAGGAGAAATATGGAAAAAATCAACCCAAATGCACAAGATATAGAATTTTGCACTTGCAATCACAAGCACAAAGAAGTCATATCCCGTGCCAAGTCGCACATGGTGAGCGATGACGACATTTACGAGATGAGCGAGCTTTTCAAGGTGTTTGGCGACAGTACAAGGGTAAGAATTTTGGCAGGCTTGTTCCAAGAAGAGTTGTGTGTATGCGACATTGCCGACTTGCTCCACATGACCAAGTCCGCCATATCACACCAACTAAGAATTTTGAGAACGTCAAGGCTTGTCAAAGCACGCAAAGAGGGCAAAGAAGTATTTTATTCCCTTGCCGACGATCACGTTAAAGAAATTTTTGAAATGATGCTAGAACATATTCACGAATAAGGAGGTAGGTATGAAAAAGACATTTAGAATACAAAATTTGTGTTGTGGACATTGCGCAAGCAAAATCGAATCCAAAATCAAAACTTTGGACAATGTGAGCGATTGTAGACTCAACTTCATGACAATGAGACTCAGTATTGATATTGTCGATGGTCACGAAGATGAAGTAATCGCCCAAGCTAAACAAGTGGCAACTCGCATAGAGCCAAATATAAAATTGATATAATATGAAAGAAAAATATAACATTGCAAGAATAATAATCAGCGTAGTAGCACTTGCCACAATGATGATAACCGAACAATTCGTCGACATTGCGTTGTGGATAAGGGCGGTATATTATGCGCTCGTCTACATTTTGATAGGTGGCGACATAGTATGGAGAGCCATCCAAGGCATATTCCACGGACAATGGCTTGATGAAAACTTTTTGATGACAATCGCCACAATAGGTGCTTTTGCAATCGGTCAGTTTGCCGAGGGCGTAGGCGTTATGATTTTTTACCAAGTGGGCGAATTTTTCCAACAAAAAGCATTGAACAAAGCTCGTGGGTCTATCTCGTCATTGCTCGAACTCCAAACTTATTCCGCTCACCGCTTGACAGCCAACGGCGTGGAAGATATTGACAGCGAAGAAATTGGTTTGGGCGATATTTTGGTGGTCAAAACAGGCGAGAGAGTGCCAGTTGATGGCGTTTTGCTAGACGAGTTCGCAAGCCTTGATACCAAGGCGCTCACTGGCGAGAGTATGCCAAGCGAGATAGAAAAAGGCGGCGAAGTTTTGTCGGGTGCAATCAACTTGTCCAAGGCTTTCGAGATGAAAGCCACCAAGCAATTCCAGGACAGCACGGTGTCCAAAATTCTTGATCTCATCGAAAACGCCACAGATAACAAGTCCAAATCCGAAAAATTTATTACTCGTTTTGCCCATTATTATACCCCAATAGTCGTAGCATTGGCATTGGTTATTTGCATTTTGCCACCGCTATTCGACGGCTTGTGGAAACAATGGGTGTTCAGAGGACTGACGTTTTTGACTATCTCTTGTCCATGCGCATTGGTCATCAGCGTACCGCTGTCATATTTTGCGGGCATTGGCGCCAGCTCCAAGCGAGGTGTGTTGGTCAAAGGTAGCAACGTGCTCGAAAATCTCGACAATATCGACACGATTGTGTGCGACAAAACAGGCACGCTGACTACGGGCAAATTCCAAGTGGTGGACGTGACGCCTAGCGAAAATAGAGAAGAGATTTTGTCCATTGCAGGTCAAGTCGAGCTTATGTCAACCCACTCCATAGCCCAAGCAATCACAGATTATTGCGACATCAAGACTTGTTCTTACCAAGTGCAAGAATTGGCGGGACTAGGACTTGTGGGACGCAAAGACGACGAAGAAGTTATAGTTGGCAAACGCAAATTTTTGCAAGACAGACAAGTCCAAAACTTGCCAAATATAGAGCAAAAAGGCGAAATTATGGTAGCCAAATGCGGACAATATTTGGGCTCAATTTTGCTCCAAGATACAATCAAATTCAATGCAAAAGCGTTCGTTGACGATATGCACGCGCAAGGCAAAAAAGTCATTATGCTCACTGGCGACAATGACGAAACAGCCAAGAGTGTGGCGCAAACTTTGGGCATAGATGAGTGCTGGAGTTCGCTTTTGCCACAAGACAAAGTGACCAAACTTGCTGAGATTATGCAAACGCATAAGGTAGCTTACGTGGGAGATGGAATCAACGACGCTCCGTCGCTCATCAACGCCAACGTTGGCATTGCAATGGGCGGAGTAGGCAGTGACAGCGCTATCGAATGTAGCGATATTGTGCTCACCCACGACAACTTGATGAGCATAGTCGACGGACAAAAAATATCCCGCAAAGTAACAAAAATTGTAAAACAAAACATTGTTTTTGCACTTACAATCAAGTTTTTGGCGCTCATTTTGTCGGTATTCGGCATAGTCAATATGTGGATAGCCGTGCTAAGCGACGTGGGCGTTGCAATGCTGGCAATTCTCAATGCTATGAGAGCGGGCAGAATAGGCGATAAGACCTCCCAAGAGCCAAAGCAAGAAAAGGTAGCATAAACAACAAAAACTAGAAAAATGAAAATAAATTGCACTAACAAAAAATGTAACAAAAACAAGCAAACTAAATAGCAAAAAGCAAAACAACAAAATTTGCAAGCGGAAAACAATCTACGCAAGTAAAAATCATCATAAAAACATACAAAATAATAACAAAAATCAACTTTTGGGCAAGGACAAAACAGTCCTTGCCAAACTTTTTGAAAAAATCTTTGATTTATTGACGAAAGTATGCTAGAATATACGCATATTGTATTTTTTTTAGAAATTATGGAGTTATAAGTATGGAAAAATTGTTTATAGGCATTGTTTTTGCTTTGTATATGGCACTTATGATTGGCATAGGTGTATATTTTGCCAAAAAACAAAAAAATGACAAGGACGCATATTTGCTTGCGGGCAGACAACTCAATCCGTGGGTTGCATCTATGTCGGCTCAAGCATCTGATATGAGCGGTTGGCTTTTGACAGGCTTGCCTGGACTTGCTTGTTCGATTGCACTTGGCATGGTAGGCAAGGCGCAAGAGGCTATTTGGACGGCAATCGGCTTGCTCGTCGGCACAATTCTCAACTGGATTTTTGTCGGCAAAAGACTTAGAGTTTATACCCAAGTTGCTGGCGATGCCCAAACTCTTCCAGAGTATTTTCAAAATCGTTTCCAAGACAAAAAAGGCGTGCTTAGATGTATTTCATCTATCATTTTCTTGATTTTCTTTACCGTTTATACAGCGTCAATGTTCAGTGCGGGTGCAAAACTTTTCAACACCGTATTCGGACTTGACTACAAGATTGCACTTGTTGTAGGTGCTGTCATCATCGTGTGTTATGTATTTTTGGGCGGATTTTTGGCGGTATCATACACCGACCTTATCCAAGGTTTGCTTATGTTCTTTACACTTGTCATCATTCCATTCGTTTTGTGGGGCAAGATGGACGCAGGCGAGCTTGATTTGTCCAAAAAGCTTTTCGGCGAGATTGTCCACATTTTCCCTAACGGCAAGAACGACGTCAGCCCAATGCTCATCATTTCTTCACTAGGTTGGGGACTTGGATATTGTGGTATGCCACATATTTTGGTTAGATTTATGGCAACCAAAGACAAAAAAGTTTTCAAGCCAGCCACAGTTATTGCCAGTGTTTGGTGTGTGCTTACCTTGGCTGCCGCCGTCGTAATTGGTATTTTGGGCAGTGTGTACATTTCGGGGCTTACTGACACTGAGAACGTATTTATCGCAGTCGTTCAAAAGCTCTTCCCACCAATCATTGCAGGCGTTATGCTGTCGGCAGTTTTGGCGGCAATTATGTCCACCGCGGACAGCCAACTTTTGGTTGCGTCTACCGCTTTTGCCAACGATTTTTATCGTGTTGCAATCCGCAAAAACGCATCCAACAAAGAAACAATTCTTGTCAACAAAATCACCATTGTGGTCGTATCTATTGTGGCAATTTTGATTGCTCTTGACCCAAACAGCTCTGTATTTACACTTGTATCTTATGCATGGGCAGGCTTTGGCGCAAGCTTTGGACCAGTAGTTTTGTTCAGCTTGTACAGCAGAAAATTGACGCTCAAAGGTGCAGTTGCTTCCATCACTTCAGGTGCGGTGGTGACAATTATTTTGTTCGTCTTGAAGTCAGTGGGCGTCATTACTTCAGGATTTTGGATGATTTATGAGATTATTCCAGGATTTGTGGTAGCCAGCGCAATGCTATGGATTGTGTCACTCATCGACAAAAAGGGTAGCGTCAATCTCAATGAAATGCATGACAAAATGCTTGCAGAACTACATTCTAAGGACGATCAAATCGAGCTTATAGGCAATGAACCAACCGAGCCAGCTACAGAGGTAGCGGAATAATCGGCAAAGTCAAACAACCCAACCAACTAAGCTCCTAGTCATAGGAGCTTTTTTAATCTAGTAGGGCAAGTGCAATCCAAGTAGAAATGTTGTGTAAAGCCAGCAACAAAAATCATTTTTTTGGCGAAATTTTGCTATATTTTACACAAATTTTCATAACATACTTGACATTTGGACATATTAAAAGTAATATATAAAATAAGTAAATTCAAGGAGTTTATATGAAAATCAACGGTTCACAACTTATTGTTGAGGCTCTTGTTGAGCAAGGTGTAGACACCATTTTCGGTTATCCAGGTGGTTCTGTCCTCAATATTTATGATGCCTTATATCTCAACCAAGACCGTATCACACATATCATCACAGCACACGAACAAGGTGCTGCGCATGCCGCTGACGGATATGCAAGAGCTACCGGCAAGGTAGGAGTTTGCCTAGCGACTTCAGGTCCAGGAGCTACCAATCTTGTCACTGGTATAGCAACCGCATATATGGACAGTGTTCCTATGGTTGCTTTGACGGGCAATGTAGGTCAAAGTTTGATTGGTTTGGACTCTTTCCAAGAAGTTTATATTGCGGGTATAGTTATGCCAATCACCAAGCATAGCTTTGTCGTCCGTGATGTCAACGATTTGCACGAAACAATAAGAGAGGCTTTCCGCATAGCTCAAAGCGGTCGCCCAGGTCCAGTACTTGTGGACATTCCAAAGGATATTACCGCCGCAATGGTAGAGTACACTCCAATGGGCAAAGTTGAACCAAGTCCTAATCCAACTCCATCTAAGGACGCTATTGCCAAGGCAGTTGAGCTCATCAACAATGCCGAGCGCCCAGCAGTTTTGTTTGGAGGCGGTGTCCAAACTAGCGGAGCAGAAAAGGAACTTCTAGAATTTTTGAACAAAGCTGACATTCCAGCTTGCCATACACTTATGGCGGCAGGTGTGCTAGGATATGGCGAAAGACTAAATCTTGGTCTTATCGGTATGCACGGCTCAATGTCTGCCGGCAAAACTATTGCCAATGCTGACGTAGTTGTGGCAATCGGCACTCGTTTTAGTGACAGAGTTGCTACCGACAAAGAACATTTTGCTACTCGTGCAAAGATTGTACACATTGATATTGACGCAGCCGAAATCAACAAGAACGTAGCTTGTGATTGTGCAGTTATCGGCGATGTCAAAGAGACACTTCAAGCTATGCTACCATCTATCAAGTCAGCCGTTCACAACGATTGGCTTGCGGTGATTGACGACTGGAAAAAGTACGATTACAAGCCAACCGACATCGAAGGAGTACTTCGTCCACACCAAGTTGTGGCATCTGTGAGCGAGGCTATTGGCGAAGATGGCATCATTGTGACCGACGTAGGTCAACACCAAATGTGGGCTGCCCAATACGGCAAGCGAGTAAAACCTCGTTCATTCTTGACCAGTGGCGGTCTTGGTACAATGGGTTATGGCTATGGCGCATCAATCGGCGCTCAATACGCATTCCCAAATCGTAAAGTTGCGCTATGCACAGGCGACGGCTGTTTCCACATGAATCTCAACGAGCTTTGCACCAGCGTAAAATACAACTTGCCAATCGTAACTGTCGTATTCAACAACCAAGTTTTGGGTATGGTAAGACAATGGCAAACTCAATTCTATCAAAGAAGATATTCTTCAACTACTTTGGAGAGAGCTACTGACTATATCAAGCTTGCAGAGGCTTTTGGAGCTTTGGGATTTAGAGCTACCACCAAAGAAGAGCTAGACAAGGCACTCGAAGAGGCATTTGCTTCAGGCAGACCTTGCGTAATTGATGCAGTCATTGACAGAGATGAAAAAGTTTTGCCAATGATACCTGCAGGAAAAACTATCGACGAAATTATTATGTAATCATATATTGGAGGAAACATAAATGATTAAAAAATATTATGACACAGATTGTGATCTCAAAATGCTTGACGGCAAGACCGTTGCTGTCATCGGCTTTGGTTCTCAAGGACATGCTCACGCTATGAACCTTGCAGACAGCGGTGTAAACGTAGTAGTAGGTTTGCGCCCAGGTAGCAAGCACGAAGAAAAGGCTAAGAAAGCTGGTCTAACCGTTATGCCAGTGGCTGAGGCTGCTAAGGCTGGCGATATTGTTATGATGCTTGTACCAGACGAACTTTGCGCTGACATTTACAACGAACAAGTTGCTCCAAATATGAAAGATGGTGACGTGCTTATGTTTGCTCACGGACTTTCTATTCACTACAACCTCATCAAGCCAGCTAAGAACATTGACGTCATCATGGTTGCTCCAAAAGGACCTGGACACACTGTTAGAAGTCAATATCTAGAAGGTCGTGGCGTTCCATCACTTATCGCTATTCACCAAGATTATACCGGCAAGGCAAAAGAATATGCTTTGGCTTATGCTAGCGGTATTGGCGCAGGCAGAGCAGGTATCCTCGAAACAACATTCAGAGAAGAAACAGAAACTGACCTATTCGGTGAGCAAGCTGTTCTTTGCGGTGGCGTAACCGAGCTTATGAAAGCTGGCTTTGATACATTGGTAGAGGCTGGTTATGCTCCAGAAATGGCTTACTTTGAGTGTATTCACGAGATGAAACTTATCGTTGACCTTATCAACAGCGGTGGTTTTGGCAAGATGAGATATTCTATCTCCAACACAGCAGAATACGGTGACTACCGCACAGGTAAAAGACTTATCACCGAAGAAACACGTAAAGAAATGAAGAAAGTTTTGCACGAAATCCAAGACGGAACATTCACCAGCGAGTGGATGACCGAGAACAAGAGCGGAAGATGTGCACACTTCCTTGCAACTCGTCGTATGGAGGCTGAACACCCACTTGAAAAAGTTGGTGCAGAACTTCGTGAGATGATGAGCTGGCTCAAAAAATAACAAAACTTATAGGTCACTCTTTTGGGGTGACCTATGACATATTTGCCAAGAGAAATCAAGTGCAAAAGTGATGAGCTTTTGCATTTTGCTCAAAAGGAGTTTTTATGACACTTAGAAGTAGATATTTGACTGAGGGAGCAGAAACAGCACCCCAAAGATCACTTTTGTATGCTTGTGGCTTTACAAAAGAAGAACTAGATAGACCACTTATCGGTATTGTGTCCGCACACAGCGACATTGTGCCTGGACATATCAACTTGGACAAGATTACCGAGGCTGTCAAAGCGGGCGTTAGACTTGCTGGCGGTACTCCAATTATGGTGCCATCTATCGGCGTATGCGACGGCATTGCTATGGGACACGTGGGTATGAAATACAGCCTAGCATCTCGTGAGCTCATCGCAGACAGCGTCGAAACTATGACTATGGCGCATTGTTTTGATGGACTTGTGCTCGTGCCAAACTGCGACAAAATCGTTCCAGGCATGGTTATGGCGGCAGTGAGAATGAACATTCCGGCAGTCGTGGTAAGCGGTGGTCCTATGATGGCTGGTCTTGTGGGCGGTTGTGAGGTATCACTATCTAAAATGTTCGAGGCTGTCGGCGCACGCAAAGCTGGCATAATTGATGACGGCGAATTGTTGGAATACGAACAAAACGTTTGTCCAACTTGCGGTTCTTGCAGTGGTATGTATACAGCCAATTCTATGAATTGCCTATGCGAGGCCATTGGTATTGCGCTCCCAGGCAATGGCACAATCCCAGCCGTTGCAAGTGCTCGTATTGCGCTTGCCAAACACGCTGGTATGGCTATTATGAATCTTGTCAACAACGACATCAAGGCTCGTGACATTATCAATGAGAAATCTATCCGCAATGCGCTTGCTTGTGATATGGCGTTGGGTTGCAGCAGCAACAGCGTTTTGCACTTGCTTGCTATTGCCAACGAGGCAGGTTTCCCACTAGATCTCAATATCATCAACGAAATCAGTGCCAAGACTCCAAACTTGTGCCACCTAGCTCCTGCAGGTCCTACGCACATGCAAGACCTCTATCATGCTGGCGGAGTCCAAGCCGTGCTTAGCGAGCTTGCTCGTGGCAACTATATCGACCCATCTGCTATCACCTCAACAGGTAAGAGCGTGGGCGAAAATATCCAAGGCATTCGCCTTACCAAATTCGACACAATTCGCTCAATCGACGAGCCATATTCTTCCAACGGCGGTATAGCTATTCTTTGGGGCAACATTGCCAAGAATGGTTGTGTAGTCAAGAGAAGTGCAGTAGCCCCTGAGATGCTCACTCACACTGGTCCAGCGAGAGTTTTCGACAGCGAAGACGACGCAATCAGTGCAATTTATGCGGGCAAGATTGTGGACGGCGACGTGGTAGTTATCCGTTATGAAGGTCCAAAGGGCGGTCCTGGTATGAGAGAAATGCTCAATCCAACTTCCGCACTTGCAGGCATGAAACTTGACAAGAGCGTTGCACTCATCACCGATGGCAGATTTAGTGGTGCAAGCCGTGGTGCGTCTATCGGTCACGTAGCTCCCGAGGCGGCAATGGGTGGCGAAATCGGATTGCTCCAAGAGGGCGACATTATCACGATAGACATTCCAAACAATGCTGTCAATGCCCAAGTAACACAAGAAGAATTTGCTCAAAGAAGAGCAGCACAAGTTATGCCAGAGCCAAAAATCAAGACTGGCTGGCTCTCAAGATATGCGAGAATGGTCACAAGTGCCGACAAGGGCGCTGTGCTAAAATAAGGAAGAATATGCTTACACTAGACAAAGTTTATCACGCTTCTTACGTACTCAAAGAAGCTATCCGCACCACAGACGTAATCCAAGCTCCAAAGCTTAGAAGTGGTTGCGACTTGTATCTCAAAACCGAAAACCTTCAAGTGACAGGTTCATTTAAGGTTAGGGGAGCTTATTACAAAATCTCCCAACTCACCGACGAAGAAAAAAAGCGTGGTGTAATTGCTTGTTCGGCAGGCAATCACGCCCAAGGCGTAGCCCTTGCAGCAACCAAGAGCGGTATTAGTTCGCTCATTTGTTTGCCAGACGGCGCACCTATCTCCAAGGTAGAGGCTACCAAGAGTTATGGCGCTCAAGTATGTTTGGTCAAGGGTGTGTACGATGACGCTTACAACAAGGCGTTGGAGCTCAAAGAAGAATGCGGATATACATTTATTCACCCATTCAACGACCCCGATGTCATCGCTGGTCAAGGCACAATCGGACTAGAAATTTTGGACCAAATCAAAGACCTTGACGCTGTCGTTGTACCTATCGGTGGCGGTGGACTTATCTCAGGCATTGCCTTTGCTATCAAGTCTTTGAAACCACAAATCAAAGTGTACGGCGTACAAGCAACGGGCGCTCCAAGTATGAAAAAATCTATCGACGACGAAGAGATTGTCAAGCTTGATTCGGTTGCAACCATTGCTGATGGTATTGCAGTCAAACAACCGGGCGATCTCACTTACGAGATTTGCAAAAAGTATGTTGATGAGATTGTGACAGTCAACGATGATGAAATATCTACCGCAATTTTGGCACTTATCGAACAACACAAGATGATTGCCGAAGGTGCAGGCGCTGTTGCGGTTGCTGCTGTTATGTTCGACAAGATCCCAGTCGAGGGCAAGAAAGTTTGCTGTATTGTATCGGGCGGTAATATCGACGTGACAATTCTTAGTAGAGTTATCAAGCGTGGCTTGTTGATGACAGGCAGAAATCACGCTATGACTATCGAGCTACCTGACAAACCAGGTCAGCTTGCGCACGTTGCCAACATTGTCAGCAACCTAGGTGCCAACGTTATTGCAGTACACCACGAGCGTTCTAATGAGGGCAGTGATGTCAATGGTTGTTTCTTGCGTATCGAAATCGAAACCAAGAACTTTGACCACATTCAACAAATAAGAAACCAACTCACAAGCGAAGGCTTTAAGTTGGTATAAGGAGGAGTTTATGAAAGTTATATCAACCCCAAATGCACCACAAGCAATCGGACCATATTCCCAAGCTATGGTGACAGGTGACCTTGTGTTCACCTCTGGTCAAATCGCTATAGATCCAGCTACCGGCAACATTGCAGGTAGCAATATCGAAGAACAAACTCACCAAGTTTGTCGCAATATCAAGGCCTTGCTTTCAGCTAGTGGCAGTGATATCAACAATGTAGTCAAGACAGTATGTTTCCTTGCAGATATGGTGGATTTTGCTACGTTCAACATTGTTTATTCCCAATATTTTACTTCTTGCCCAGCAAGATCTTGCGTAGCTGTCAAGACTTTGCCAAAGAACGTGTTGGTAGAGATTGATACGGTGGCAGAACTCAACAAATAAACAGTGTACAAGCCAAATTGTTAGAATACCAACAATTTTTCAATATTTTGAGCAAAAGTTTCCCTTATGACAAGGGGAGCTTT
>OQVS01002782.1_pt1 | contig 10885 bp, 6 predicted proteins | sample 1691601 | NCBI WGS metagenome assembly OQVS01 (sample SAMN03418268, study PRJEB22391) | human gut metagenome | biome: human-gut; feature: organic feature; material: feces | host: Homo sapiens | place: Tanzania | collected 2013-01 | reverse complement strand
CCTTGAGCAGCTGGAAGTTCTGCATGTTGCGGGCACCGATCTGCACCACGTCCACGTACTCTTCAAATTCGGGGATGCGGTCCTCGCTCATCAGCTCGGAAACGATGGGCAGACCGGTGGCCTCGCGGGCCTTGACCATGTCGAGGATGCCCTCGGTCTCCAGACCCTGGAAGGAGTAGGGAGAGGTGCGGGGCTTGTAGGCACCGCCGCGGAAGAGGGCGGCACCACCGGCCTTGACGCTCTGGGCGATGCGGAGCGCCTGCTCCTCACTCTCGATGCTGCACGGGCCGGCCATGACGGCGATCTTCTCCCGGCCGCCGATCCGGACGCCGCCGCAGTCGATGACCGAGTCGGCGGGGTGGAACAGGCGGTTGGCGCGCTTATACGGGGCCGACACACGGGTCACGTTGTCGATCCAGGGGTTGGCGAGCACATCGCGCTCGTCGATCTTGGTGGTGTCGCCCACCAGACCGAAGACGTTGTAGTCCTTGCCGGTGATCAGGGTGACATCGAGGCCCTGCTTTTCAAAGCGGTCCACGATCTTTTCCAGTTCTTCCTTTGGGGTGCCTTTTTTCGTCGAGATGATCATCTTCTTGCATTCCTTTCCCTTTTATCAACGTGTCAACCTCTCAGTCTGCTTCGCAGACTGAGAGGTTTTTCCTTATTGCACCATGTGCGATTGTGCGCCGCCGTCCAGCCGGAGCAGCTGCACCAGATAACTGCATGCGTGGAGATAGCCGCCGATGCCCTCGCCTGCAAAGCGGCCCTGACAGCCGAACGAGACGACGTCCGTGTTCCGGAACGGCTCCCGGCCGCTGGGTTCGCTCATGAGCACCTCCACGGCGGGCACACCGCAGAGCTGCAGCGCTTCCAGAATGGCCACGCTGTAATAGGCATAGCCGCCCGGATTGAGGATGATGCCGTCGGCGCGGCCTGCGGCCGACTGGATCTCATCAATGATATCGCCCTCGTGGTTGGACTGGAAGAAATCCGGCTCGATGCCCATCTGCTGGCAGCAGACGTCCAGATAATCCAGCAGGCCGTTGTAGTCCACTTCGCCCTCCACACCGGGCTCAGTGAAGCGGGTGATGTTGATGTTTGGCCCGTTAATGAACAAAAATCGCATCCAATGCCTCCAATGCCGCCGCAACGGCGTCTGCAACGGTCGTTTCGTTCGGGATGACCGCATCGGCTGCGGCCAGATAGAGCGGGCGGCGCTGTGCTTCCATGGCTTTCAGCGCCTCGGCGCTGGTGGAGAGCGGACGCCCGCCGCCCACAGTCAAGGCGTCCAGCGGGCGGTCGATGAAGAGCACCACGCCGTTCTGCCGCAGGGCCCGCAGGTTTTCGGGCCGCTTGATGACCCCGCCCCCGCAGGAGAGCACCTGACGGCCCTCTCTGGCAAAGCGGGCCGTCTGCTCGGCCTCCCGTGCCCGGAAGCCATCCTCGCCCTCTGCGGCGAAGAGGTCCGGGATGCTGCGGCCCGCGGCCCGGACGATCTCCTCATCCAGGTCCACGAACCGTTTGCCCAGCCGGTCGGCCAGCGCACGGCCGATGGTCGTTTTGCCGCAGGAGGGCATCCCGATGAGCGCCACGTTCAGCTGTTCTTTCCGGAGCTGGGCGGTGATGGCGCGGATCTCGGCCGGGGCATCGTCAAATTTGCGGTCCAGGAAGTATTCCGCCGCATACACGGCCTGAGCCACCAGCATTTCGAGGCCGCCCACGGCCACCGTCACGCCCGCCTCCTCGGCGCGCAGGATGAGTTCCGTTTTATCCGGATTGTAGACCACGTCGAGGACGGCTTCCAGCCCCGGCATCGCGGCCACATCCAGATTGCAGACCCCCACGTTCGGGTACATGCCCGCCGGGGTGGTGTTGATGACAATGTCGGCCCCGCTGTGGACGGCTTCTGCATAGGAGTACGGCATGGCCTGGATGGAACAGCCCACCGCTCAGCACTCTGGCCGCGCCCTTATCTTTTGCCACGGCGCTCGTGGTGTTGTGGGTGCCGCCGGTGCCCAGAATGAGAACGGTCCGGCCCGCGAACTCCACGCCGTGGGCATCGGCCAGGTAGGCAAAGCCGAGATAGTCGGTGTTGTAGCCGTAGAGCAGGCCGTTCCGGTTCACGACCGTGTTCACGGCCCCGATGGCCTTGGCGCGCGGGTCGATGTAGGAGCAGGATTCCATGACCAGCCGCTTATACGGGATGGTCACATTGATCGCCCGGAAGGCCCGCCGGGTCAGGAAGGCCCGCGCCTCCTCCTCGGTGGGCAGCGGGCACAGGTCGTACCGGTAGCCGCAGAGCATCTCGTGGATGATCTTCGAGTACGAGTGCCCCAGTTTGGAGCCGATGAGTCCGTATTCCATTTACAGCTCCTCCTTGCGGTAAGCGGTGGGCTGTTCCATCCAGGCCATGCCGTACTTCGCGGTCAGCAGGTCGCCGACGGCCAGCGCCGCCGCGCAGGTCTGCACGATGGCCGCACGGGGCACGATGCAGGGGTCGTGACGGCCCTGGATGGAAAGTTCCGCGTTCTGTTTTGCGATGTAATCCACGGTATCCTGTGGTTTGTAGATGCTGGGCGTGGGCTTGACCACGGTGCGGAAGACGACCGGCATCCCATTGGAGATGCCGCCGTTCAGGCCCGCGTTGTGGTTGGTGGCCGTCACGATGCGGCCCCCCTGCATCCGGAAGGCATCGTTCGCTTCGCTGCCCTTCAGGTCAGCGAAGCCGAAGCCGGTGCCGAACTCGATGCCTTTGACGGCCGGGACCGAGAAGGCCATGTGGGCCAGCTCGCTTTCCACGCTGTCAAAATAGGGTTCGCCGATGCCTGCGGGCAGGCCGAGGATGGCGGTCTCCAGCGTACCGCCCACACTGTCGCCTGCGCTGCCTGCGGCGCGGATGGCCGCTTTCATCGGCTCTTCGGCCTCCTCGTTCAGCAGAGCGAAGCCATCGCCCCGGCTCAGCAGCGCTTCGGCCTGCGCCCCCAGTGCCGCCGGGTCGTCCAGCGCAAAGGGGGTGTCCGCAATGCCCGCACACCGCCCGATGTGGGTCACGATGTTGATGCCGGCCCGGTCGAGGGCACCCAGCACCACCGCACCGCCTGCCACCAGCGCCGCCGTGATGCGACCGGAAAAGTGTCCGCCGCCCCGCGCGTCCTGAAAGCCGTGGTATTTGGCATAGGCCGTGTAATCCGCATGGCCGGGGCGGAGCAGGTCGGCGGTCTTGGCATAGTCGCCGCTGCGGGTGTTCTGGTTCTCGATCATCAGGGCGATGGCGGTGCCGGTCGTCCGGCCGTTCACAACTCCGGAGAGGAACTGCACCCAGTCCGCCTCCACGCGGGGGGTGGACAGGCCGTCGCCCCGCGCCCGGCGCTTGTCCATGCAGGCGGCGAGGAACACCTCATCCACCGGCACCCCCGCCGCCATGCCGTCCAGCACGGCACCGATGGCACGGCCATGGCTCTCGCCGAAGATGGTCAGAGAGAGGGCAGACCCGAACGTGTTCTTCATGGTCATTCCTCCATGCCCAGCAGGGGGCGCAGGCCCTCCACCGGGATGGTTTCAGCGCGCCAGCAGCCCAGACCCGGCACCTTGATGATGGTGATCTGCCCGCCCTGCGCCTTTTTGTCGTGCAGCATCTCGGCCAGCACCTTTTCTTTGTTGTAGGTGGTGCGCAGGGGCAGGCCCAGGCGGCGGTAGACCGCCCGCACCCGCTTTTGCAGCGCCTTGGATTCGATCATGGGCAGCATCCCCAGCGCCACGCACTCGCCGTGGAACAGGCCCACGGTGCGGCGGCCCTTGATGCCCTTGACGGCCTCGATGCCGTGGCCGATGGTGTGGCCGAAGTTGAGGGCCTTGCGCATCCCGCGCTCGGTCTCATCCTGCTCGACGATGTTTTTCTTGAACCGCAGGCTGCGGTAGATGATCTCGTTGATCTGGCCGTCGATGTCGCCCTTTTCAAAGATGCCGAACAGTTCCGGGTCGGCCAGCAGGCTGGCCTTGACCGCCTCGGCCAGGCCGTTGATGTAGTGGCGGCGGGGGAGGGTAGCCAGGGTATCCGGGTCCACGATGACCAGTTTGGGCTGCCAGAAGGCACCCACGATGTTTTTGGTATCGCCCAGATCCACCGCCGTCTTGCCGCCGATGGAGGAATCGATCATCGAGAGCGTGGTGGTGGGGCAGTTGATGAAGTCGATGCCCCGCATATAGATAGAGGCGGCAAATCCGGCCAGGTCACCCACGACGCCGCCGCCCACCGCCACGACCAGGTCGCCGCGGCCCATGTTGAAATCGAGCATCTGCTGTAAAACGCTCTCCAGGATCTTGAAGCTCTTGCTGGCCTCGCCCTGGGGCACCGTGATGATCCGGGCCTCGCGGCACTGGTCGGCCACCCGCTGGGCATACTGGGCCGGGACGCCGCTGTCGGTGACGACGGCCACCCTGCGGTCCAGCCGGGCGAACTGGTACAGGTTCTCCAGTGCGCCGTTCTTCAGGATGATGTCATAACTGCGCTCGCCCAGATTCATGGTGAGCTTGGTTCCGATAAAATCGCTCATTTGTTGTACACTCCTAACAGCCGTACCGTGCGGCAGACATGGTTCAGCGCGCGCAGCAGCGCGGCGGTCTCTTCGGCGGTGGGGTCGCCCACCAGCTCAACGTAAAAATAGTAATCGAAGGGGACATGGGGCAGCGGGCGGCTCTTGATGGACTCCATATCGTAGCCGCTGGCACCGATGATCTGGATGACCTCAGCCAGCTTGCCGGGCTTGTTGTCCACCGTGAACAGCAGCGAGAAGCGGTTGCCCGCCGTGGGCTTTTCGCGGCTGAGGACGATGAAGCGGGTGGTGTTGTCGCCGTCGGTGTTGATGCTGGGCACCAGCACCTCCAGCCCATACAGGGCGGCAGTTTCCACGCTGGCAATGGCCGCCTTGGTCCGGTCGCCGCTCTCGGCCACGAACTTGGCCGCCATGGCCGTGTTGGGCATGGCCGTAGCCGGCAGGCGGAACTGCTTTAAGAAGGTCTCGCTCTGGGCAATGGCCTGCTGGTGGCTGTACACATGCTTCAGCTCGCTCAGCTGGGTGCCGGGCAAAACCAGCAGGTTCTGCGAGATGGGCAGGTCGTACACATCCACGACCCACAGGCCGGGGTGGTTGTAGCACAGGTCCAGCACGGCGGACACATCGCCCGCGTGGCTGTTCTCAAAGGGGACCACGCCATGGGCAGCATCGCCGCGTTCCACCGCGTCGAAGACCTCGTCCCAGGTGGGGTAGCTGACCGCCTCCGCATGGGGGAAGAGCGCCTTGAGCGCGATGTGCGCAAAGGCTCCCTCCACGCCCTGATAGGCGGCGCGGTTCCGGCCCAGCACCGCGGCCTCGTACTGCTTGGCCACATCCATCATGTGCTGCACGTGGTCGCGGTAATAGGGGCGCAGGGCGGGGTCCTGAATGCGCGCTTCGGCCTTGTCCAGCACCACGGCTTCCCGCGCGGCATCGAAGATCGGCAGACCGTGGGCCTTTTTGTATTCGGCGACCGCCAGCACAGCCGCCATCCGCCGCTCGAACAGCGCGGCCAGCGCAGCGTCCACCGTGTCGATCTCCCGGCGGGCTTTGTCCAGTGCGTCCATGGCCCACCTGGGACGAGGTCTTCGACGCGGTGGAACGCGGCGATGCAGCCCATGGCGTGGTCCCCTTTGAGAACAGCCACGCGGGCGATGTGTCCGCCGTGCTGGACCTGTGCTACAACCACCCCGGCCTGTGGGTCGTGGATGTGTACGACCTGCCCATCTCGCAGAACCTGCTGGTTTTGCCCGGCACCCAGCTGAGCGAGCTGAAGCATGTGTACAGCCACCAGCAGGCCATTGCCCAGAGCGAGACCTTCTTAAAGCAGTTCCGCCTGCCGGCTACGGCCATGCCCAACACGGCCATGGCGGCCAAGTTCGTGGCCGAGAGCGGCGACCGGACCAAGGCGGCCATTGCCAGCGTGGAAACTGCCGCCCTGTATGGGCTGGAGGTGCTGGTGCCCAGCATCAACACCGACGGCGACAACACCACCCGCTTCATCGTCCTCAGCCGCGAAAAGCCCACGGCGGGCAACCGCTTCTCGCTGCTGTTCACGGTGGACAACAAGCCCGGCAAGCTGGCTGAGGTCATCCAGATCATCGGTGCCAGCGGCTACGATATGGAGTCCATCAAGAGCCGCCCGCTGCCCCATGTCCCCTTCGATTACTATTTTTACGTTGAGCTGGTGGGCGACCCCACCGCCGAAGAGACCGCCGCGCTGCTGCGCGCGCTGAACCATGTCTGCCGCACGGTACGGCTGTTAGGAGTGTACAACAAATGAGCGATTTTATCGGAACCAAGCTCACCATGAATCTGGGCGAGCGCAGTTATGACATCATCCTGAAGAACGGCGCACTGGAGAACCTGTACCAGTTCGCCCGGCTGGACCGCAGGGTGGCCGTCGTCACCGACAGCGGCGTCCCGGCCCAGTATGCCCAGCGGGTGGCCGACCAGTGCCGCGAGGCCCGGATCATCACGGTGCCCCAGGGCGAGGCCAGCAAGAGCTTCAAGATCCTGGAGAGCGTTTTACAGCAGATGCTCGATTTCAACATGGGCCGCGGCGACCTGGTCGTGGCGGTGGGCGGCGGCGTCGTGGGTGACCTGGCCGGATTTGCCGCCTCTATCTATATGCGGGGCATCGACTTCATCAACTGCCCCACCACCACGCTCTCGATGATCGATTCCTCCATCGGCGGCAAGACGGCGGTGGATCTGGGCGATACCAAAAACATCGTGGGTGCCTTCTGGCAGCCCAAACTGGTCATCGTGGACCCGGATACCCTGGCTACCCTCCCCCGCCGCCACTACATCAACGGCCTGGCCGAGGCGGTCAAGGCCAGCCTGCTGGCCGACCCGGAACTGTTCGGCATCTTTGAAAAGGGCGACATCGACGGCCAGATCAACGAGATCATCTACCGCAGCCTGCGGTTCAAGAAAAACATCGTCGAGCAGGATGAGACCGAGCGCGGGATGCGCAAGGCCCTCAACTTCGGCCACACCATCGGCCACGGCATCGAGGCCGTCAAGGGCATCAAGGGCCGCCGCACCGTGGGCCTGTTCCACGGCGAGTGCGTGGCGCTGGGGATGCTGCCCATGATCGAATCCAAGGCGCTGCAAAAGCGGGTGCGGGCGGTCTACCGCCGCCTGGGCCTGCCCCTGCGCACCACCTACAACAAAGAAAAGGTGCTGGCCGAGATGCTGCACGACAAAAAGGCGCAGGGCGGGCAGATCACCATCATCAAGGTGCCGGGTCTGGGCTGCTGGCGCGCTGAAACCATCCCGGTGGAGGGCCTGCGCCCCCTGCTGGGCATGGAGGAATGACCATGAAGAACACGTTCGGGTCTGCCCTCTCTCTGACCATCTTCGGCGAGAGCCATGGCCGTGCCATCGGTGCCGTGCTGGACGGCATGGCGGCGGGGGTGCCGGTGGATGAGGTGTTCCTCGCCGCCTGCATGGACAAGCGCCGGGCGCGGGGCGACGGCCTGTCCACCCCCCGCGTGGAGGCGGACTGGGTGCAGTTCCTCTCCGGAGTTGTGAACGGCCGGACGACCGGCACCGCCATCGCCCTGATGATCGAGAACCAGAACACCCGCAGCGGCGACTATGCCAAGACCGCCGACCTGCTCCGCCCCGGCCATGCGGATTACACGGCCTATGCCAAATACCACGGCTTTCAGGACGCGCGGGGCGGCGGACACTTTTCCGGTCGCATCACGGCGGCGCTGGTGGCAGGCGGTGCGGTGGTGCTGGGTGCCCTCGACCGGGCCGGCATCAACATCGTGACCCACATCGGGCGGTGTGCGGGCATTGCGGACACCCCCTTTGCGCTGGACGACCCGGCGGCACTGGGGGCGCAGGCCGAAGCGCTGCTGAGCCGGGGCGATGGCTTCGCTCTGCTGAACGAGGAGGCCGAAGAGCCGATGAAAGCGGCCATCCGCGCCGCAGGCAGCGCAGGCGACAGTGTGGGCGGTACGCTGGAGACCGCCATCCTCGGCCTGCCCGCAGGCATCGGCGAACCCTATTTTGACAGCGTGGAAAGCGAGCTGGCCCACATGGCCTTCTCGGTCCCGGCCGTCAAAGGCATCGAGTTCGGCACCGGCTTCGGCTTCGCTGACCTGAAGGGCAGCGAAGCGAACGATGCCTTCCGGATGCAGGGGGGCCGCATCGTGACGGCCACCAACCACAACGCGGGCCTGAACGGCGGCATCTCCAATGGGATGCCGGTCGTCTTCCGCACCGTGGTCAAGCCCACGCCCAGCATCTACAAACCACAGGATACCGTGGATTACATCGCAAAACAGAACGCGGAACTTTCCATCCAGGGCCGTCACGACCCCTGCATCGTGCCCCGTGCGGCCATCGTGCAGACCTGCGCGGCGGCGCTGGCCGTCGGCGACCTGCTGACCGCGAAGTACGGCATGGCCTGGATGGAACAGCCCACCGCTTACCGCAAGGAGGAGCTGTAAATGGAATACGGACTCATCGGCTCCAAACTGGGGCACTCGTACTCGAAGATCATCCACGAGATGCTCTGCGGCTACCGGTACGACCTGTGCCCGCTGCCCACCGAGGAGGAGGCGCGGGCCTTCCTGACCCGGCGGGCCTTCCGGGCGATCAATGTGACCATCCCGTATAAGCGGCTGGTCATGGAATCCTGCTCCTACATCGACCCGCGCGCCAAGGCCATCGGGGCCGTGAACACGGTCGTGAACCGGAACGGCCTGCTCTACGGCTACAACACCGACTATCTCGGCTTTGCCTACCTGGCCGATGCCCACGGCGTGGAGTTCGCGGGCCGGACCGTTCTCATTCTGGGCACCGGCGGCACCCACAACACCACGAGCGCCGTGGCAAAAGATAAGGGCGCGGCCAGAGTGCTGAGCGGTGGGCTGTTCCATCCAGGCCATGCCGTACTCCTATGCAGAAGCCGTCCACAGCGGGGCCGACATTGTCATCAACACCACCCCGGCGGGCATGTACCCGAACGTGGGGGTCTGCAATCTGGATGTGGCCGCGATGCCGGGGCTGGAAGCCGTCCTCGACGTGGTCTACAATCCGGATAAAACGGAACTCATCCTGCGCGCCGAGGAGGCGGGCGTGACGGTGGCCGTGGGCGGCCTCGAAATGCTGGTGGCTCAGGCCGTGTATGCGGCGGAATACTTCCTGGACCGCAAATTTGACGATGCCCCGGCCGAGATCCGCGCCATCACCGCCCAGCTCCGGAAAGAACAGCTGAACGTGGCGCTCATCGGGATGCCCTCCTGCGGCAAAACGACCATCGGCCGTGCGCTGGCCGACCGGCTGGGCAAACGGTTCGTGGACCTGGATGAGGAGATCGTCCGGGCCGCGGGCCGCAGCATCCCGGACCTCTTCGCCGCAGAGGGCGAGGATGGCTTCCGGGCACGGGAGGCCGAGCAGACGGCCCGCTTTGCCAGAGAGGGCCGTCAGGTGCTCTCCTGCGGGGGCGGGGTCATCAAGCGGCCCGAAAACCTGCGGGCCCTGCGGCAGAACGGCGTGGTGCTCTTCATCGACCGCCCGCTGGACGCCTTGACTGTGGGCGGCGGGCGTCCGCTCTCCACCAGCGCCGAGGCGCTGAAAGCCATGGAAGCACAGCGCCGCCCGCTCTATCTGGCCGCAGCCGATGCGGTCATCCCGAACGAAACGACCGTTGCAGACGCCGTTGCGGCGGCATTGGAGGCATTGGATGCGATTTTTGTTCATTAACGGGCCAAACATCAACATCACCCGCTTCACTGAGCCCGGTGTGGAGGGCGAAGTGGACTACAACGGCCTGCTGGATTATCTGGACGTCTGCTGCCAGCAGATGGGCATCGAGCCGGATTTCTTCCAGTCCAACCACGAGGGCGATATCATTGATGAGATCCAGTCGGCCGCAGGCCGCGCCGACGGCATCATCCTCAATCCGGGCGGCTATGCCTATTACAGCGTGGCCATTCTGGAAGCGCTGCAGCTCTGCGGTGTGCCCGCCGTGGAGGTGCTCATGAGCGAACCCAGCGGCCGGGAGCCGTTCCGGAACACGGACGTCGTCTCGTTCGGCTGTCAGGGCCGCTTTGCAGGCGAGGGCATCGGCGGCTATCTCCACGCATGCAGTTATCTGGTGCAGCTGCTCCGGCTGGACGGCGGCGCACAATCGCACATGGTGCAATAAGGAAAAACCTCTCAGTCTGCGAAGCAGACTGAGAGGTTGACACGTTGATAAAAGGGAAAGGAATGCAAGAAGATGATCATCTCGACGAAAAAAGGCACCCCAAAGGAAGAACTGGAAAAGATCGTGGACCGCTTTGAAAAGCAGGGCCTCGATGTCACCCTGATCACCGGCAAGGACTACAACGTCTTCGGTCTGGTGGGCGACACCACCAAGATCGACGAGCGCGATGTGCTCGCCAACCCCTGGATCGACAACGTGACCCGTGTGTCGGCCCCGTATAAGCGCGCCAACCGCCTGTTCCACCCCGCCGACTCGGTCATCGACTGCGGCGGCGTCCGGATCGGCGGCCGGGAGAAGATCGCCGTCATGGCCGGCCCGTGCAGCATCGAGAGTGAGGAGCAGGCGCTCCGCATCGCCCAGAGCGTCAAGGCCGGTGGTGCCGCCCTCTTCCGCGGCGGTGCCTACAAGCCCCGCACCTCTCCCTACTCCTTCCAGGGTCTGGAGACCGAGGGCATCCTCGACATGGTCAAGGCCCGCGAGGCCACCGGTCTGCCCATCGTTTCCGAGCTGATGAGCGAGGACCGCATCCCCGAATTTGAAGAGTACGTGGACGTGGTGCAGATCGGTGCCCGCAACATGCAGAACTTCCAGCTGCTCAAGG
>OQVS01002781.1_pt1 | contig 10890 bp, 9 predicted proteins | sample 1691601 | NCBI WGS metagenome assembly OQVS01 (sample SAMN03418268, study PRJEB22391) | human gut metagenome | biome: human-gut; feature: organic feature; material: feces | host: Homo sapiens | place: Tanzania | collected 2013-01 | reverse complement strand
TATTATCAGCGCAGCAGCGAGACGGTGGATTTGGCGGCTTGGCAGGACGCTGTGAGCTTTTTTGCGGAGACGAACCAGCTGGGCGTGGTCGGCAGCTTTATCGAGGACAAGCTGCCCGCGGCTGGCGAGGTGTTTTCCTACAAGCACCATTATCTGCTGCACGCTTTGGAGAGCGACGTTTTGCTGGATTTGCTGGCGGCGATGGAGCAGAAGCAGACGGTGCGCATTGAAAGCTGCACGTCGAAGGGGCGGAGCCTGTCGCTGCGTGTGCTGCCGCTGAAGATTTATGTGAGCACGCAAAGCGGCAGGCGTTATGTGCTGTGCTGGTATTTTAAGGCGCAGCGGATTATTTTCTGTCGTCTGGATAATCTGGAGCGCGTTCTGGAGGCGGAGCCGACGCCGGATTATGACAGGCTTTACGCTCTGGCCGAGCAGCTGGAGCAGAAGCTTTGGGGCGTGTCCTTGAAGAGTAAGGCTGCGCAGCCTGCTTTGGAGCATGTGGAGCTGGTGGTGCGTATCCGTGCGGAGGAGCCGTATATTTTGCAATGTCTGGAGCGGGAGAAGCGCTGCGGCCGCGTCGAGAAATTAGATGCCGGGCGCTATTGCTTCACGGCAGATGTGCATGATGCAGGCGAAATGCTGCCGTGGCTGCGTACCTTTATTGGGCGTATTGAACGCTTTTCGTGCAGCAATAAGGCTGTGGAAGAAAAGTTCTGGCAGGATTTGGCAGCGGTGTGCGCGCTGTATGGCGTGGAGAAGGCAGGTGAGGCGTGAGATGAGCACTGTGTTTAGCGAGGTTTACGGGACCTATTATAATGTTGTGGCGAAGGTGCTGGCGCAGGCTATGGAGGGCAGGCTGTCGGCAGAGGGGCTGCAGGAGCTTGTGCGTGCCGGAGGCTATGGCGACAGTGCGCTGCAGCTTCTGCCTGCGCTGGGCGAGGGCACGTGGAGGCTGCTTACGCCGGAGCTGAAGACGCCGCTGCAAAATAAGCCGACGATGCCGCTGACTATTTTGCAAAAAAGATGGCTGAAAACGCTGCTGCTGGATGAAAAGATTGGCCTGTTTTTTACTGATGAGCAAATTGCTCAGCAGCAGGCCGCTTTGCAGGAGGTGGAGCCGTTATATAAGCCGGAGCAGTTTGTCTTTTTCGACCGCTTTGTGGATGGCGATGCTTATAGCAATCCGCGCTACAGGGAGAACTTTAGGGAAATCCTGCAGGCTGTGCGCGAAAAGCGTCTGCTCAATGCGTCCTACAGGAGCAACAGAGGGACGATTATCGTCTGGACGGATTTGCTGCCTGTGTCCTTGGAGTATTCGGCGAAGGACGACAAGTTCCGCTTGCAGGCGATAGCGGAGCGCAAGCAGGTGACGCTTAATTTAGGCAGACTGATATCTGTGGAGGCTGGTGAGGCAGCGGCGCAGGTAAAGCCCTTGAAGAAGAGCGAGCTGGTACGGCAGAGGCTGGTGCTGGAAATTGAGGATGAGCGCAGCACGATGGTAAGGGCGCTGATGCATTTTTCGGACTTGGAGAAGGAGACGGAAAAGCTGGACGAGACGCATTATCTGCTCACGGTAAAGTATGATAAGGGCGACGAGACGGAAATGCTTTTCCGTGTGCTGAGCTTTGGGCCGACGCTCAGGGTGCGCGAGCCGGAGAGCTTCAAGGAGCTTATTAGAGAGAAGCTGCGCGAGCAGCTGCAATAAAAAAGACAGAGGATAGTGTTTGGCGCACAATCCTCTGTTTTTTTATGCTGCTTCAGCCCACTCCGGGAAAAGCGTTGACAAATTTAATTTTGATATCCGGGAAAGAGTCTACGTACTGAATCGTAAAATCCGGAAAGCTTTCGACAAACTGCCATTCCCCGATATGGTCAGGGAAGGAGGTAACCTTTTTCACCTTGAGGTCGGGGAAGGAGTCGACCACCTTGACCTTGATGTCGGCGTTATGCGTCACCACCTTGACCTTGCCGCAGAGCTTGATGCCATTGTAATAGCCATCCTTGGAAACAGCTCCTGCAAGGCACATGGACGGAATCAGCATTACGAGCATTGTGATAACTAAAAAAAGCTTAGCAAATGTTTTCATATCGCACCTCCTTGCGTTACAAACGGCTGAGCCTGATAAATTTGAGCTGCACGGACTTCCTCTATATATAATTCGCTAGAAATGCGGAGAGTCCTGCTGCGGCTCTTTTTTTCTGCAGGCAAAGCTTTTATGTTGAAATTCTGTTCGTAAAATGCTATAATAAGCTTATAAAAACACAACGAATGTTCGTTTTAACTTGACGGAGGCACTTATTATGGAAGCAGAGAGCAAAACAACAGAAAAATATTATGCCTGCATAGATTTGAAAAGCTTTTATGCTTCTGTGGAGTGCGTGGAGCGGGGGCTTGACCCCTTTAAGGCCAATCTTGTGGTGGCTGACCCTGCGCGTGGGCGTGGCGCAATCTGCCTCGCGATATCGCCTGCGCTGAAGGCTATCGGCGTGCGCAACAGGTGCAGGCTGTTTGAGATTCCGTCGTGGATTAAATATATCATAGCGAAGCCGCGCATGAAGAAGTACATGGAATACTCCAGCGCCATCTACCGCCATTATCTTGATTATCTCAGCGCTGATGATATTCATGTGTATTCGGTCGACGAGTGCTTCTTGTATTTGTCACCCTATTTGCAGCTGTACAGAAAAACGCCGCGCGAGGTCACGAGGCTGCTCATGGACGCGATTTATGAGCGGTTTGGCATTTGCGCGACCGGAGGCGTCGGCACGAATATGTTCTTGGCGAAGGTGGCGCTGGATGTGCAGGCGAAGCATAAGCCGGATAATATCGCTTATCTTGATGAAGAATTATTCAAGCAGACGATGTGGCAGCATAAGCCGATAACGGATATCTGGAATATCGGTAGAGGCATTGCCAAAAGGCTGGCGCAGCACGGCATTTATGACCTGCATGGCGTGACTATGGCTGACGAGCGGTGGTTATATAAGGAGTTTGGCGTGAATGCGAGGTATCTTATCGACCACGCTTGGGGGCGCGAGAGCTGCACGATGCAGCAGCTCAAGAGCTATCAGCCAAAGACGCACAGCATTTCGAACAGCCAGATTCTTTTTGAGGATTATGCCTATGAGGACGCGCTGATTGTGCTGGTGGAGATGGTGGAATTTTTGGCGCTGAAGCTGGTAGAGAAGCAGATGCAATGCAGCTCGATAAGCATGCACATCAGCTACAGCAAGGATTGCTATGCGCCGACCGGCGGCAGCCGTCGTCTGCCGCAGCCTACGGATTCCTTTCAGGTGCTGGAGGATTTTTTCGTTGAGCTGTATAAGGAAAAGACGCTGCGCAATCAGCCGATAAGAAAGCTGGCAGTCTGCGCGGATAATCTCGTTTGGCTGGGGAGTGCGGAGCAGTCGCTGTTTGACTCGTATGCTGTGGATGAGGAGAAGGACAGAGATGTGCAGCAGGCGCTGCTTGATATCAAGGATAAGTATGGCAAAAATTCTATTCTGCGTGGGATAAGCTATCGGGAGAAGGCGACAGGCAGGCTGAGGAATAAGCTGATTGGAGGTCATAACGGTGAGTGAGCATAAATGTTTTCGCAAGGGCGGCAGAAGAGAGGCGGCGCGTAATCCTTACGCAGAGCGGGAAGGCAGCGAAGGCTGCAGCTGCGAGCGTGCGAAGCAGTTCGCGGCGTTTGATGCTTTGCGCGGCTTTGAGGATTTTATCGAGGAGGCGAAGCTGGACGCCGAAGAAACGTATGATAGGTAGCGGTGCGGAGAGCATTGAGCTGTGAGGACGCAGGCGGAGAGTAAGCCAAAGTATTCTGCTGGAATTTACGGAGTATGCTATAATAGGTATATAATGCTCTGACTTCTTGAGGTTTGAGAAAAGATTAGCTTATGTATGGAAAGAAGGTCTGCGGATGGACGAGGTTTTCAAGAATATAAATACAGGCTTATGTGCCTTTTTGGATAAGACGCCGAATAGCTTTTTTGCTGTGCAGAATATTAAGGAACGCTTGGCGGAGGCTGGCTTTACGGAGCTGCAGGAAAGCAAAAAATGGCAGCTGCAGGCTGGCGGAAAATATTACGTCAGCCGTAATGGTTCAGCGCTGCTGGCCTTTGTGCTGCCGCAGGCGGAGTATCTCGGCTTTCAGATTTATGCCTGCCACTGCGATTCGCCTGCGTTTAAGCTGAAGCATAACGCGGAAATCGTGGTGGACGAAAAGTACGTGAAGCTGAACGTAGAAAAGTATGGCGGTATGCTGCTGAATACGTGGCTGGACAGGCCGCTGTCGCTGGCCGGACGCGTGCTGTGCAGCGTGGAGGGCAGGCTGGAGACACGTCTGCTGAATATTGAGCAGGATTTGCTGATGATTCCTAATCTGGCTATCCATATGAATAAAGAGGCGAACGAAGGCTTTAAGCTCAACGCGCAGACGGATATGCTGCCGCTTGTGGGCGGCCTTACGGCGAAGGGCGGTCTGCAAAGGCTGGTGGCCGAAGGGTGCGGTGTAAGTCCGGAGCAGCTTGTGGATATGGAGCTTTTCCTTTATAACAGGATGCCTGCGACCACCGTTGGTCTGGAGCAGGAATATGTGGCCAGCGGCAGGCTGGACGATTTGCAGTGCGTCTTTGCCGGACTGGAGGGCTTCTTGGCTGCGGAGGCAGGCGCAAGCGTGCCGCTCTTCTGCATGCTCGACAATGAGGAGGTCGGCAGCGGCACGAAGCAGGGCGCAGGCGCGTCCTTCCTGAAGGATGTGCTGCAGCGTATCAACAGAGGCTTAGGCAAGGACGAGGAGGATTATCTGGTGGCGCTGGCCAACAGTTTGATGCTGTCGGCGGACAATGCGCACGCTCTGCATCCGAATCATACGGAAAAGAACGATTTGTCGAATAAGGCTTATCCCAACGAAGGCGTGGTTGTCAAATACAGCGCCAACCAAAAATATACGACGGATGCTGTGTCGGGCGCTTTGGTGCAGCTGCTGGCGAAGAGGGCAGGCGTACCGCTGCAGGTTTTCTATAATCGCTCGGACATGACAGGCGGCTCTACGCTAGGCAATATTTCTGCTGCTCAGGCGGCGGTGAAGGCTGTGGACATAGGCTTGGCGCAGCTGGCTATGCATTCAGCCTACGAGCTGGCTGGCGTGAAGGATACAGCGTATCTGGCAGCCTTGGCGAAGGAATTTTTTGCGGCCAGCGTGGTGGAGGCTGCTGACGGAGCATATTATTTGCAGTGATGAAGAATTTTTGTAAGGCGGTGAGATGATGAGATTAAGAAAAATATTTAAGTGTGCGCTGCTGTCGTGCGGCCTGCTTTCCCTGCTCGCTTGCGGCGCAGCGGCGGCTGGGCCGAAGGAGATTCCCTTTACGGCGCTGGAGGGCGTGCAGGTGGGCAATGCGCAGAATGACGCAGGCAAGACGGGCGTGACGGTGCTCTACTTCCGCGATACGGCCAAGACGGGCGTGCATATCAGCGGCGGCGGCCCTGCCTCCCGCGAAACGCCTGTGCTCGACCCGACGAAGGAGGACATTGGCATCAACGCTATTGTTCTGGGCGGCGGCAGTGCTTATGGTCTGGCGGCGGCGGATGGCGTGATGCGCTGTCTGGAGGAGCACAAAATCGGCTTCGATACAGGCTTTGCGCTTGTGCCGCTGGTGGTGCAGAGTGATATTTTTGATTTGTCCTATGGCAGTGCGGCCATAAGGCCGGACAGCGAGCTTGGCTATCAGGCGTGCCTTGCGGCGCTCAAGGGTAATCAGCCTGTGAGCGGCTCTGTAGGCGCTGGCACGGGTGCGACAGTAGGCAAAATCTGCGGTATGCGCCAGTCGATGAAGGCAGGCATTGGCTATTATGCTGTGCAGGTCGGTGAGCTGAAGGTGGGCGCCGTGGTTGTAGTGAATGCCTTGGGCGACATTTTTTCTGCGAAGGACGGCCGTAAGCTGGCTGGTCTGCTGAACAAGGAGCGTACAGCCTTTATGGACAGTGCGCAGGAGCTGTACCGTTTGTCAGCGCCGAAGGATTTGTATTCACGCACGAATACGACGATTGGCGCCATCGTTACGAACGGCAGGTTTGACAAGGCGCAGCTGACGCGTATTGCGGCGCAGGCTACGAATGCTTATGCACGCTGCATAAATCCTGTGGGGACGCTGGCCGACGGCGATACGATTTACGCCTCCTCCTGCGGCAAGCAGGTGCCTGCCGATGTGAACATGGTGGGTGCGCTGGCGGCAGAGGTGATGGCGCAGGCGATTGAGGATGCTGTGCAGGCGTCGAAGATGAACGACGAGGAGTATCTGCGATACTGCTTGTAAAATAAAAAAGACAGAGGCTAGTGCTTAGCATTGGCCTCTATTTTTGTTTACTATGGCTATGCTTAGATAAATAAAGCTTTTTTACGCAAAATTTATAGACTTAAGAAAAGGCGAGTGCTATAATTAAAATGAAATATTGTACAATCCTGCTAAAATGCTGTGGCAGGAGAAGCTTTTATGTATGCTGAGTATATGTTAGATAGATTTGGGGAAGAGATTTAGGAAAGGAAGGCTGCGCGGGATGGATGAAAAAAATACTTCTTTGCAGGAAATGAGTCAGGAGAAAAGCTTGCAGGCGAATGAAGTCGTTTCGAACGAGCTGCTTGCTACTGCGGCAACTGCTTTGTGGCACATTGAATATGACGAAAAGGGTGAAATGTCTAGCTGCATATGGTCGTCATCCTTCCGTAAAATGTTTGGCTATGAATCGCAGGCAGATTTTCCTGATGAGTGGGATTCATGGTTCAACCTCATTCACCCAGCTGACAAAGAGTATGTTGAGAAGGAATATACTGCTGCGCTGCAGGATTATGCTGATGCAAAGATTTATGATATTGAATATCGTATGCGCGGCAAGCAGAGCGGCTATCGCTGGTATCGCGATGTAGCGCATATCACAAGACGTGCGGACGGAACGCCTATAGTTGCAGAGGGCGTTGTTGTTTTGCAAAAATCCTCGGTGAAAGAGCAGCTGCGTCTGGCCTTGCGCGAGGCGGAGAAGGCGAATCGCGAAAGTCAGGCTAAAACGGAGATGCTGCGTCGCACGGAGGAGTTCAACCGTAGTATTTTGGATAAGTCTACCTGCGGCATGGTTTCCTACAGGCTGCCGAACCACGATAATATGTATCTGAATGCTGCGGCTTTGCGCGTGTTCGGCGCTCGCGATATCGCTGAAGCGGAGACGGAGGTGCCGCGTGCGCTGAAAGCTGCTGTTTTTAATGACCCGACAGTAGTAAAGAAGCTGATAGAGCTACAGACGCAGGACGGTTTGGTGGATTTTGAATGCCAGATTACGAATTCCAAGGGACGCACGAGCAATTTGCTGCTGCACAGCGAAACGGTTATGAATCCTTTGGGAGAGCGTATAGCCTATACAACCTTCCTTGATATTTCGGAAAACAAGCAGCTGCAGGCTATCAATGACAGGCTGTCGAAGCAGAACCATGTTATTAATGGCTTAGCGAGTGAATATTTGAGCGTGTGGCTGATTGAGGATGAGGGCAAATTCGTCAGAAGATATAAGGATACAAACGCAAATATATTTGTCAAAGAAATTATTAGCTTTGTGGAGCAGGAACCGTCCTATGCGGAGGGCATGGAGTATTATAAGCGGGTGTGTGTCCATGAGGATGACTGGGCGGAGTTTGACAAAAAAACGCGGTACGAAACAGTGCTGGCGGAAATCAGAAAGAAGCCTGTCTATAATGTTGTCTATCGCAGACATTATCAAGGCAAAATGGAGTATTTCCAGATAAGCTATGCTCTTGTTGATAAAAATAGTGACAGCAGCAACTTTGTCATGGGCTTTAAAAATATCGATGATTTGGTGCAGGCAGACCATAAGCGCAACGAGGAGCTGGCGGCGGCGCTGGCAGCAGCGGAGCAGGCTAATATAGCCAAAACGCAGTTCCTCAACAGTATGTCGCACGATATCCGCACGCCGATGAACGCGATTATCGGCTTTACGTCGCTGGCGGCTGCGCATATGGACAAGCCAGAGCTGCTGCAGGATTATTTGCAGAAAATCAGCGTTGCCAGTGAGCATCTGCTGGCGCTTATCAATGATGTGCTGGATATGAGCCGTATCGAAAGCGGCAAGATGAAGATTCTTGAGAAGCCTATGCATCTGTCGGAGCTGCTGCAGGAAATCCGCACGATTATCCAGCCCACCGCCAGCGCTAAGCAGCTGGAGCTGGTGCTTGACACGGTGGATGTTGAGCATGAGCATATTATTGCTGACAAGCTGCGGCTGACGCAGGTGCTGCTGAATATCTTGGGCAACGGCGTGAAGTTCAACAAGGTCGGCGGCATGATTAGCCTGCAGATTAAGGAGGAGCGGAACGCTCCGCAGGGCTGCGCAAATTATAAGTTTATTATCCGCGATACAGGCATCGGCATGAGCACGGAGTTCCAGAAGCATATTTTTGAATCCTTCTCGCGTGCAGAAACGGCGACGGTCAGCGGTATTCAGGGTACAGGTCTGGGCATGGCGATTACGAAAAAAATCGTCGATATGATGAATGGCACGATTGCGGTCAAGAGCAAGGTGGGCGTGGGAACAGAGTTCGACGTGTGCCTGACCTTCCGTATCGCCGGAGGCAGGAAGGCTGCTGCTAAGCCTCAGCCTGCACAGACGAAGGCGGAGATAGAGGCGGCATTGCAGGGCAAGCATATTCTGCTGGTCGAGGATAACAAGCTCAATCAGGAGATTGCGCAGACTATCCTGACGGAGGCTGGCTTTGTTATCGACACCGCCGATGATGGCACTGTGGCGGTGGAGAAGCTCAGACAGTCCGCTGCAGGGCAGTATGATTTGGTGCTGATGGATATTCAGATGCCGCTTATGGATGGCTATGAGGCGACAAGGCGGATTCGCGCCTTGAATACAGAGAATGCGTCGATACCAATTATTGCGATGACGGCGAATGCCTTCGATGAGGATAAGGAAAAGGCGCTGGCGGCAGGCATGAACGGCCATCTGGCGAAGCCGATAAATATCTGCCTGCTGAAAAAGGCCATAGCCAAGGCGCTGCTGTGAGCTGCAAAAAATGAATATATTTAGCTTTTGAGCAAAAAAATAAAAGGGCTGTCGTGATGACAACCCTTTTTTGCGTTAGGCTTCCTGCCAGCCCTTGCACAGGTCAACCCAGCCTTGGCAGTTGGCTGAGAATTTTTCCAGCTCCTCGGGCGTAAGCTCGATGGCGCTGTTGTGACTGCCGCAGGCAGGGAAGAAGGTGGCGAAGCGCTTCAGCGATTCGTCGAGATAAACCCTGACGACGGCGTTGATGCCGAAGGGGCATACGCCGCCAATCGCATGGCCGATGAGCGGCTCAACCTCGTCGGCACTGAGCATCTTGGCCTTGCAGCCGAAGAAATGCTTGTATTTGGCATTATCTACCTTGGCATCACCGGCGGTGACGATAAGGATAACGCTTTCATCGTGCAGCTTGAAGGAGAGCGTTTTGGCGATACGCGCAGGCTCACAGCCTGCGGCCTGCGCTGCCAGCTCAACGGTGGCGCTGGAGGTGGCGAACTCAATGATGCGTTCATCTGCAGCGAACTGCTTTAAATAGTCACGTACTTTAGTAATAGACATGAAATCCCCTCTTTTCATATTAAAAAAGGCTGTCGGCAAACAAGGTTGTTCTTGTACCGGCAGCCTTTGTTTGGCTTATTTTAAATTGCTTGCGATATAATCACAGCAGGCTTCGATGCCTTCAAGCTTGCATTCCGTCAGCTTGCCTGCATCACAGGCCTGTGCCAGCTCCGGGTTAATCGGCAGACGCGCAAGCACCTGCAGACCGTATTCCTTAGCCGTAGCATTGATATGGCTGGGACCAAAGATTTCGTAATCCTTGCCGTTGTCAGGGCAGTGGAAGTAGGCGTAGTTTTCAACCAGACCGATGATGGGAATGTTCATCATCTTCGCCATCTTGACAGCCTTAGCGACAATCATGGAAACAAGCTCCTGCGGCGAGGTGACGATGATGATACCGTCGACCGGCAGCGATTGGAAAACTGTCAGGGGCACGTCGCCTGTTCCCGGCGGCATGTCGACAAACATGTAATCAACGTCGCCCCAGAGCACGTCGCTCCAGAACTGCTTGACCATGCCGGAGATAATCGGACCGCGCCAGACGACCGGGTCGGTTTCGTTCGGCAGGAACATGTTGGCAGAAACAAGCTTCAGGCCGTTGGCTGCGCTCTTGGGCAGAATGCCTGCCTCGCTGGCCTGCGCCTTGCCGCTCACGCCGAGGTTTTTGCACATGGACGGACCGGTGATGTCAGCATCAAGCACAGCGCATTGCTTATTGCGGCGCTGCATAGCGCTGGCGAGCAGGCCGGTAATCAGCGATTTGCCGACGCCGCCCTTGCCGCTGACAACAGCGATAACCTTTTTTACAGAGCTGCCAGCGTTAAGCTTGGCTGTAAAATCTGTGGGTTGGTGCGCTCCTTTGGCGGAGGGACAGCCCTCGCAGCTGCTACGGTCACAGGAGGACGCGCTGCTGCATTGTTTTTCATTAGACATGGATTACACCTTCTTTGGTTAATTGTTAAGCTTTTTTAGTGAACGACTTGCAAAGCAGACCGAGTACGATGCCGCCGAAGCAGGGCACTACCCAGCCGAAGCCGATATCAAACAGAGGCAGGTTCTGCGCCAAGAAGTTGTCTAAGGCCATAAAGCGGATGTTGGCAACGCGCAGACCGTCGAAAATAGCGAAAATAGTCGTCAGTGTCAGGCAGAGACGGAAGGTCAGAGGGTCATCATGGATAATCACACGACCGATGTTGAGAATTACCAGAGCGATAATAATCGGATAAAGCATGCAGATAACAGGAATGGAGAATTTG
>OQVS01002776.1_pt1 | contig 10904 bp, 10 predicted proteins | sample 1691601 | NCBI WGS metagenome assembly OQVS01 (sample SAMN03418268, study PRJEB22391) | human gut metagenome | biome: human-gut; feature: organic feature; material: feces | host: Homo sapiens | place: Tanzania | collected 2013-01 | reverse complement strand
CCAGTCGCGCATATCGGGTCCCATGTTTGACCGCATTGACCTGCATGTCGACGTTCCCGCCGTTCTGCCGTGGGATCTGGCAAAAGCCGCCGACGGAGAATCCTCCGCCGCGATCAGGCTTCGCGTCGCCGAAGCGTTGGACAGACAGCGCGCGCGGTATGAAAAGCTTTTTCCCGATTCGGGCGTGACCAAAAACGCGCAAGCGTCGGGAACCGTTTTGGAACAAAGCGTTCGCCCGGAATCGAGCGCGACCGATCTGCTGATTAAAGCGGCGGAAAAGATGCGGCTGTCCGCGCGCGGCTATCACCGCGTCCTGCGCGTCGCCCGAACCGGTCAAACATGGGACCCGATATGCGCGACTGGTATTCATCGCCGCATTTCGGCGCGCGCGGGCATTCCTGACCGTTCACGCCCAAATAACCGCAACGGCACGGGTTCATCGCCGCGATCAGCTGAAACTGCCCCGGGTAGGTGACGTGCATGCTGACGCGGGCGACGGACACTTCGCCCGTTTCCAGCGGTTGACGCAGGGAATCCAGCGCGGCGCGCGAAAATTCGGGCAGTTCGTCCAGAAATAAAACGCCTTTGTGCGCCAGCGAAACCTCGCCGGGACGGGCTTTTTGCCCTCCGCCGATCAAAGCGGGCATCGACGCCGAATGATGCGGGGAACGGAACGGGCGTTCGGTGATCAGCCGTCCGTCGCGCAACAGTCCCGCGACCGAATGAATCATGCTGACTTCCAGAATTTCTTTGGTCGTCATGGGCGGCAACAGCCCCGGCAGACGCGCCGCCAGCATCGATTTCCCCGATCCCGGCGGACCGATCATCAGCAGATTGTGTCCGCCCGCCGCGGCGATTTCGGCGGCGCGCTTGGCGTTTTCCTGTCCTTTGATCTCCCGCATGTCGGCAAAGGCGGCGGGCGCGTCGATTTTTCCGGCGACGGGGGCGGGCAGGGGCAAGCCCTCTTTAAAGTGCAAAATCAGTTCGGACAGCGTTTCGACGGCGGCGATGTCGGAATTTCCCGACCAGGCGGCTTCGGATCCCTGGATTTTCGGGCAGACAAAGCTTTCGTTCCGTCCGGTGGCGGCGACGGCGGCGGGCAAAACCCCCGCGACGGCGGCGATGCGTCCGTCCAGTCCCAGCTCGCCCATCACGCAGACGTTTTCCAGCCGTTCGGGGGGCAGGACGCCCATCGCGCACAAAATACCGACGGCGATCGGCAGGTCGAAATGCGACCCCTCTTTAATCACGTCGGCGGGGGCGAGATTGACCGTGATGCGCTTTGACGGCAGGGCGAGCCCGACGGAGTTCATCGCGGCGCGGACGCGTTCCTTGCTTTCGCCGACGGCTTTATCGGGCAATCCGACAATCGTAAAAGCGGGCAAACCGTTGGCGATGTGGACTTCCGCCGAAATGGGCAGAACGTCTATTCCGGAAAAGGCGACTGTCGAAATCCGTGCAACCATGGCGCGATCACCAGCGCGGAACGCTTTGATGATCGCGATAGCGGCGCGAGGGATAGGATCCCTTTTGCGGCATATCGTCCTTGCCCGCGAAAACGGATTTGTCCTGCAGACGGACAAACCCCTCGTCCTCCAGTTCGGCGGCGCAGACGGCGGCGGAAACGTATTCGTCCGATTCGCAATAGAAAACTTCGCGCGTGACGGGGTGCTGCAATATGACGGTTTCGTGCGTTCCGGGAACGATGATCCGCGTGCAAGACGTTAAAAAAGCAGAAAAAATAAAGAAAAAAGCAACCTTTTTCATAATGTGTTTCCCCGTGGGCGGATCCTTTTGATAAAAAAATATTGTCATAAAAATTGATTAAAAACAAACTAACAGATAAAATCTTTCCGTTTCAACGATTAGAAAGGGAAACCCCGCAATGTCCGAAAGTTCCAATGACGGTTATGACAGAGGGGGATTTTATAAAACCTCCTCGTACGACGAAATGATGAACGCCGACGGGACGCTGTCCGCGGCGTACGCGCATTACGGCAAATGGCTTGCCAGTCAACCGCCCGAGATTTTGGAACAACGCAATAAGCAGGCGGACGTTTTGTTTCGCCGTATGGGCATCACGTTCGCGGTGTACGGCGAACAGACGGGCGTCGAACGCCTGATTCCGTTCGATCCGATCCCCCGCATCGTCACAAACGCCGAATGGGAAAGGCTGAACGCGGGAATTTGCCAGCGCGTCAAGGCGTTGAACCGGTTTTTGCAGGACGTGTACACGACGCGCGACATTTTGCGCGCGGGCGTCGTGCCGCAAGACTTGATTTTGCAAAACACGGAATACACGGCGGAAGTCGAGGGGTTCACTCCGCCGAACGGCGTTCATACGCACATTTCCGGAATTGACATCGTGCGCGTGTCCCCCGACCGGTTCTATGTGCTGGAGGATAATCTGCGTTGTCCGTCCGGCGTTTCCTATATGCTGGAAGATCGCGAGGTCATGATGCGCCTGTTCCCTGATTTGTTCAAGGAATACAACATCTTGCCCGTTAATCACTATCCGCGCGAATTAAAGCGGACGCTGGAATCTTCCGCCCCTGCCGGTGCGGAAAATCCGCGTTGCGTTCTGTTCACCCCCGGCATTTACAACAGCGCGTATTTCGAACACGCTTTTCTGGCGTCCGAAATGGGGATCGAGCTGGTCACGGGACGGGACTTGTTCGTGGATTCCGACGATTGCGTTTATATGCGCACGGTTGACGGTCCTGCGAAAGTCGATGTCATCTATCGCCGCATCGACGATAAATTCCTCGACCCCGAAACTTTCCGCAAGGATTCCCTGTTGGGGTGCCCCGGTCTGTACCGCGCGGCGATGAAAAAAAACGTCACGCTGGTCAATGCGATCGGCAACGGGGTGTGCGACGATAAATCCGTCTATCCCTATGTTCCTCAAATGATCGAGTTTTATCTGGGCGAAAAGCCGATTTTGTCGAACGTACCGACTTACACGCCGACAAAATCCGACGATCGCAAGTACGTTTTGGAACATTTGGGCGATCTGGTCATCAAAGAAACGCACGGATCGGGCGGTTACGGCATGCTGATCGGTCCCAAGGCGACCAAAGCGGAAATCGACCTGTTCCGTGAAAAGATCAAGGAACACCCCGAACGCTACATCGCTCAGCCGACGTTGGCTTTGTCGTCGTCGCCGACGTTGCAGGCGGAAGGGGTCGCGCCGCGCCACGTTGATTTGCGCCCGTTCGCGCTGATGCAAAATCCTGACAAAGTCGTCCTTGTCCCCGGTGCGCTGACTCGCGTCGCGTTGCGCGAAGGATCGCTGGTCGTCAATTCGTCGCAGGGCGGCGGCACCAAAGACACTTGGGTTATCGGGGAATAAGGGGGCAAACCAATGCTGAGCAGAACCGCAGACAATATTTACTGGATGGCGCGCATGGTTGAACGCGCGCAGGGCGTCGTCCGCCTGTTGGAAGCCGCCTATCGCATGGACAGACTGCCCGGCGGCGGCGCGGGCTGGGATCCCATTTTGACGATTTCGGGGCAGATCGACGGTTTTAAAAGGAAATACGACGAACTGACATCGAAAAACGTGCTGAATTTTATGATTTTCGATCAGGACAATCCGTCCAGCGTTTTTTCATGCGTCAAGGCGGGACGTGAAAACACCCGTTCGGAACGATCCATTCTGCCCGAAGAAATGTTTGAAAGCATCAATACGACATGGATCGATATGCAGGGGTTGTATTACGATTCGCTGGAACAGTCCGGATTTTACGAATTTTTCGAATGGGTCAAGGACAGAACGGAATTGTTCCGCGGTCAAACCGTGTCGATGATGGTTTATGACGACGCGTTCCAATTCGCGCGCATGGGGACATACATTGAACGCGCCGATTTCACCGCGCGCCTGCTGGACGTGAAGTATCATATTTTGTTGCCGCCCGACGCGACCGATCGGGGGCTGATCGATTACTACCAATGGGGCGAAATGTTGCGCTCCGTCGGCGGCTGGCACGCTTACCGCACGATTTACAAAGAGGCGCCCGTTCCGTCGAAAATCGCCGAAATGCTGATTTTCAATCCGATTTTTCCGCGGTCGATGAATAGCGCGTACGGCGAAATCGTGACCAGCCTGGGCGCTTTGCGTCCCGATACTCTGTCGCTGAAAATCGCGGCGCAGGAACACGCCTTTTTGCATACGGGAACGCTGGCGGGAATTTTAAAAGAACGGTCGCTGCACGATTTTCTGACGGATTTCGTCGGCTTTACGGCGAATTTGTCGGATCAGATCCGAAAGGATTTCATGCTGTAAATAAAAAATGGTGTCCCCAGCGAGAATCGAACTCACAGCCTCAGGTTTAGGAAACCTGCGCTCTATCCGGTTGAGCTACGGGGGACGATCCGAATACCTGTTTACCCTTTTTCGCGGTAAAAGGAAACAAAAAAATGCGGCCGGAAAACGCCCGCGCCGTCCCTTGGCGCGCGGAATGGTTTTAAATTAAATCCCCGCGTTTCGGGCGTCGCAAATCTGTAAACGTTTTTGCAGATACACCATGTCCGACAACAGGACGCCGGATTCATATATCGGGTGGTCGTAGTTGTCCGTAAAGAAATTCGGGAGGGTGCGGAAACGGACGAAGCCGCATTTTTCATAAAACGGTACGGTCAGGGGGCTGTCTCCCGTGCCGACCTGCAAAACGGAATAACCGTCCGCGTATTTGCGGACAAGAAAATCAATCAGCGCTTTGCCGTATCCGTTTCTTTGATGTTCCGGAACAACGGCGATGTTTTTGATTTCCAGTATGCCGGATCCTTCGTCGGTGACAACGCATTCGGCTTTTACGCCGTTGTCTTCAAGCACATACATCGTGCCGTTTTCCAAATAGCGGTCGATCATGTTTTCCTGTTCGTCCGCCAACAGCAGTAATGAAATAAATTGTTTTTTGCCGTCCCTGACTTCTTTTATTTCCATATCCGTCGTTCCGTTAAATTCTTGTTTGCCGTCATTCCGTAATATATATCATCGGCGTTTTTTTATTCGGTTTTTTAGAAAATTCAAAGATTGCCGAACGTGTTCGGGCGGTGCGGCGCGCGCTTTTATACCGCGGCGGAAACCTTTTCAACAAAGTCCGGCGGAATGACCCCGCCCGCGACGATCAGCAAATAATAGCGCACATAGGCGAAACGGCGACCGAGGGAATCATCGCACACGCTCCAATTAATCGGAGAGGCGTCAATGGCGCGAATGTCGGGCAGTTTGTACAGCGGTTCGTCGGCGTCAACGGATTCCGAAATGTCCGGAATTTCCATAACCGACGGACTGACGTACACCGATTCCAACAAGCCGGCATCGTCCAACGCGTTGATGTCGATGGCGAACAAATCAGCGTTGTCGATGAACGATTGAAGCGAGGGGGATTTTTCGGTCGGTCGTATGGGACAGGGAAAAGCCCTGATTCCGCGACTGCGTCCGGCAAATTTGCTTTCAAACCAGCTTACGATTTCCGCGTGCGTCGTTTTTCCGGATCTTTTGAAATAATAGCCTAAATCCGCGTTCGGATTTCTGGCGAACGACAAAAGACCGTCGGTTGAAACGGTGTTTCCTTTGGCAACGTAATGGTAAAGACGCGTCATCGTTCGACGCTTTTGTCGCGCGCCCGCGTCTGCGGGACGGTCGTTTGCGTCCGCCGTTTCGCGGCGATATCGCCCAGCGCTTGCATTAGCGGCTGTTTCGCGGGAGCGGTGGAACGCAGGGCGGACAGCGATTTCATTAGGGACGGTACGCTTTTTTGTTCGGGCAGTTTGGTCGTCCCTTTCAGTTTGACTTGCGTGTTTTCGGGCAAGGTCAGCCGTTTCAGTTTTGTGCAGTCCTGATCTTCCAGCGTCAGGGTGTCGCATTTCATTTTTCCCAGATCCAGCGTGCCGTTTTCGGGCAATCGGACGTTGCTGAGGAAAAACATCTTGCATTGTTCGGGATATTTGATGCTTTCGACGTGGCGCAAATCGCAGTCGCACAGCCCGACGATGCCCGTGCATTTGCTTAAATCCAGCGTTTTGCCGACGACGCAGTTGTTCGCGCAAAAGTCGCCCGTAAAGCTTACGCCCTTGTCGTCGGGCAGTTTGATCGACGAAAAATTGGCGTTTTCGATCTCGCTTTTACCGTCGGCGGCGGTCTTGATCGAATCGCCGAACACCAGCCCGCGAATGTCGGGGGTGAACGACTGATAGGAGTCGGGCAGGGGCTTGTCCGATTTTTTGTATTCGGACACGGTGACGCCGCCGTTCAGCTGATCGTTTCGGCGCGCCGCCATGAAATCGTTGTTTTCGCTGATGTCGCGGGGCGCGGTCAAAGCGGAAAAGCGTTCCCAATCCTTTGACAGATAACCGTTTTTATCGGCGATTTGCACGATCTTGTCGTCAACCTTTAAATAAATCGCCGACAACGGATTGCGTTCGGGAAGGATCAGCGTTTCGTAATCGTCCCTGTTGTCCGCGTGTCCGACGCATTCCGCCGATCCCTCGGGGCGTTCAATGCCCGCCATGGAGTAATAGCGCTGTCCCGCTTTCGGTTCGAATTCGTAAATGAAACCGTAGGTTTTGCCGTCCGTTTTTTTGTATTGCAGTCCCGCGCCTTTGACGCCGTCGGCGTAAGTCGCCGCCATGTCGAAATCTTTGGTCGCATAGGCGGCGTCGCGCTGACAGCGGTGGAACGTCAGGGCGAACGGCTTGTCGCCCAGCGTTCCGCCGCGGTACAGTTTTCCCGAACGGTTTTCGACGGCGGGCATTTCGTTGACGGCGCTCAGCTGTTTCGCCAGAAAAGCGTCGACGTCCGTTTCGGATTCGTTGTTACGCGCGACGTCTATCGTTTTGTTGTCGTAGGTGCGCGTGACCGCGGGAATCAGGTTGGCTTGCGCGACGGGCAGAGCGCGGCTGGTGGACAGCCCGTTTCTTTTCATGGTTTCGAACACGTCGGCAGTCGCTTTGATCGCGTCGGAGGGGGCGAAAAATGGCGAACGCACGCCCGTTCCGTCAACGATGAAGGCGTTCGGGTTTTCCGCTGCTTTCGGGTCGTAGTATGGCATCGCGTCAATGCCGTTTCGCCGCAACATGCCGACGACTTCGTCAATGCGTCTGCCGTCCATATAGACGCCCAAAGACACGGAAACGGGTTTGGTCGCATCGTCGAAATGATCGGAAAAAACTTCGCGCAATTCGTCTTTGTAAGCGGACTGTTCGATGACGTTTTCAATATGCTTCCGGTTCGACATGGAAAAATCCTTTTGCAAAATCGTAAATATTATAGCGATTTCGGCTGAAAAAGGCAAGGAAACAAAAGAAAAATCGCTCTGCCGCCGTTTGCTTTTTCGCGGAACGGGATCGGTCGACGCGCAAGACTGTCGTAAAAGACGCATGGATTTTTAATGTTTGTTTTATATACCAAAATAGTTATACTCAACGAATCCGAACGGGCTTTTCCCGTCGGTTGATTTTGTGTTTTTGAGGAGATTTTTATGAAAAAGATTGCTTTGCTGGTTGTCTTGATCGGTTCGATGATGATGTCCGCGTGCGCCGTCATTCCGTCGAATATGGCGATTTTTTCGCCGGTCGCCGTTGACGCCGTTTCGCCGAATCAGGCGTTTGTCAACAACAACGTCCGCCCCTTGAAACGCGGTGAAGCGACGCAGACGGGCATTATTTTGTTCTCGTCGGGCGACGCGTCCATCGAAGCCGCTATGAAGAACGGCAACATCACCAAAGTTCACCACGTCGATTACAAAACGACGACGGTTCTGTTCCTGTACACGAAACAGACGACAATCGTCTACGGTGAATAATCCGGACGAATCCAAAGGGCGGCTTTCAATCGAAAGCCGTCCTTTTTTGTTGCGGAAACCCGCGCTAGGCGCGGGGGCGCTATACAAAAAAAACGCCGATTTGCTCGGCGTTTTAAATTTTTGGTGCCCCTGGCCGGAATCGAACCAGCACGATCGTAAGATCAACAGATTTTGAGTCTGCCGCGTCTACCAGTTCCGCCACAGGGGCTCTGAAAACAAAGGAAAATATATACGATTTTTTACGGCTGTCAACAGAAAAAAGAAACTTTTTTCAAAAAAGCGTCAGATGTCCAAATCGTCCACAAATTTGGCGTGTTCCTGAATGTATTGGAAACGCAATTCGGGTTTCGATCCCATCAGCTGTTCAACCAGATCCGCCGTCGTTTGAGATTCATGCTGATCTTCTTCGCGGCGGGGGTCGGGGATTAAAACGCGCAACAACAGGCGTTTTTCCGGCGCCATGGTCGTTTCCTTCAGCTGCGACGGCGGCATTTCTCCCAAACCTTTAAAGCGGCTGATGTCGATTTTCTGCGCGTTTTTGAATTCCTTTTTGATGATGCGGTCTTTGTCCGCGTCGTCAATCGCGTAGAACACTCTGCCCCCGTAGGACAGACGGTACAGCGGCGGAACGGCAAGGTAAAGATGCCCCTTTTGAATCAATTTTGGCATTTCGCGATAGAAAAACGTCATCAGCAGAGACGCGATGTGCGCGCCATCGACGTCCGCATCGGTCATGATGATGATCTTGTCGTAGCGCAGGGCGTTTTCGTCATAGTTTTCCTTGCGTCCGCACCCCAGCGCCTCGGTGATGTTGTTGATTTCCTCGTTCGCCAAAATTTTATCGACGGACGCGCTGGCGACGTTCAGAATTTTGCCGCGCAAAGGCAGGATCGCTTGCGTTTCGCGGTTGCGCGCCTGTTTTGCCGACCCGCCCGCGGAATCGCCTTCGACGATGAAGATTTCCGTGCCGTGCGCCGATGTGCGGGAACAATCCGCCAGCTTGCCGGGCAGACGCAGACGCTTTGTCGCCGACGCGCGCGCCGTTTCCGTTTGTTTTTTCTTGCGCTGGCGTTCGGCGGATCGTTCCAGAACATGCGTCAGCAAGGCGTCAGCCGCTTTGATGTCGCCCGACAGCCAATGGTCAAACGGATCTTTCATCGCCGTTTCTACCAGTTTCGTCGCTTCGGGGGAGCCGAGTTTTTCCTTTGTTTGTCCTTGGAATTGCGGGTCTTTCATAAACAGGGAAAGCATGATGCCCGCCGACCCGACGACGTCTTCGGTGGTGATTTCCGCGCTTTTGCGGTTGCCGACCATTTCGGCATAGGCGCGCAAACTGCGGGTCAGCGCCGAACGCAATCCCGCTTCATGCGTGCCGCCCTGCGGCGTGCCGATCGTGTTGCAGAACGAACCGATAAAGCCCGCTTCGCCGTCTTCCAGCCAACTGATCGCCCATTCGACGTGACCGCGGTCGCCCGCCAGTTCCGCGCGCCCCGTAAAGGGTTTCGGCGTGACGCAAACTTCGTCTTTCAGACGGTATTTCAGGAAATCCTCCAGCCCGTTGGGGTATTTCAATGTTTCTTCGACGGGCGTTTTGTCGTCGGGCGCCAGTAAAGAAGGATCGCATTTCCAACGAACTTCTACGCCTTTGAACAAAAACGCTTTCGACCGCGCCATACGGAACAGGACCGCGGGCTTGAAGCGCATGCGTTCGCCGAAAATCTCCGTGTCGGGTTTGAAAATCACCGTCGTGCCGCGCCGGTTCGACACCGTCCCGATTTTCTGCAACGGCGTTGTCGGAACGCCGCGCGAATATTGTTGCATCCAAACGCATTTGTCGCGCGCGACCTCAACCGTCATCGCGGACGACAGCGCGTTCACGACCGCCATGCCGACGCCGTGCAGACCGCCCGAAACGGAATAAGCCTTTCCGCTGAATTTGCCGCCCGAATGCAGGGACGTCATAATGACTTCCAGTGCCGATTTTTCGGGATATTTCGGGTGAGGGTCGACGGGAATGCCGCGTCCGTTGTCTTTGATTCGCAAAGATCCGTCGGCGTTCATTTCCATTTCGATGACGCTGGCGTATCCGGCGACGGCTTCGTCCATCGCGTTATCCAGAATTTCCGCCGCCAAATGGTGGAACGACGTTTCGTCCGTGCCGCCGATGTACATGCCGGGGCGTTTGCGGACGGGTTCCAGCCCTTCCAAAATTTCGATGTCTTTGGCGGAATAGGTGTCGGAAGCTTCCGTTGCGGGTTTGTTAAACAAGTCTGACATGTCGTTTATATCGTTTCCTTAAATAAAATATCAGCGCGCTTTTTTGGCAAAGCGGGATTCTTTTACCTTTTTTCCGGCGTCTTCCCGTTGCGGGAAAGATCGCGCGAACGCGGCGTACAAATCGGCGGCGAATGTTTCGTTGAAAGGCAATTTACCTTTGTACCAATCGGGTTTCAACCTGTCTTCGTCGTCAAAGGCGGCGAAGCGTTTCGTCCACGGCGTTTCCAGCCCCATCGCCACGGCGAAAGGCAAATGTTTGGAATACAGCGCTTTGATTTTCTGGTTCGCGTTGCGCATGACGGTCAACAGCGTGTCGTCCTGCGAAGACAGGTAAAGTTTGTAGCCTTCCATATTGTCCAAAATCCCGTTTACGGGCGTGGGCTGCTGGATTGGCTCCATGCTCGCAAGGCTTACCGACATGGATGAGCGACGCGCCGGGCTCGCAATTTTCGGCGGTACGCTCGTCTCGGGGGTATTGACGATTCTCGGCGTATACGGTCTGGTCGGCGGGCTTCAATATCTGCTGCGCTGAAGCGCGAGATGGGGCTGTTTTTCAGGAATATACAGAAAATTTGTATAATTTCGGCAAAATTGCCCCGGATTTCCCCTCGATTCTGTGAAATTTTCCATGTGTTTCCCCATTGACGCAGTAGGTAAATTGGTGTATGATAACACCATCGAATTTGAGCGTATTCTTTTTTGGAAGGAGGCAAACACAATGACGTTCCGTTACACCATTGCTAAGAACAACATGATGATGCGAATGTTATTCTCCCGGGCATGTAATGGTTTCCTTTTTGCCGAGCGGGTGCTTTTTCA
>OQVS01002775.1_pt1 | contig 10904 bp, 7 predicted proteins | sample 1691601 | NCBI WGS metagenome assembly OQVS01 (sample SAMN03418268, study PRJEB22391) | human gut metagenome | biome: human-gut; feature: organic feature; material: feces | host: Homo sapiens | place: Tanzania | collected 2013-01 | reverse complement strand
GTGCAGATATAGTTTGATGAGTTGCATTTTTTTGTTTCATATGAAACATTGAGATTGATTTCACACTCAGCGGGGCTGTAAAAAGCATTTGTGAGCTTGCTCGCTTCTACATTAAAACAATGCGCGCTTTCATAAATTTCAAGCAGTTTCAAGGGCTTTTGATTTTCGCGCGTTAGATTTTTTGCGCCTAAATTTTCCTTTATCTTGCCATTTTCACTTAAATTTAAAGCGTTTAAGCCTTTTTCATCGCCCTTTTGATACAGCCCACAAGTGCCGATGAAAATGATTTTATCGGGCTTGTTCGCCACACTTAACTCACTCGCCACGCTTTGCTCGCTTGTAAGCTCGCCCATAATGCCCGCCACGCCACGCACATTTTTAGCACCGCTATTTTTGCTCGCCACTTCATTAAATTTAAACAAAAGTTCGCAAAGCCCAGCACTTGCCTCAACCAAGCCCACGCCTATACTTTTAGCAAAGCTAAAATCCTCATTTTTCCCCGCACACACGATGAGTGTCATTTTTTGCCTTTTTGAGAGCGTTTAAATTTACTCACGCCACTTTTTTTCAGCATAGCTTTAAATTCATCATAGTCGATGTCCTTAAATTCATAAACATTGAATTTATCCTTGTCCTTATCCACGCTCACATTGACATACTCCACGCCCTCGATACCGCGCAACACGGCGTTGTGAATGTGTCCGTGTATAACCCTACGCACCACAGGATTTTGGTAAAACATATCCCACAAAAATTTGTGCATTTTATACTGCCCAAACTCCCCATACGCATCAGCAAGCGGATAGTGGCAAATCAGCAAATCATCGATGAGCAAGTAGTCGCGCACGCTACGAAAGCCCATACCATACAAATTCAAATTTGTGAGCCATTTGTCGTGGTTGCCGCGGATAAAGTGCATATTGTCGCATTTTAAGACAGAGAGCAAGTCCTTACACACCTGCACGCTTTTGCCCGGTCCTAAGGACAAATCCCCCAAAAACAAAAAAATATCATCAGGCTTGATAAAACTTGCCAAATGCTCCATCAAAGCACTTTGATACTCTTGTATGTTGTGAAATCGCTGCGAGTATCTGTCAGAATACCTCATCGCATTTTCGTGGCAAAAGTGAAAATCGGAGCTGATATAAATCCTGCCTTGCGCCCTCTTGCTTGACACCGCAAATCCTTTCTTAAATTTTGTCTAAAAGCGGGTATTATAGCGAAAAATTTGCAAATTTTCAAAGCTAAAATTCACGCCTTGCGTTAAACTCCTTAAAACATATCGGCGCAAAATTCTAGCTTGATAGCTTGCGCTTGCTTTAAGGCTTACACGCACTAAATTTCACAGGCTTTGAGCGAAAAATTCACGCAAATTCAAGCAGTGCCGCTTAAAAAAAGTTAAATTTTACGCGAATTTAAGGGCAAATTTAGCCTTAAAGGCGCAAAGGCGGCTTGATGAGACAAGCTAACGCGCCTTTATGCAAAATTACGCAAACTCTTTCAGCAAGATTTTGTTTGTGTCCATTATGCCTATGCCCTTATCAAGCACGCTTTTGGCGATTGCTTTGGCTTCATCAAGCGAGTGCATAGCGTAAGTGCCGCATTGAAATTTGTTTGCCTCTGGGATTTGGCTAGCGTTTAAAATGTCTTTCATACTCGCGCTCCACGCATTTTTCACGCTTTCATCATCTGGCTTGCCGATAAGGCTCATATAAAAGCCCGTGCGGCAACCCATAGGCGATATATCGATGATTTCAACGGCATTTGAGTTAAGATGCTCGCGTATAAAGCCCGCAAACAAATGCTCCAAAGTGTGTATGCCCTTTTCAGGCAGTATCTCTTTGTTTGGCACGCAAAAGCGCAAGTCATAAACGCTTATGGTGTCGCCTTTTGGGGTTTGCATAGTCTTTGCAAGCCTCACGGCTGGGGCTGGCATTATGGTGTGATCCACCTTAAAGCTGTCAAGTAATGGCATTTTTTCTCCTTATCATAAGCAAAATTTACGCAAAATAGCCTAAAAAGCCCTTTCAAAGCGTAAATTTAGCTTGAATTTTAGTTTTAAAAAAAGCATTTTAGCACAAAAAACTTACAACGCAAAACAATAAGCCACAAGGATATTTACCACCATTCCCACGAGCAAAAGCGGAGTCGAACGCTTGACAAGGGCGATGGGACTTATCTTTGTGTATCCAGCCAGCACCAAAATGCCGCCTGATATAGGCGAAGCCGCGCGCCCCAAGCAAGAAGCGATTTCTATGGGCAAAACCAGCACCATAGGGTGAATGCCAAGTTTTGTGGCTATGTCAGGGGCGAGTCTGCCAAAGGCGTTAAAAGCGGCGATTCCACTTCCCATAATCACTGTGGCAAAATACACGATAAAACTTAAAAGCGCTATGGTAAGGATAATAGCCGATGCGCCCATATTTGACACAGCATTTGCGATGATGCCTATGCCTCCAAGTGCCTTTATGCCCTCCGCAAAAATGCCAGCCGCCACGATAATAGCCACAACGGTAACAAAAATTTCAGCCATTGCGCGCAAAATCACGACCATATCCTCGCCCAGCTTTTTAGCGTCTTTATGGCGGATAAATTCGATGATGAAAACAAGGGCTATGCTGATGAAATTTGCCGTGATGACATCGAGCTTTATGCCCATAAAATACGCGCTAAACAAAAAGACTATGGGCAGCCACGGCAAAAAGATATAAAAGGTAGGACACTTTGGATTTACTATCTCAGGGATTTCCACTTCTTCGTTGTTTATGCCCTTTGCCTTGTCTCTTTTGTCCATATAAGCATAATAAAAAGGGATTAAAAGCGCGATAACCACCACATAAGCGATAACAACATAAAGCTGATAATCCAAAAAAAGCCCCACGACATTGTCTTTTTCGCCTACCATATCCGCCATATTTATGGAATTTCCGTCCTTTGGTCCATAATCAAGGGCGATTAAAGAAAGCACGCTAGCAGCGGTGATAGGACGAATGCCAAGAGCAAGAAGCACAGGGTAAATGCACGCTAGCAAGAGTATAAGCAAGCCCGCATACGATGAAATCACTATTTTAAGTGCCATACCCACCACAAAAGTGCCGCTAAGCACGAGATATTTGTTTTTGATTTTACCCAAAGGCTTGTTTGCAAGGTAAGCGAGTTTGGCTGAGGCGTTGATATGTTTCATATAGGCTGCAAAACCCGCCACGCTCATTATGATAAGCCCAACGCCTGCTAAATTTTTCTTAAATGTAGCCGTGATAAAGGCAAAGCCGTCAAGTAAATTCGTAAGAAAAGTTATTTCTTCGGGCTTTCGTTGTGTGTTTGGCAAGGGCGTGCCTGTGAGATAAAAGGCGGCGATTAAGATAATCAGCCCAGAAAAGAAAAACACAAAAATGGGATTGTAGTTTTTCAGCACAAAATAAGCCACCACGCCCACAGCCACAAGCGTGCAAAAAATCATCAAAAAGTCCATAACTTTCCTTTTAAGCAAAAAGCGTTTGCTGAATTTAAGATGAAAAATTATAGCTAAATTTTTCTCATTTTAGTCCATTTTATTCTGCTAAATTTGGCAAATTTACAAAAATTTGCTAGGATTTTATCTCAACAATTTACACACAAAGAAAGTAACTGATGACAAATAAAAATGCCTTTTTTAGCCTTAAAGATAAGGTTTTTGATGATGTGCTTTTACCACTTAAAGAAAGCTTGGATAAAGCCGATGAGAGTGTTGGCGAGAAGATTTTAAGTGCAAAATTTAAAGACCCTTGGCTTGCGCGCTATCTTTCAATGCTTTTGCCGGGTGTTGATAGAAATTACAAAGGCGATATGATTTTGGGGCTTGTTAAAACCATTTTTTTCGCTATCATTCTTGTGAGTGTTGGCGCGGTGGTAATGGCAGATAATCTTGGCAAGGGTTTAAGCATTACAGGGCTTATGCTGTGGTTTGCGTGTTATCTTCTAGCGTGGGCGTGGTTTGTGGCTGATATTTTTCTCGTGCATCGAGGCATAAAACACGACAATCTCGCAAAAATCTTTGAGATTTTACAAGAAACAAAGCAAAAGTAAATTCACACGCGCTTTTGGGTGAGCTTGCTTGTTTGTCGTTGCAAGCCATTTTAAAAACTAAAAAACAGCGCGATAGTCCTTATGGCTACATTTGCCTTTTCAAAGCCTGAATTTAAGGCTTGAATTCCTTGCTTTTTAAAATGCTTGCCGACAAGGTGCTTGCTAAAAATTTTTGCTGAAAAGTTTTTTGCTAAAAAGATACTTGCTGATAAAGTCTTTGCCGACAAGTTTTTTGCTGATAAAATGCTTACTAAAAAGCTATTTGCCGAAAAGGTGCTAACCAAAATTCAAACTAAATTTAGCCCAAATTCAAGCCTTAATCGCCTAAATTTTCCTAATCGGCACGCGTAAAATGGTTTTAAGCTTGCTTGCCTCGCATTTTCTTGGGTCGTTAAGGTAGATTTCGTGGTGAAAGCGCGTGGGGCTAATGTCCTTTTCATAGCCCTTTGCGGCGATAAACTCGCTCATTTTTGCCAAAGTTTCAGGCTCTGCGTCATAAGAACCCAAATGCAAGCACTGCACGCAAAGCCCCTCATCATAGCGAAAAAACTCAGCCCTTTCAAAAGGCAGGGCTTTTTTGCTCGCAGCCTGTGCTTTTGCCCACTCAAAGTGCTGTGGCGTGATGAATTCGGGCAGGCGGATTAGGCTGATGAAAGAAAGGTCCTCTTTGCTCGCATAACCGCCATTTTCAAAGCCGCTTTGCCACCAAAAGCCCTCCAAAGGCGGCACGACATACTCGAAAAAGCCAGCGATTTCATAGCCCTTTTTGTGGCTCATTTTAAGCGCGTAAGCAAGTGTGTAGCAAAGCTCCACGCTCGTTTGATACTCGCTGCTCGTGTTTGGATTGCCCTTGCCGCGCACCGCTATGAAGTGCATTTGCGGGGCGTTGATGAGTGCGGGGGTTGTTTTTGGGGCGTAAAGTTCTTTGAATTCTTTTTTAAAGTCAAAAGGCATCGCTTTTCCTTGAATTTTGATGAAAAATTCTAGCAAATTTTAGGACAAAATGCAAACGCAATGCGAATTTTTACACTCAAAAAAACAAAAATTCAAACTCAATGTGAATTTTGCCCTTAAAAAGCGCAAAAATATAAACAAAAAAAGCAAAGGGCTTAAAACCCTTTGCTTTATCACGCACTTTGGGAAAATGCGCTTAAATTTAGCTAGCTCAAAGCAGCATCAAGCTACAAGTAAGATAGCCCTGCGATTATCATCAGCACAAGGAAGAAAAGCCCTGTGATGAGCATCAAAATGCCGACAACCTTGCTGATAGCAGCCATAGGGAAGTCAAAGCCCTTGATGAGCAGTGCGTCAAGTTTGCCTGAGCTTTTAAGCCGTGCAAACCATTTGCTGCGCTCGTGTTGCACCTCGCTTTGAGAAAGGCTACCGCTGAATATAACCATATCCATAGGGAAGCGGTCTGCGCGGAAGTGCGTGTTAAAGAAATGCACCGCAAAGATAAAGCCCATCGCAAGCAAGGCTTCATCTGAGTGTATGACTGTGGCTATGTTGAGCCATTCGCCGCTGACAAGCGCGCTCGCGCCCACAGGAAACCACAGCATAAGCCCCGTAATGCCTATCATAAACATACCCCAGAACACCGCAAGATAGTCGAATTTCTCCCAGTAAGTCCAGCGGTCAAACTGCGGGCGTTCGCCCTTGCCGAAAAACCACTTGAAATGAGCGGCTAAGTCTTTGAAATCCTGCGTATTTGGCATAAGCCCATCAGGTCCAAAGAAATCTTTAAGCGTCCAGCCATTTTGCACCTTGCAAGCAACGATTTGCCCTATGTGGCTGAAAAAGACGATAAACATTATCACCGCGCTGAAATGGTGAATTTGTGTCGCTACCAAAGGTCCGCCTAAGAAATCAATCAAACTTTGCGCCCAAGGAGCATCGTAAAACTTTTGTCCAAGCCCTGAGACAGAAAGCCCCAAGAAACTTGCCGCCATAAAGAAGTGCTGTGCCTTTTGGAAAGGCGTGAAACGCTTAATGTGCGTTTTGTCAGCCGCGCTTTTTTCTTTTGCTGCTTGCCATTCTTTTGGGTGAGTAAGGCGCAAAAGCACCAAGCGAATGCACCACAAAAGCGTATGTATGCCAAAGAACACAAAGACAACGATAACAAGTCCCGCCATAAATTTAAACACCCCATTAAGTGCTGGGAAATTCTCTCCATCGTGATGGTCGGCGTGAGCTATAAATTCAGTGAAATTCGCGTTTGCGCCCTCGTGGCATTTAGCACAAGTGTCGATTTTTGCTTGCCCATAAAGCGTAGAAGCGCGGTTGTCGCTTGGCTGTATGTTGTGCTTGCCGTGGCAGCTTGCACAAGTCGGCAATGCCTCAAAATGCTCGACATTGTTTTTGCTTAAAAGCAAAGCCTTGCCGTGAAAGCTACCCAAAAAGGTTTTGAATTTCTTTTCGTGGCATTTTTCGCAGCTTATTTCGGCGATAGTGCGTGGGTTTGCCGCCATAAATTCAGGCGTTTTGTTATGCACGCCGTGGCAGTCCAAACAATTTGGCAGCTTTTTGCCCTTGTCGTTCGTCAAATCAACATTGATTAAATTCTCAAAAGAAAGTTTGGCTTTTTTAGGCGCGTGAGCTGAATTTGCCAAATTTTCTTGCGCTTTTTCGTGGCATTTAGAGCAATTTAAGCTGATGAGATTTGTGTTTGTGGCTAAATTTGGGTCTATGCCACCCTTTTGCATCGCGTGGCAATCGCTACAAGCAGGAAGTTTCCCAAAAACCATTTCAGCGTGAATGCCGTCTTTATAGTCTGTGATATTTGGCGAGTTGTCCCACTCATCAAGCCCCGCTTTTATGCTTTTGCCGCCATTAAGTATCCAGCCTTCAATGCCCTCAGTGAGGATAAAGGTGTTTGTATATCCTGCACTTTTAGCAAGCAAGCTTATCTCAGCAGGCTCAAAGCTCATTCTGTCCTTGCCGTAGAAAATGATTTTAGCGTTTTTGTCTTTTGGCATAGCCGAACGCCAATTTTTCGCATCGACAAAGACAGAATTTGGTATGTAGCCAATCTCTTTTTTTATCTGCGCATCAATAGTGCCACAGAACAGCGTCTTTTTCCCTTCTAAATCTGCCATCGCATCGCTAACGGTGATGGGCTGAGTGCCTTCAACAGCGGCTATACCAGCAACGCCGTCAGCGATACTTATTGAAACGAATGCAAAGAGTAAAAAGACGAATTTAAGCATTTTTTTCATCTTTTTTCCTTTCACTCAAATTTGAGCCTTATTTACTCTTTCCGTTTGCGATGTCAGTGGCTTGTGTAACATAAACAAGCGCTTCATCGATGATTTTCTTTGAATACGCAGGTCCGTGCACGCCCCAAGAGCCGTCTTTTTCAAGCTTTGTCAAAATGTCCTCAGCTTGTTTAGCAAACATAATGGCACGAGCTTTTGACTCAGTTTTAAGGCTAGTTTTACCCGCCATTTTCTTGTCTAAATCAGCCAGCATTTTCTTCACTTGCGCATAGCCGTCTTTTACAGGCTTTTGCCAAGCAACGACATCATCGTAAATCTTTTGTTGGTCAGTGTAGTGCAAATCTTTTGGCAAGGTGCTTTGCGCTGCGCTGTGGCAACCGCTCTTGCCCTCTTGCACTAAGTGTCTGTCCTCAAAGCCGCTTCGTCCGCAGCTCCACATCAAATCCACGAAATATCGTCCGTTGTCATCACGCGCGATAGTCCAGCCTTTGGTTTTGCGAGCGTCTCTCTCTTTGCCTTTTGGTTGGTTTATCGTTTTTGCAGTTGGACTGACATTGATTTTCCAAATGTGTGAAGTTCTTGCGTTGTCAAAGCCAGCGTGGTCTGGGAATTGTATAGAGTTAAAGTTCTCACAACTCATCATCGTAGGCATATGGCAAGCAGAGCAGCTTTCTTTGGCGTGAATTCCGCCCTTGTCAAAGAATGTTTGTTGCGTTTGGTGGCAATCGTTGCAATCTTTTTTGAGCTTTGGAATGGTATAGTTGTCTTTCCAGCTGTTCATTGTCGTCTCGTGTGGGTCGTGGCAAGTAGTGCAACGCATACCCTTGTCGTAGTGGGCTGAGTTGTAAAGCTGACTTCCCTCAGTGCCGCAAGACGGACAACCTGATTTAAAGTAAGTGTTAAACGGCTTGCGTGGGTTTTTGTCCTCATCAGCCTCGCTGTTAGCAAAGCGTTGGTGGCAGCGTTCGCAGTTTGATGGCATACCAGCACCGCGTGCGCCATAAAGGTGTCCGCCAGCTCCGTGGCATTCCTCACAAGTTATACCTTTGTTGATAGTGTGTTCTTGGAGTTTCTTTGCGTTGCCAAGTGCTGAAAAGAACTCTTCTTTGCTCTTAAAGTCAAATTTAAAGCTGTGGCAAACCTCGCAGTATGCAGTAGCGGGTTGAAACATTAGCTTGCCGTCTTTTGTGGAGCCGTAGCTGTTTGTTCCCCATACATAGCTGCCTTGACTTCCCTTGCCACCGAATTCTTCAAGCGTGGTAGGAAAGCCGGGCACATAAGAAGCGATTTTTTTCGCCATCTCAGGTGTGAGATAGTTTGTCCATAAACGGCTAAATTGATTTGACCCAGCGTGAACTGTGCCTGTGCCGTCTTTGAGCTTGCCGCCTTGCACGTGGTAAGTGCCACGCACTAGGTATTTGTCGATAAAGCCGTATTTGGTGCGTGGAGTTCCAAGCACGAAAACAACATCTTCTGCGCTAATACCCTTTGGCAAGATAGAGCTATCTTTTGAGCCATACATAGGCGCGTTCAAATCGCCATTTGGTGCTTCACTTACCTCGTGTGGGAAACGCACATTTATGGTGTGGCGTGAGCGAGACCAGCTTGCGTATTGCGCAGGGTGGCATTCGCCGCATTTTTTAGCACCTACGAATTTGTTTGGATAGTCCAAAATCGACTCTGAAAACAAGCGGTAGGTAACAGATGCGTGTTCTAACCCTAGCTCTTTGGCAGCTTTGGGACCATTGTTTATGTTGATAAACTCTTCTTGTCTGTTGCTTTCAGTGAGTTTGCCAACCATTCTGCCCTCTTTTTCATATTTGTAAAGGGGGTGATTTTTGCGTATATACGCCCAGTAGTCCTTGTCTTGCTCGACATAGTCGCTCAAAACTCTCGGTTTTACGCCATCTTCGATAAATGGCTTTTTCGCGTTTGTAGCGGGTGCAGCCCAAAGCGCTACACCCATCATACAGGCGCTTAAAGTGAGTAGGATAACTCGTTTCATTTTTGCTCCTTAGTGTGAGTTTAATTTTCGTTGATTATAATACTTTTTCCTTAAACTAATCTTAAATTTTTAAATTTCAAGCAAATTTTTAAACAAAAATTTACAGGCTTAAATAAGACTTTGTTTGTCATTTTAAGGGAGATAGCGAAAATTTAGCTTGTGCGGAGTGTTTAAGATTTGTTAGGTATTAAAACTATTTTACTCTTAAATAAAAACTTAACAAATTTTGATAAAAAGCATAAAGTATAAATTCGCGGAAAAATTCACATTGAGAGAAAAATAAAGGCAAAAATTCAAGCTAAATTTAAAAAAGAGTTGATTGTATAAGCGAAAAATGGTGGTTTGGGGCGGAATCGAACCGCCGACACGCAGATTTTCAGTCTGCTGCTCTACCGACTGAGCTACCGAACCATCACACAAAGCCTACAAAAAGGCTTTTCACACAAACGCCCGCAAGCTAAAAGCTCTAAATTTAGCTCTCACAAAAAGTAAAAGCCTATCAAAACGCCTTGCAAAAGCACTTTGAAAGCATTTTGTCTTAAAGTTTGGGTGCAATGCAAAGTGTAATTATAGCTGAATTTTTTAAAAATAAGCTAAAATTTAAAAATTTTTACTCATTTTTTCAAATACTGCTTAAATTTTTAGCTTAATTTCAGTCATTTTTGGTAAAATACTCGTTTTTGCTTAATGGAGCTTTTTTGAGACAAACGCATTTTGACAGGCGCACGGTGCGCTTTTTGCTTTTAGGTTATATATTTATCGCTATTGCGGGGGCTTTTTTGCTGCGGCTTGACGGGGTTTGCAAAGTGCCTTTGAGCTTTATGGACGCCCTTTTTACCGCTACTTCTGCGGTGAGTATGACGGGGCTAGTGGTGAAAAACACGGCTTTGGACTTTACTTTCACGGGGCAAGCTATTATTTTGTTTTTGGTGCAAATCGGCGGGCTTGGCTATATGGGCTTTGGCGTGTTTTTTTACATACTCATACGCAAGAAAATCGGCTTTAACGAAAAAAATATGCTCAAAGAATCCCTTATTTACCCACATATGGACGGGGTTATCGGCTTTTTGAAAAAAATCCTTTTTTTCGTTTTTGCGGCTGAATTTATAGGCGGAGTGCTGCTTACTTTGCGTTTTGCGCTGGATATGAGCTTCACGCAAGCCTTGTGGGCTGGGTTTTTTCACTCTATCTCAGCCTTTAACAACGGCGGTTTTAGCACCTTTGAAACAGGTATCATCGCTTACAGGGGCGATGTGTGGGTGAATTTCATCATCACAAGCCTAGTGCTTATCGGTGGCATAGGGTATTTCGTGTTGCTTGAACTTTATTTGTTTCAGCGCAAAAGGATAGCGAATTTAAGCGTGCATACCAAACTCGTGCTTGTAAGCACCATTGCTTTGGTGCTTTGTGCGACTTTGGCTATCTTTTTGTTTGAGTATTCAAACGCGCAAAGCCTTGGCGCACTGCCCTTGCTTGATAAGATTTTAAGCTCTTATTTTACCGCTATCAATTACAGAACCTCAGGATTCAACTCGCTGGATTTAGGCACATTTAAGGACGCAAGCTTGTTTTTTGGCTCGCTTTTTATGGTTATAGGCGGCGGTCCGGGCGGCACGAGC
>OQVS01002773.1_pt1 | contig 10905 bp, 23 predicted proteins | sample 1691601 | NCBI WGS metagenome assembly OQVS01 (sample SAMN03418268, study PRJEB22391) | human gut metagenome | biome: human-gut; feature: organic feature; material: feces | host: Homo sapiens | place: Tanzania | collected 2013-01 | reverse complement strand
GTTCGATACAATCACCAGCCCACATATCAGGCTTGCAGTTGAATATCCATTCTCCTATATAATCTACTGATACCCATGCCATAACTATATTATTTTAGATTAAACTGCTTTGATAAAAATGAATTATTCTTTATCAAGTTGACAATTTCTTCTTCCGAATGAATGCCTTTCCAAAATAGTTCGGTATGATCTCCAACTCTGTCTTCATCTACAGAATATGGAACACCATAATTTGTATAAACCTCGCCGTGATGTTTGATAAGATGCCGCCCAGGATTTTTTCGGATATTATTTATCCAAGCGTCATTATCACATTCACACCACATCCCATATTCGTCCCCATTTAGCGTTTTATCAATACCAATAGGAAAATGCCCAGAACACCCATTTGTTCCAAAGTAAATAATCTCTGCCATATTATTTTCTTTTTACCCTCTCCCTTTTACAGGAGAGGGTGGTTAGTTAATCTGTTACAACTTCCCAATCTTCCGCAAATACATCACTAGAAGAAGGAACCCAAGAATCTGCTCTTCCATCAGGGTTGATGATAAGCATCTGATTGGTGTAGTCAATGTGAGGATTCTCACGACTCATCAAGATACTCTTAGCAGACTGAGGGAGTGACTGCATATTAGGAATGATGTCACCTTCAATGTGTGAAGGAACCTGCTTAACGATAAACAGGCCCTTACCATTCCATCCCTTACGTCTTACCGCAAGACCAGCCTTCAGCAAGTCAATAGCTCCACCGAAGTTAACAGAGCCTACTTCACGATAGGCTTTCTCAAACACGTCCTTAGGAGACCAGCTTTCATATCCGCCCTCATAGACTACCTTGTAACCGTCTTCACGATTCATAGATTTTGGCACAGCTTCATCTTTGAGATACACTTTGCCATCAACTCGCCACGCTGGGGTGGCATTCACAACTTTTGTTCCAATGTACTTTTTCATATCAATTTATTTTATGTCCTCATAGAGGATGGTTAGTTACTTAGAGGGTTCTATATATGAAACAGGCTCCCATACATCGTAAGCTGTCAGCAAAACTGGAGCGATAACAGATGGGGCGAAGATGATAGATGCTACAACATCTGGAGCATTCAACTCGTAGTTAACACCTTCTACTTTGTTTTCCTTACTAGCCCAGCCATAAGGCTTTGCTGTAATCGTAGAGCCATCTTTCTTTCTAAAAGTCTTCTCGCTAGAGCAAGAAGCGAACAAACTTGCAACGACTAAGGCTGCCAAAATAATCTTTTTCATATTGCTTATATTTATGCCCTATAAGGGCGGTTAGTTAATCTTCGACCTCCTTTACAGAAACATCACAACCACGAAGAGGTGACTCGTCGTATTTAGCCTCACACTCAATAGCTTCACTAATAGCTCTTTTCAATGACATTTCAGACTCATTAATTTCGCCTTTTACTATTACTATAAACATTTTTTCTTCCATATTACTTATATTTAATCCCATAAGGGTGGTTTAGTTACTTTCTATACACATCACCACTCATAGTGTTCACGCTGCCAGCAATATCACCACAAGTAACATCACCGCTCATTGTATGCACACTACCTTTGACTTCGTGGCAATCTACGTCACCACTTGCTGTATTGATAGAGTTTGCATCACCATTGATGGTTACATCGCCACTAGTAGTATTGATGCTGCCAACATTACCTTCTACCTTTATCTCTATAGAAGGTGTACTGAAGTCTTCTTGCAAATTTCCGTTCACATAGACCTTACCGTTGTCAATGATTATCGACTGCGCTCCCTCTATCTTAACACCATTGATGTAGGTTGCGCCATTTATATTTTTCAATGATGATTTTAAATTGTTGAATATCTCCATATAATATCTATTTATGCCCGAAGGAGTTAAACATCTATTTGATTTGCACACTCTTCTGTTTCATCAGTAACAGATAACTCATCCCACATATCACACTTACCTTTATCATTGTAGATACAATGTCTGTGACAGATTCCTCTAATATCTTCTCTTAACATACTACACCTCCATTTCTCGATAAATACCAATACTGAATAGAAAATGATAGAGTTCGTGAACGTACTCAAATGAGAATATCTTTGTTCCATTAAAATAGAGACTACTTACACCTAATTGCGTGGCTATTTTAATATCTCCTGATACAAAAACGTGAGGACATTCTTCAATATCAAACCATCCGTTTTTTCTTAGGATAGTAGGTGTTAGCACAATCGGAACAATATCCTTAACCCAAGCACAGCTATCACCTGAGAGATAGCCTTTCTCTCCAAATTCCGCACCTTCGATGTTCTCTAAGCAGACAACACCTTTCAGAACCGTTCCATCGTCTAACCTTAAAGTCTTTGATGGGTCAGATGATGTTACTCTGTAAACAACATCTTTAGCAGTACCTAGTGGTATTCCGTTTGTCATTACCAAATCTCCTGGAATATATAACTTATCCATACGCTTTAATCTTTGTTATTAATGATATCCTCATACTCACCTATCGTGATTTCCTTGAAATCAGAGTTGTGCTTCTCGGCTCGGATGCTGTCATCAAAGTAAACGAAAATGCGGTCTTTGTGACGGAGGAGCTGAGTAATAGAGAAACGGCTAGCTTGAGGGACTTCTATATTCAGTTCCTTCATTACCTTGAAATGGTTCGTGACCGCTTTATAGGAAGAGAGCACCGCAGCGATTGCCTTGCCTTGCTTGCAACGCTTGTTGGGCTTTATTGCTGCGTAATGGCCATCCTCAAACATTCGGCTATCTATCTTTCTCCATGCCTTTTCATCCAATGTGTCGAAACGCTCGGACGATACCCAGATAGCGGTTATCTCATATTCTCGCAGCAGACTGCGGTTAGGCTGATAACCTTGCCACTTCTCAAACTCGAAGCCTACGGCTTCTTCTACTCTCTTCATGTAGGCTTGATACTCTTTTTCTTCAGCATCTAGAACACCTTTAATGTATTCGCAAGCCTTTCCTTTTGCTTCGTACAACATACGCTTTACTTTTTAAGTTTCTCAATCAATGCCTTAATCTCATTATAGGCAATAATATCCGTGCTTCTACAGAGGTTGCCAATATTCTTCAACTCCATGATTATCTCATGGTTGGTAGGCATACCATGCTTTTTTCTTACCCATTCGATGAACTCGGGAATCACAACATTACCGCTTTCCAAAAATCCACTTTCTCTGCCATTGTATGACAGAAGATAGTAGTTCTTTCTTGTTAAGAACCACCATAAAGCGATTAACTTGTGCTTGATATTTAATAATTTCTGTTTCATTTTCTTACTCATTTCTTTTTAGGAACATACTCATCTAACTCATCGTCAAACTCATAGCAGTCTGGGCAGTAGTGCTTATCGCCTATCTCTGCCCATTCGGATTCCATTGCTTGCTCTTTGGCAGTTCCTTCGTCCAACCAAGCCACAATGCCATTAAACTCATCAATGAAGGTTTTTCCGCATCTGTCACAAACTACAGAGTACATAGTAACTGGCTTAATCATGATTATCTCCTTTCTTGATTAAATCAAGTAAGTTTTCCACGAATACCCAATCAGTAAAAGTATATGCTCTAACTCTAATTTCCCACATTTCTTTATATGTGTCGCAAGCAGTTTCATCTAACATAGCGTTCATATCATAGAGTTTAATATTACTATTCACTTTTGAGAATGCGAGAATCTTACCATTATCATTTCTAGGAACTTCGCTAGCGGGGTGACTCAAGTCCTTCAATAACTCATTGATAGCCCACTTAGCACCTTCTTTGAAACCACAAGCCAAATCATTCATAGCCATAACACCTAAAATCTTCTTGTCGGCAATAAATGATTTCTTTGCTTCTTCTATTTTCTTTTCGTCTATCATAATCTACCCTTTCTTTTTCTAAGTTCTAACATTCTCCTAGTTCTGCGATTTTCCTTGCCGCTAGGAGGGTTGCCACCAAGTTTTACTTCGGGGATTTCATAATTCATATAGATGGAAGCTTCTTTATTGAGTGCCTTAACTACTTCTTTAGTCAAGGCTTCTTTAAGTGATACACCATTTGGTGTTACAATTATCTTTGCATCGTCTCTAATCATATCTAGCCCTCCTATTTTTGTTTACCAGTAATCAACTTGCGTTGTTTAGATATAACCTCACCTGCGTTCTTATCATGCACCCCTTCGTAAAGTCCAAGATGCATCATAATGATGTTTAACGCAGGGTCATCTATTTCAATAGCCCTTTCTGCAAGTATTCCAAGCACACGTGTCAAAATAGTAAAAGTCACAGGATAAGAAGTGCTTTTAGAACACTCAGCTATCTCTTTCAATAGACGTGGCATGTCAACCTTAAATACCATGTCGTTCATGACGTAGTTCTGAACATTCTTGCTTTTGATTTTCTTCATATCACTTCACTCTTTTAAATTGAACAGCCTTTCCGTCTTTTCTAGTGCTTGCGCTACAGTCAAAATCTCCGCAAACATTCTCATAGATATTGTTACATATCTCATCGAAAAAACAGCCATTACATTGTTCTTTCTCTGTCTCAACCACCTTCAAGACGATTTCTGAGCCTATAGGTAAATCTTCCATAGTTACACCTCCTCGTTATATTTATTTTCCATTTTTCTTGCATTTTAAGTTAGCTATTCTAGTTTCTCTAAGGTATTCCTCAGATTTCTTCAATCCGAGTTTCTTAGCTTGCTTTGTAACCTCGTAAACGCTTCTGCCGAGGATCCTGGCAATTTTCTTGTTTGAAGTGTTCGGGTAAGCGATGGAAAGAGCTCTCGTCTGAGTCTCATTCCAAGGAGTGCCGGTGTTATCCTGCTCATTCTCCAGGAACTCACCATCGGCATTAAGGTTGAATCCGTTTAGGATACAGGCATTTGCTAGGGCGTTCTCGGCTCGTTTCCAGTCGAGTACCTTCTGACCGATAATCTCGAAGCCGAGGTTGAACTTGTCCGGGCATTCGGAGAATACTTCCTCATCAACCTTGACCGGGTAGAGAATCTCCATAGCATTGCGCATACGAGCATAAACTCCCCGGATAGGATTCGTGAAGCGTTCTGCGATATTTACGGCGTGGATACCGTTGTACTTATCCATCATCTCGGAAAAGCGTTCTACTGAGCTTACAAGCATACTGCTCATCAGTTCCGACATCAGGAGCATTGTGTACATCTTATGCTCTTTGACGTGATGCTTGAGGAACTGATTATCGATGGCATAGAAGCATTTCTGTACGTCCGGCTTCAAGTCATCCTCAATGGTATCAGTCATATCCATCCAGAGTTGGGACATTCCGCATTCCTTCATATAGTGCATGAAGGCATCGATGAGTTCGTCTGAGCACTCCTTTGCTTCCGAGATTCTCTTCTTTGCCTCGAAGCGGAAGATTTTCTTGTTCTCCTTGATGAGGTTGTATGTGTCGGTGATTTGTGTCTGAACGATTGAGGCAAAACCGCCGACCATAGAATAGAAGAGCATATAGAAGCGATTCACCTGCTCTTCGGTTGGTACTTTGACCGGAATTCTAGCCAACACCGGTCTTGAGAAGTTTGGATTCCATCCTGTCTGCATACTACACCTCCCTCTCTACGGCCAATGCACAGCTGATGCAGAAGACCATCAGGAGCGAAAGGAAAACGTGTTCAATCATAAAGCAGATGAATCCGTAACCTGCGACGAAAGCTGCAATAACGAGCAGGATAATTACTATTGTATGTTTGTATCTCTTCATAATTACTTTGATTTTATGTTTCCGTATGCAGCATAGAAGCTATCAAGCTGCTGCGTTGCGTGTACCAGTTTCTGATTGTAGCTGTCTCGTTCTGCTCTCGCCTTAGAGATGAAGACGAAACTAACAATGAATGATATTACTACCGTTATCACGATGAACAACCAGGGCAGCTTGTGAACTGCCTTGTTGATTGCTCTTCCTATATTTCTTAGGATAACCCAAGAATAAACACCAATAAACACTACCGCCTGTTTTGTGGTAGCGTTCTCAATACGTTCTTTCTGTGTGTCATAATTCTAAAATTCATTTGGTTCGGTTGCACCAGTTATCGGTAGATTTCCAATAACCAGCCATCCATATTTCTTTCTTTGTCGCATCAGGATGCTCGTTAAGCCAATCCTCTGCCATTTTACTTACGTCTGCCATCTTTGTCTCGTTTTGATTCTTTTTCAAGTTTTCTGTTTAAAACCTCAAGAGGAGATTTCTTAATATCAATACTTTTCAGTCGGCAGTACTCTTCATAAGATACGGCGTTTCTCCTAGCTTCTTCGTCCGCTTTCTTCTGACGTAATACATTCTTTTGACTCTCAATCTCGGCTCTCTTTTCGTATACCTTGCACATATACTTGTCGAGAGCTATAAAAAGTCGCTGAGGATTCACAGTCTTACCGACATAGATTTCTCCATACTCGCCCATCGAGAACTCATAGAAGAACCTTGTGAGCTCACTAGGTGTAACATGGTAGTACTCCTGCCTGATTCTCTGAGCAATCGCCTTAAACTGGTAAGGAGTAGTGGCATCGAACGCACCAAGGACCATAAATAAGTCTATGACCATCGTTTTGATCCACCATTCGCTTGCCCCATCCTTGAAATACTTATCGATTTCCACAAAAGAAAGTCCGCCGTTCTTTACAGAGTCATACACCGTAGGAACGCTGCTGATTCTCTTTTGAAGAGTCGGGTATTTATTCAAGAACAAAGCGTATTTCGCGCCAAATTCCCCGATTGCCTTTTTGTACTCATCCGGCAAGGATTGAGTTGATCTTGTTGAAAGTTCGTTGCTGTTGTTCATAACTGTTTACACCATTGTTTTTAGGAGCGAACAACCCAGTGTAGTTGTTGCCCATAGAATACTCAACGATAACCTTTGCGTATTCAGGATTTCCATTTGACAACTGTAGAAGTTTCTTTTTAAGAGCCGCAAGACCACGTGGCTTGTAAGTCTGCCGTTTCTCTCTCTTGTATGCAAGCCACATATCAAGAGCTTCTTTGCAAGGGTAAATCTCCTCCTGCTGCTCTTCTTCCTCAAAGTCGGATAAATCTTTGCCTAACGAGAACGCAGCGCCCATGCAAAAGATTTTCTGCTTTTCCAAGTCATTCGGGAATAGCTCGCCTGACTTCTGACGTATATTAGTTGGTAACATCATAAGCTATTGTATGTAATTTTGTTGTCTTTCTATATCATGTCGAATATGAAGTAGTGCGATATATTCATCAGAATTAGGAAAATCAAATCCAGCTTCCTCTTTTGCCCACGATTTGAAATCAGAAATTGATTTACTCATTTCGTCTTTCGTAAGTTCAGCAGAAGAACGGAGATACTTATAGCATTCTCCTGTGAATTTATCAATCCCTTCTCTGAGGAATATATCTTTGTTCACTACCAGCTTATAGAAATGCGTCTTAACTTCGTCTAGAGTGTAGCCGTATTGGAGACCGAATGCAGATAGGAGCAAATGAAGATAGGCATTCTGCTTCAAAGAACGTCCACGTTTTTCTTTCAGCTCTACCATCGCGCCTTTGTTCTCCAACTCGGCTACTTTTGTCCTAAACGTTTCAAGTTCAAACGCATTTTTCAGGTTGAACCACATAAGCGTTGAATGCTCGTTTGATTAATTCTACACTAGAAGGGAAGGTCATCAGAGTCCCCTCGTTGCTGTGCTTGCTGCTGTGCTGACTGCTGTTCAGGTGGAAACAGATTTTGCTGATTCGTCGGGTTTGCCACGCCAGCAGCATTAGCAGAACTTGCCATAGCTTGTTGTGCTGCTTGTGCGCTAGACTGGCCACCTTGTACAGGAGCTTGCTGCGCTTGATGAACAACGTTCCAAGCACGAATCTGATTAAAATATCTGCCCTGATATTCATGTGCATCAATATCAAAGCTAACGTTAATAACCTCACCGAGCTGAATACCAAAACTAGCAATTCTATCCGCTCCAAAAACATCAAAAGCCATCTTCTTAGGATATTGCTCTTGTGTTTCTATTACATAAGTCTGAGACTTCCACTCACCTCTTGCAGAAACGCCGCTTCTTTCAGACAAAACGGCAATAACTTTTCCTTGAATTTCCATTATTTTTTATTTAAAGAATTTTGTAAAACCAAATCGGCCAGCTCGTCAAAATAAGCTGCATCCTTGATAGCGGAGTCCTGCTCGCCCGTAACCTTCGATGCTATTGATCCTTTCTGCATAATCAAGCTATAAAGATAGCCGTCGATGGTATTTGCACCCATGAGAATCCACGATGTAACCGCATTCTTCTGACCGTTACGATAGGCACGGCATTCGCACTGCGATAAGTCAGCCATCGTCCATGGGAGCTCGACGAACACCACATTGGAAGAAGCCGTAAGCGTAAGGCCTACGCCGGCTGCCTTGATGGAGCAGATGATGATTCTTTTTTCCCTAGCCTGAAAAGAATCAATAGCCCACTGCTTCTGCTGCTGGCTATCGGAACCGGTTACGGTGCAAACCTCATCAGGGAACTCTTTCTTGATTGCACTAACGACATCACGATGCTCTGCGAACACGATTATCTGTTCTTCGGTATCATGAAGGAACTCTATCGTCGCCTTCATCTTCCCTCGCCCGGATATCGAGCGAAGGTTCATAAACCTGACAAGAGCCTTCATTCTCAGCTTTTTCCTAGCCTCTTCCTCGGAACAGCTCTTATACTCTAGAAGGAACGTGAGCAAGTCTTTCTGACAAGTATCGTACTCTTCCTGCGTTTCCGGGTCGAGGGCGACACTGATGGTCGTTCTGGTCAGATCCGGCAAATCCTTGAGAACATCTTTCTTTTCTCTGCGGAAGTAGCACGTTTCGTGTATCCTCTGGTTAAGCTCTTCAAGATTCTCGTTCTCACCGTACCTGTTGCAGAACTCGCCAAACCCTCCGAACTCGTCGTTCAGACGACCGAGGATAGCAAGCTGGCAGGCAAGGTCTGTTGCGTGATTGACAACGGGTGTACCTGTAAGCTCATAGATATACTCCTTACCCTGGCACAATCCCATGATAATTTTAGACTGCCTTGTTGATGGATCCTTGACTCTGGCAGACTCGTCGATAATCACAGACTTGATAATCTTCAGTTCATCACGAAACAGAAAGTTTTTCAGCCGTAACGGTTTCGGACCGAGGCTTACGACGAAGTATTTTGCAAGCGACTCGTAATTGCATATCACTACATCATACAGGTTCATCTTAGTAAGATGATATCCATATGTCGCATTGACGGAATCGGTAAGAATGAGAGGCCGGAGGTTCGTAAACTTCTTTATCTCTCGTTCCCAATTAACCTTAAGTGCAGCAGGGCAAACAACAAGGCAGGGTGTTGCCTTTGCACGCTCAATAGCGACGATAGACTGAACCGTCTTGCCGGTTCCCATGTCATCGCCATTAATACAGCGCTTCATGGCAAGCTCCATGCGCACACCTTCTTCTTGATAATCGTATAATTTCGGTTTATCTGACATAATAATAAATTATAATAAACACCACATGCGGAAAGCCCATTCAAGAGCCTTCTCCCTACCACGCAAATACAACTCGTCACCACGTTCAATCTTCTTATAGAATACTTTCTTCTTAGTCTTGGAGACCGCAAAGATAAAGTCCTGGTTTCCGTATCTTGGGTCTATACTGTGCGTAAGGTCCATGTACCACGCGCGGCTCCTATCCCAATCGACGAAATCGATCTGAGCCTCAAATTGCTCCTGTGACGTAGCTGCGGTGGTCTTCAAATCACCGCCGAACTCGCCGAGCCACCAGTCGAACTTGCAGCGTACCGGAAGCTCGAACTCGAAGCCCTGGTATTCCATCTTCATGTGCGGATTGATGAATGTTTTCTGACCGACCGCATTCTTCAGGACGAAATCAAGGAACCTATCCTTCGTTGCCTGTTTCTTCAGAACAGCGAGCCGGTCTAATCCCCATTTCCAATCTTTCTCTGTATATTTCTCGTCATCGACCGTCATAGCGTAATGATTACACTTTTCCGGTTCGGTAACGAGAGCGTCAACGAGAGTTCCGAGATGGAAAGCCTTTCTCTTGTCCTCTTCCTTTACGAAGTTGAGCTGCGGGTTCAGGGCAAATTTCAACGCAGTGAGGTCCGAATTGGAGACCTCACCACGAGAATAATAAGGGTCAAACGGTTGTTCCGTCATATTACTTAGCCGTTACCTCATCCTCATATCTAATATAAGGAGAAACGATATACTCTTCTTCGCTGTTTGCGTGTTTCTCACACGCCTTGCGCATGAACTCCAATCTGGAAGCAAGCTTGTCTGGAGACATCTTGGAGCCTTCAATCGTCCACCACTGCTGGATGATGTCGAGCCAGGCATTCTTGTCGGTAACAACAAGGCGTTTTGTTACCTTGATCTTCTGCTTACCGGTTTCTCCAACGGAAGTCTGGGCAAAGAGCGACTGAGCCTGTGCAGTAGCGTGCTGGGCTGCATTCTCTGCATCACGCTTCTCCTGCTCAGCAGCAAGCTTTCTCTGCTGCTCTTCCTTGGCGGCTTCATCAGCCTTACGGATAGCCTCTTCTTTAGCCTTGCGTTCAGCCTCAGCAGCGGCAGCTTCTGCTTCCTTACGTTTGCACTCTTCCTCAGCAGCCTTCAGTTCGGCTTCCTTTGCCTTGCGTTCAGCCTCGGCAGCTTTCCGCTCTGCCTCCTTGCGCTTGCGCTCCTCCTCGTCCTTGATACGCTGAATCTCCTCTTGCTTCTTGCGCTCTTCCTCAGCAGCCTTACGTGCTTCCTCCTCTTTGCACTTACGCTCCTCTTCAGCCTTGCGAGCTTCCTCTTCCTTACGCTTGCGCTCTTCCTCAGCCTTCTTGATTTCAAGAAGTTCAGCAATCTTAGAATCAAACTTCATAAGAA
>OQVS01002770.1_pt1 | contig 10911 bp, 12 predicted proteins | sample 1691601 | NCBI WGS metagenome assembly OQVS01 (sample SAMN03418268, study PRJEB22391) | human gut metagenome | biome: human-gut; feature: organic feature; material: feces | host: Homo sapiens | place: Tanzania | collected 2013-01 | reverse complement strand
TCTGTGTCTTTTGTTTCTGTGTCTTTCGTTTCTGTGTCTTTCGTCCTTAAAACGAGTCTGAACCGTCATTTCAGACTTAATTCTGTCCAAGGTTGGATTAAAAGCCCTCAAAATATTTTCCATAACAAAAAGAACTTCTTTGTCAGCATCTTTACATTCCACAAGCTTCTGATAACTTTCGTAAATCACGATATAAGCATGGTTTAATTTTGTATAATCAGAATTATAAACTTCAGTTTTTGTCATATAGCCTCCAAAGAGCCTAAATTTTAATCTATTATCCCAATTTATGCTATATGCCCGGTTGAGCTGGACGCAGAATTCTGATTTTCAGCCATTTTTTTATTCTGGGCGGCTTTTTGCCCATCTCCGCCGCAGCGGATCTGAGCAAAAACCAGGCTTTCCGGGGTTGCGGCTTCCGCCTTCATTCCTGCGCTGCGCTCCGGAACAGTTCCGCTGCCCCTCCAATCCTTGCCGCAGGACGATGTTCCTCCAATTTTCAGCACAAACTGAACAATTCTGTCCTCAAAAAACATAACTTGTGATAAAATAACCGTGCCGGACACATTCCGTTCCGGCAGGGAGCGACTTATAAAAGACACGACAAAAATGGAACTTGCGCAGCGCCGGCAGTAAAGGCGCAGTTTGAGTTTCAAAGGCTTTTACTGCTTGTTCAATCAGAACTTAAAATCTTTTTGAAAAAGCGTCATAAAAATGAACTACGTAAAAGCAAAAACTGTTCTTCCGGCACAACTTCTTGAAAAAGTCCAGGAGTACGCGGCCGGAACTTATCTGTATATTCCGCAGAAATGCGAGAACCGCAAAAACTGGGGAGAATCAAAAGATTCCAAAAACTGGTACAAAAGACGGAATCAGCGGATATACAAAAATTACGAAGAAGGATTTTCAGTCAGCGAGATTTCTCAAAAATTCTTTCTGAGCGAAAAATCAATTTACAGAATCATCTTGTGCGCAAAAAAGCAGATGAGTTGAACTTTTCTGATTAAATGTTGCTAAAGCTGTTGTATAAAAACTGGCTCTATAAATAGGGTCAGTTTTTTTATTTTAAATTATTTTGCGTTTCTTAAATCGTCAACAATAAGCTGAATATGCGAAATCTGAATCTCCGTCAAATTTTCAACATCCAAAGTTCGTTTTTTATCAAGACCCAAAAGATAATCGGTTGAAACTTCAAAAAAATTCGCAATTTTCACAAGCATTTCTATAGAAGGAAGAATATTGTCATTTTCCCAGTTTGAAACACTTTGCTTTGTAACTCCGAGTTTGTTTGCCAGTTGAATCTGGCTGATTCCACGGATGTTACGGAGCTCACGGATTTGTTCATTCAGCATAAAAAACCTGTCTACTTATTTTTGACTATTGTATAATTTTTAATTGACTTTAAAGAAATACTTTTGTATTGTAATATTTGACTTAATGTAAAAGAGGTTTTTATGAAAAAATTTATTTTTTTGGCTTTTGTAATAGCGTTTTCTATGACAGCTTTTTCTTGCGTTTCCACAGATGAAGTTCAGGTTTCGTACGACAAAAGCGTTTTGCAGAATGTTTCAAAGGTTACAGACGACGGCACTGCAAAGACAGATATAGCGGTTTCTCCGGATGGAAATCAGTTACTTTATGTTGAGATTGACAAAAGTGTTAATAGCTATATAACAAACATGAAGGTATCAGATGACTTTTATTATTACAGTTCTCAAATGTATTTGCTCCGTTATATTAGTCGTCCTTCAAAGACTCCGCTTGGTCTGACATTCTCATATTGGCCTGCATGGAATAAAAACGGAAAGGAATTTGTATTTGCCTCGCTTGAAAACAACCAGTTCAAGCTAGTGCGCGCGAACATCGAAGGAGGAAGGAAAACTTACATTACAAGAACGCCGATTGGAAGTGAAGATATAAGACCTGATATAAAGGACAATATTATTCTATGTCAGACAAAAATAAATGGAAAGAATCAAATAGTTACATTGAATTATGACGGCACTGAAATAACTTTAATTTGCGAAGGCTACAGTCCTTCATGGCATCCTAGAGAAAATAAATTTGTCTTTATTCGTGACGGTGGAATTTTTGAAATGGATCTCGACTTGAATCAGGCTACAGAAATTTACAAGGATGTTGATTTTCCTTGCTATAAACCTTCATATTCAAAAGACGGAAAATATATCTTGTTTTCACAATTGACTCCTGTAAATACAAAAGGTTCCATGACTTCAAGCCTTTCAAAAAGGATAATTTCTATTGCAAATAGTCGAAGAAATATTCATTTGTATCTTATTTCATCTGACGGCATGAACAAAACTCAGCTTACAAGCGGTGCTGTTGATGCATATACTCCAGTCTGGGGCGCGGACAATACAATTTTCTTTATCTCGGCGGCAAACAATAAAACAGACATCTGGAAAGCGAAAGTTCAATACTGATTTAGCGAGTGTTGACTGACGAAAGCTCTGCGTTTTGCAGGGCTTTTTTTGTTTGCAGATTTTCTCATTCTCTTTTCTGAAAGGTCTTTGAGGTAGGAAACTGGCGCGGCTTTGCTTATTATTAAATTAAATAAAAATGTCATTCCGATTCAGAGACAAACAGGTAAGCCATTTCGAACTTAGATTCGGAATCTGCCGGATGAATTTTAGCCTGAAAAATCAGACAAAATAATTTATCTGGCGGGCAATTAAAAAACTTTGGAGGAAAAATGGAAAAAAAAGTAGACATGAAAAAAATCACATTCAGGAACGAGACTCCTGCGGACTACAGGGCGGTTGAAAACCTTACGCGCGAGGCATTCTGGAATGTTTACAAACCAGGTTGCGACGAGCATTTTATTTTGCATAATTTCCGCACAAGAAGCGAATTTGTTCCGGAACTTGATATTATAATGGAAGAGGAAGGAATTCTTGTTGGACACGTTATGTTCGCAAGGTCGGAAATAAAACTTAACAACAGTAAAACACTTCCAATCATGACGTTCGGGCCAATCAGCATTGCGCCGGAGTTTAAGCACAAGGGATACGGAACAGTTCTTCTTAGGTACGCAATGGAAAAGGCAAAGAAAATGGACTGCGGCGCGCTTGCAATCACCGGCAATATCGACTTTTACGGAAAAAGCGGCTTTGTTGTGGCAAAAACAAAAGGAGTTCGCTACTATGCTGACCCGGATGCGGATTATTTTCTGATAAAAGAACTTGTTCCGAGTTTTCTGGACGAAGTGAAAAATTGCGGTGGTGGAAGTTTCAAGGAACCGGACGGATATTTTATTGATTCAAAGGAAGCAGAAGAGTTCGATAGGCATTTTCCGATAAAAGAGAGGCTCAGTCTGCCGGGACAGATTTTCGGGTAAGTTTCTATTGAGCTGAATGAAAAAACTCCCCTGAACCTCAGACAGAATCTTGCTGAAATACGGTGCAGGAGAGTTTTTTTATAGAAGAGAAAAATCAGTTTCCCTTTTCCTCGAGCACGATGTTGTCTACCGTAACTGTGTGCTTTCTGGTGATCTGCTTGCCGTTCACGGCTCCCATCGAAACGCTCAGGATTACAGCCCTGTCGGTCTGCTCGTTCATCGTGAATTCGCATGAGTATCTTTTGAATTCCTTTGAGACGTCTATTTTCTGTGTTCCAGAATACGGAATCCAGTTGTTGTCCGAAGAGCCGTCGCGCTGGAGGGCAAACATTATGGTGCGGTCAATTGTTGACTTCGCATCAAACTCAATTCTGTATTTTTTTCCTTTTTCCAATGTTATTCCGTTCTGCTTTAGCTGAATCATCCAGTCAAGATTTCCTGTGTCGGAGATGTTCATGCAGAACGCGTTGTCCTCGGAAAGTGAATCGACAGCGTAATCAGCGGAGGCCGACTCGTTCAGGTAGACCTCGTAGCCTGTAAGCCCGGAGGAGAAGTTTCCGTTCACGAGCATTGCGTTCTCCTGAATACGCACGTTGTCAAGAAGAACCGTTCCGTCTGTGTCAAAGCTGAATGAGAGCGCGGATGATTTTTCCTTTTCCGCCGTGAACACGAACTTGAACTTCTTCTCGCCGGAAGAAAGGGAAGCCTCAAAACTTTTTCCCGAAATTTCAGCCTTTATTTTTCCGGAAGAAGCTGAGGATGAGTCAAAGCTCAGAAGATATTCAGTTCCCGGGACAAGCGGAATTCCTTTCTGAACAAGCCGGATTTTTTCTTCCTTGGGATTTTCTGCGCGGAATTTGCGGATGTTGTCCGTGTTCGTGACCTGGAATTTCGCGCCGTTTTTGGCGGAAACACTCCATTCCGCAAGCCGGTTTTCTCCTTCCTGGAATTCTCCGTTGTGCACAAGGTTTCCGTCGGGAAGCACCGATTTTTTTCCTGATGAATTTTGAGGCGCGCTGACCATCTCAAGACGCACGCCGGAAATTCTTACCGCCGCGGTGGAATTCTGGTTTCCCAGGTTGAACTCAAGCCGTCCCGCAGGATCGTCGGCATCGTTCATCTTGAATGTGAACTCAAAATGCTTTTTCTGCGGTCCCACTTTTATCTTTGTGTCCTTGAGATAGCGTATCCATCCCGCTTCCGGAGCTGTAACCGCGGTTATAATCGTTCGCTCCTTTTCCGCGGATGCGTCGAACGAAAGCCTGTATTCCGCACCCTTTAGCATCGGAAGACCTGCCTGCACGAGCTGAACAGAATAGTCAACGCTTCCAGCCGCCTCGGAGGTTATGACGATGTTTCCGCCGTCGTAATCAAAGCTGCCTTTTCCGCCCTGGGCAAGAAGGAAGTTCCAGGAGCCGACGTCTTTTCGTATATAGTTTCCGTCAGAATCCGCCGTCCGGAATTCCGCCTTTCCTGATTCAGGCTTCCTCACGTTCTCGTCGTAGCTTTTTTTCTGATAGACTTTCACGTAGTCCACGAGAAGCTGCGCGTTCTTTGCGAATTTGGTCGTGCGGTCCGGATTTCCAGGCCAGTTTCCGCCGACAGCAAGGTTCAGTATTATGTAGAAAGGCTGGTCGAACGGAGCCGGATAAGTTACCTCGCCGAATCCCTTGCGCTTTGTGTACCAGCTGTTCTCCTTGTGGTACATTTTTCCGTCGGCATAGAAGCGGATTTCGCCCGGTTCCCACTCGCAGGCTACAATGTGCCAGTCGTCGGAGAAGCTTTTTCCCTGCGCGGCTGCCTTTCCCTGTGACTCCTTGTGAGGCTCGCCGTAATGGAGCGTTCCGTATATTTCCTCTGTCCTGTCGCCGAGAACCTCCGCAATGTCGATCTCGCCGCATTTTGGCCACTGTCCGTAGAGATTCTCTTCCGTGGGCATCATCCAGAACGCCGGGAGGAATCCCTTGCCGGAAGGAAATTTTATGCGCGCCTCAATCCGTCCGTATTTGAAGTCATGCTTGCCTTTTGTGTTGATTCTGCCGGAAGTGTACGCAGTTTTTCCGCCCCGCGCTTTTTTCTGAACGGCCTGAATCACGAGATTTCCGTCCTTTACGTAGATGTTCTCCTTTGAGTCCACATATTCCTGAAGCTCATTGTTCACCCAGCCCGGCTCGTGGTACTCGTAGTTCCAGTCATCCAGATTGAGGGAATTTCCGTCAAAATCATCCTTCCAGACAAGGTCGCTTTCGCTGTAGCTGGTCTGCGCAAAGAATGGAGCTGCGGCGAAAATAATTCCCGCGGCAAATGCAATCGTCTTTTTCATGTTTCCTCCTTGTAAAGCTTCGTGCTATATAAATTATTCGGTCATCATTTTTATAAGACTGGCGCGGATTCCGTCGTAGTGGCTTTCCGTAAGTCCGAAGTCCATCTCCTTGTAGGTCCACACCGCGTGTCCCACACCGAATTCCCTGAAAATTTTATGCACATCGGCGAACCAGGCTTCTGTTCCCTTGGCGGGCGCGCGGTCAATTACTCCATATTCTCCGCAGTAGACGGGAACTCCGGCGTTTTCAGCAGCCGCACAAGCCTCCCCAATCATCTGCCGCATAAGTTCGATTCCCGGAAGATTTCCGTCAGTGTCGGCGACATCTTTTCCCTTGTATCCGAGCGGAACGGATTCCTCGCGGAAATATGACAGCGAGGCAGGGTATTTTATCTCGCGATCGGGGCTCATTCCCGGAACCCAGGGCGCTTTCTGATGCGTGAAAATCAGCGGCTCGTAAAAATGGAAGGTGAAAATAACGTTGCGGAATTCTGGCTTCCTTAAAAGGCGGAGAGTGCGCGCGCTGTTCCACTGGATTCCGCCGTAAATCACCGGAGTTTCAGGCGCATTCTTTCTGATTACGCTGAGTGTGCGGTCAATGAGGGTGTTCCAAGGCTCAGCCGCCTCCTGCTCCACAACCTCGTTCAGAAGCTCAAACGCGACGTTCTTTTTTCCGCCGAATCTTGACGAGACTTCATTCCAAAGTGACACGAAAAGCTCCTGAAGATGCGGACTTGAAAAAAGCGGGTTTCCATTTTCCGTTCCCGCGTCGTTGAAGTCGTAGCCGCAAGCCTTGTGAAGGTCAAGGACCACATCAAGCCCGGAATCTTCCGCCAATCCGACAAATTTTTCCAGCCGCGAAAATCCTTCCTCAATGAAAGTTCCGTCCGGATTCTGGACAACCTCGCTGTCGAACGGAAGCCTTATGTGGTCAAAACCCCAGCCGGCGGCACGGCGCACATCGTCCTCATTTATAAAACTGTCGTAATGCTCCTTTGTGTGGCGGCACTGCGAAAGCCATCCTCCGAAATTTATTCCCTTTGAAAGATTCATGTTTCCTCCGTTTTTAAGACGAACTCTGAATTTGCAGAACCGGAATGAACTGGCTGCAACGCAAAAGCATGAGTTCCGTACAGACCAATCTTGCAAACGGCAGAATAATATCATTGAATTTCCGTCTGATATATCATAATATTTGTACATATATCAGAATATTCTGATTTTTTTGCGGACGACGGAAGGAAAACACAAAAAATGAAAAAGAACATGAACGATGAGCTTGCGCGCATAAAGTCCGAGCCTGCGCTCTCACAGGAGCTTTTCAGACGGCGGGAATATTCAATCTATCACCTGGAATACGACAAGGAGCTTGCGTTCTATGATGCTGTGAAGAAGGGCGACTTTGACCTTGTGAAACGCCTGATGCTTCCCCTGCGCAACGAAAAGCTCGGAAAACTTTCGGAAAATCCGCTGCGGAACCTCAAGTATCATCTTGTGATAACGGTCGCGATGATAACCCGGTTCTGCATTGAGGGAGGTCTTCCGCCTGAACCGGCATACACCTTGAGCGACATCTACATCCGCCAGATAGACAGCGCCGGGGACGAGGACACAATCACCATGCTGCACCGCGAGGCTGTATTCGATTTCACCAGCCGCATGAAGGAGCTCAAGGAAGTTCATGGACTTTCGCGCAGAACGACAGCCGCAATCGACTATATCTACGACCACCTGAACGAGAAAATCCAGCTTTTCCGGATGGCAGAGACGCTCGGTGTGAACAAGACATATCTCTGCGCTCTTTTCAGAAGGGAAACCGGAATCACAGTCGGGCAATATGTAATGAAGAAAAAAATCGAGGCGGCGGAGAAAATGCTTCTCTACAGTGAAAATTCATCCGCACAGATAAGCGCGCTCTTCTCGTTCAGCTCGGCAAGCCACTTCATAGAAATATTCAAAAAGGAGACAGGACTCACTCCGTCCCAGTACCGAAAAATCCGGCGCAGCGAAGCATTCACCACAATGGCAGAAAAATAGGAATCCGACTAAAAAAAAGAGCTATTGACTATTTTATGTAACATTGTTAAGTTATCTATGTTACATTATAAAAGGCGGAAGAATTATGAGAAATGCGAATCCTGAGCTGGTTTCTTCCATAAAAAAGCGGACACTTGAGCTTTTAATGGAAAAAGAACCTGAGGAAATCGGAATGAGGGAAATTGCCAAAAAGTGCGGCGTTTCAGCCACGGCAATTTATCATTATTATAGGGACAAGGACTGCCTTTTTCAGGCGATTTCGCTGGACTGTCTGAACCAGATAAATTCGGTGATTGAAGCCGCCGCGGAAAAAGCCGCTTCTTCAAAGGAAAAGGTTCTTGCCGCAATCAGGGCGTTTCGCAACTGGAGCCTTAAAAATCCGCGGGTTGCCTCTCTTGTGATGGAAAAAATAAAATCCGCGGTGAATCTTCCGCCGGAAGAAACTGAAAAATTCTATGTCTGCAACCGCACTGGGGAAAAACTTCTTGAGCTTTGTATTGCAGAAAGAGTGGCGCGTTCTGAAAATCCCCGGCTGGATGTCGGTGTTCTTGTATTCGGACTTTGGGGCTGTCTTCAGTCCGTGATTTCGCGCAAGTCGGAAGTTGAATACTGGGAAAATTCCGAGCCGTTTACAGAACGTTTTATCAGTATGTGGGCGGAAAATATTTTTGTAAATTAAAAAACAGGAGAAAACTATGATTTTAAAATCAATCATCAAGAAAATTTTTGTGGCGGCTTTTGCGCTTCTGGTTTTTCAGCAGGTTTGGGCGGAAGAGAATTCTGAAAATCGGACTGCAAAGGTTAGGGTGCTTGTAACTCCGGGCAGCGAATGGAAGGGAAAATTTCCGCCGCAGTTTGCGCTGTGGATTCAGGATTCGGACGGAAACTTCAGCCAGACAATTTTTGCCACAAAAAGGGCCTCGAAGAAAAAATGGATTTTCGCGCCCAAAGACGGCCGCCCGGAATCGCTTCCTGTGTGGTATCATTCCTGCGAAAATTTCTACGTTCCAGAATCAAAGAATGAGATGGATGCGGTAAGCTCGGCAACTCCAAAAGGCAGCTTTGATGTTTCTCGGAAAATTCAGCTTGAGGAAGGAAAAAAATATTTTGTTTTTGCGGAAGTGAACAAAAGCTTTGACTACAACGAATTCTATCCAAAAGACGCCGGGAAGAATTCCGCGGAATATTCCGGTGTGAACGGTCAGCCTTCTGCAGTTTACCGCGCCGAAATCAGCCTTGAAAATCATGAGGCGAAACTGGAGCTTATTGGAACAGGCTCGCTCGACGGAAAAAGCGGCTTAATTGAAGACAAAACGGAAACTCTTACAACCGCAAAAAATCTTGTGGAAAAAATTGTAGTGAGCCTTGAAGTTTCCAAAAAAACCTTGTAGAAATTCGGTAAAACACAGTTGACGTTTTTTGTCTTTTTATAGGAGTTTTTAAGTGAAAGAAAATAAAAAACATCTTCCTGTCATAGGAGTAGGTCCTGTTATCGTCGTGCCTCAAATTGTTCTTTCTGTGGCAGGAATTTTCATCAGCACAAAAGAATTCCTTTCCTTTGCAAGGATTTCCGCATTTAGAATTCCGTTCACGGTTTTGGGAGTTGTTCTTATTATTCTGGGATTGTATCTTTGGGTTTATGCGAATTTCAAGACGAAAATCGAAAGTCATATAAAGGAAAATACTCTTGCGACAGACGGCGTGTATTCAATTGTAAGAAATCCAATTTACAGCGCATTCTTTTTGGTCTGCACGGGAATTCTTCTGTTTCCTGCGAACCTTATCCTGCCTGTTCTGTTCTATTTTTACATGACGGTTATTATTAAAAACACAGAGGAAAAGTGGCTGAAAGCTCTCTACGGAAACGAATACGCCGGATACTGCAGAAACGTCAACCGCTGCATTCCGGGTTTTCCTAAAAAGAAATGAAAATATTGATTCTAAACGCCTCTCCAAAACCTTTAGGAACAATTTCTCAAATGCTAAAATTTCTTGAAGACGAAATTCGCCGGAAAAATCCATCCGCTGAAATTGAAAATATCCGCGTATCTTCACTGAAATTTTCCGCCTGCACAGGCTGCATGAAGTGCCGCTCTTGTGGAAAATGCGTTTTTGCCGGAGATGACGCAGATGTTGCAGGAGAAAAAATTGCAAGCGCAGATTTTCTTGTTGTGGCTTCTCCGTGCTGGTGGGGCAACATGACCGGCAGTTTGAAGTCGCTTTTTGACCGCAACGTTTTCCGCTTGATGGGAGAATCAAAGCGCGGAATTCCGCTTGCGCTCCTCAAAGGTAAAGAAGCCGCAATCGTAACAGCCTGCACAACTCCGTTTCCGTTTAATGTGATTTGCAGGCAGTCACCGGGCGTTTTTAGTTCAATCGGCGAAATCCTAAAATCAGCCGGAATAAAAATCACCGCAAAAATCTGCGCGTCCGGAACAAAGCAAAAACCGGGACTTACAATGAGCAGAAAACGCAAGATTGTGAAGGTTGCTAAAAAAATATAAAAAAAAGGTTTTTAATTGCCCGAATAAAGACAGATATATTCATATAAATTCATTTAAATTAACTCCTGAGATTCACTCTGTTTCCTAGTTAAAGGGAATTGACGGATTAAATTACAAAATTCCTCCTGGCAGCGCGAAAAAAATGCGTATCGATGTTGATTTTACAGATTGTTCTCCTGTGTTTTCAATAGATTTTGGTTTAAGACTTTGAAAATAGGACATTGCTTTACAAAGAAAGGATATGCAAGGCGAATTGAGCGGTTGAAAAACTTGACGCAGAAAAAAGTCCGCAATATCGATTGTTTCTTCAAAAAATGGTACGCTCGCCATAGTCCCACTGTAACTGACTGGGACGGAAAATTAGTGGAAAAAAATTAAATATACAAGGAGCACATAAATGTCTGAAAATCTGCTTTCAAAAATTATTGCTGAACAGACCGAAATTCTTTTGAAGAATATAAATTCTGTTGTTCAGTCCGCAAATCTTGAGGCTGAATTTGACGGTTTGAATGCATCGCGCTTTATTTTCCATACACTGCATTCGCTCGACAAGTGGTTTGTGAACCCTGCGGAATACAAATATGATGAAAATTCTTCTGGCGGTGTCGCTGAAAATCTTAGTGTCATTTCAAGTTACCGTCAGGGTTTTGATGCCGCGCCGGCCGGATGGTCGCTTATGATAATGTCGT
>OQVS01002769.1_pt1 | contig 10912 bp, 2 predicted proteins | sample 1691601 | NCBI WGS metagenome assembly OQVS01 (sample SAMN03418268, study PRJEB22391) | human gut metagenome | biome: human-gut; feature: organic feature; material: feces | host: Homo sapiens | place: Tanzania | collected 2013-01 | reverse complement strand
TCACGGTTGGCGGACTGTCCAGAAAATCCGCCGGAACGCGCCAGACGTTCCGGTCAGGTTCGTTCTCCAGGACATTCCGCCGGATGAAACCGTCCGGATGCCGCAAATATGTATTCGGAGGACTCCGGCTATGATTTTCTCTGCCGCATTTATTGTCAATAGAGAAACAAGAAAAGTCCATGGCCTGAATTTGAATAAAAAACGGGTGGTGGGTTTTTCTTGTTTTTTTATGGAAACAACAAAAAATATATACAACCATGTGAAAGGGCAAAAATGAGTACTGTCACCATTTCCACTTTGGAAGAATTGAAAGCATTTCGCGATGCCGTCAACAACGGCAACAGCTGCAAAGGTCAGACGGTTGAACTGTCTGCGGATATTGATCTCAAAGGAGAAGAGTGGACTCCGATCGGAAAGAGCGGAAGCACTTTTCAGGGAGTTTTCAACGGCAACGGTCATACCGTCAGCAATCTGGTGATCAACCAGCCGGGAATGAGAGATGTCGGTTTCTTCGGAGTCACGACGGATGGTGAAATCAAAAACCTGACCATTCACAATGCGGACGTCAAGGGCTATTTAGATGTCGGCGCAGTTGCCGGTACGCCCTATACCTCCAAATATACCAACATCAAACTGACCGGCGACGTCAAAGTGGAAGGCTACGCCTATGTCGGCGGCATGTTCGGCAAAAATGCTTATGCCAACCTGACCGGTCTCACCATTGACGCCAACAGCGGCAGCTATGTCAAAGCGGAGTCGGAAGGATGGCGCACTTACGTCGGCGGCGTGATCGGCTTCATGGGTGAAGGCGGTCATACGGTTCAGGACGTTACCTCCAACCTGAACGTCATCGGTTCTACCTGCGACGTCGGAGGCATTGTCGGCATTGCCCACTACGGCAACAAATTCATCAATGTTACCTGCACCGCGGAAAACATTACTCTGAAGAATGCCCAGGATGCAGGCGATGAGCAGGAGATCGGCGGCATCGCCGGCGTCTGGAATAACTCAGACAGCAAAACGGTACTGATGATCAACTGCTCCGCAGAAAACACCACGCTCAAATCTGCTCTCTTGGGTGAAGACAAATCGGAAGAAGTCAAAGGCAATACCGTCACCGGAAAATCTTACTCCGGCGAAACTGCAACGTCCGGCACCCTGCTGGTCGGCAAAGAAACACAGACAGAAAACGGCACTGCCCTCACCTTCACGGTCTCCGGACCCAAGGCCGCGGAAGATCTGGAAAAAGCGTTCGGTCCTCTGCAGACGAACGAAGACGGCACTTTCACTGCTCAGACCACTTATCTGGTCCGCATCGGCGGTGCTTATTATGATACGCTGGACGCCGCTCTCGCCGCCGCGAAAAACGGCGACACTCTCACGCTGCTGGGCAACATCACGCTCGATTCCATGCTGACCGTCGGCAAAGACATTACCATCGACGGTGCGGGGCAGTACTCCTTCACCGCGTCCGAAAACGACACCTGGAAAGGCCAGCAGATGATTCAGGTCTCCAAGGCGAATGTTACGTTCAAAGACCTCACTCTCGACGGAGCCGGCCAGAGCCTCACGCTGATTCAGGCAGCCGCCGCCACCGGTCTGACGCTCGACGGCGTCACCATGCAGAACGCCCGCAACGGCATCTATAAAGGCAGCACTTTCGACAACGGCGGCGTAACCATCAGCAACTCCACCATCAATGTCAAAGTCTACGCCTTCAACGCCTCCGGAAAACTCGCCTTCGTCAACGTCTCCGGCAGCACGCTGTACGGCTGGACTTCCTACGACAGCAGCTTGACCGATGCGTCCGGCTCCTTCAAGGACACCAAATTCTTCGAAGCCGACGACCGCGGACTCAACGGCATTGTCGCCGCGCTGCGTCCCTACTTCCCCACGGTTGTGGACAATTGCCAGTTCTCCGAAGCGTTCAGCATGACGACCGGCGATTATTACAATGAAAACGGGCTTTCCATCGGCAAGTCCAATGTCGTGATGAATCTTGACAAGGTTTCCGTCATCAAAGCCGACGGCTCCGCCAGCGATATTCCGCTGGCTGATCTGGTCAGCTCCAATTTTGAAGGCTCCGGCGGCAGCGCGGTCAGCGACGTCGCGTTCGTAGTGGACGGCATCAAAGATGAATCCGGCAAATACAGCGGCGGAACCTTTATCGGCGACTCCGCAGTCATCGCCTCCACCCTCGCGGAAGGGCTTGCTCCCAAAGCCAACGAAGACGGCACTTACTCCGCCGCCACCCCGGACATGACCAATATCCTGGTCAATTCCGGATGGACGTCCATGAAACCCGGCGAAGTGATTCCCGGACAGGACGGCTTCAACTTCGGCTTCAATGCGTTCGACAGCATGGACGGCATTCTGGCGAAATACGCGACGGATGCGACAGCCAATACCGCAACCTCCAAAATCATTCTGAATTCGGATGCGGAAAACAATTCCGCCACCACGGGAAAAGTTTACCTTTACACGAATTCCGATCTGGCTTTTGCCGCCGACGGCACTCCGCGCACGGCAACCTTCCACGGTTCGCGGCTTTACCTGATGAATGTTTACCAGCTCGACGGCGAACACAAACCGGTCAAAAATGAATTCATTCCGACGATCACCATTGAAGAAGGCGTTTCCCTGGTTACAGACAAGATGCTGATGGTCGGTCAGAACGTGGATCAGGATGACATTGACACGGACGGGAATCCGACCCGCGATCCGGCAGCGGTGAATCTCGTGGTCAACGGCACGCTCACCACCGAACTCTACGTCGCCAGCCTGTCCTCGGTAACTGTGAACAAAACCGGCAAAGTGCTGGTCGGATATAAAGAAGCGTTCATCACCCGCAGCAGTTCCACGGTTACGGTCAACGGCACGGGTTCGAAAGACGATGTCCAGTTCGCAGTGAATTACACATCCATGCAGGGCGGCATACTGAATCTGAACGACACCAGCATGACCACCGGAATGCTCTGGCTTAATACTTCCCCGCAGGGTTTTGTGGTTGAGGGCAGCACGCTCAATGCAAAAAACTCCAAGATTGCAAGCTCCCAGAGCGGCACTGTCTCCGACAAATCCGGCATCACACTTTCCGACGGCAGCGAAATCACCATGGCGGGAAAACTGGAAAACAACGGCTCCATTCAGATTGCCAACAGTACGCTCTCTGTCAGTACGCTGACCAACAACGGAACCATCAACATCACCGGCAATTCCACGGTGAACATCGGGACGACCTCCGGAAACGGTGCTTTCAATCTGAACGGAGCGAACCTGACCGACTCCAGAATCGGCAATGCCGAGGTGTACGGCGATGTTACCGCTAACAACCTCGAAGCGGGCAACATCAGCGTCGGCTTCGGACGCTACACTGCCGCCAATGCGTCGCTCGACCTCTCCGGCAGTGTCAAAGCCAACATTATTTATGTCGGTGTCAAGACGGTTGAAGGCGACGCCCCGTATGCGAACTTCTCTTATGCCCTGAACATCCATGACGCCCAGGGCGATATCGGAACGGTCAACGCCCGCACCACGGGGACGCTGACGATCAGCAGTTCGGAACTGAACATCGGCGACCTCCTGATCCGCAATCAGACCGAGATCATCGACAGCAACATCACCGGCAAATTCGGCAGCGGCGGAACCGGACACTGGGCGATCTACGAAGATGATGATTCATCGAGAACCGCCAGCCTGACGGTTACCGGCTCCACCCTGAACACCAACTACATCTGCATCGGAAAGAATATCAACGGACAGTACGAGGCGGATTCCAATGCGAAACTGACGCTGACCGACTCCACCTTCATTGCAGACAGCTATATCTATCTGATGAAGAACACGGCGGGCTTCACTACCGGCATCACGATGCAGAACTTCTCCGTGCTGCAGGCAAAAACCATTTACAACGGAAGCGAAATCCGGATGAATCACAATTCCACAATCAAGTTCAGCGGCGAGTACATCAGCGACGGCGGAAGCATTGTCGTTGACATGACCGGAGCCAAAGCCGGCGGATTCTTCAAGCTCATCGACTACACCGGTGCGGATCCCGCATCCGTCAATTACCAGAATGTCACGCTGCTCAATGGCAACGGCTACTCCGCGGTAACCATGAACGGCGACCTGTATGCAAGCAATGCGGATATGAGCGTCATCCAGGTCAATTCCGCCTGGGCGGGCAACGCCCCCGGAACGGAAGTTGCGGAAGGTTACTACTTCGGCTTCAATGCGTTCGACAACGCGAACGACGCAATCAACGCCGCCGGCGCCAATGCGACAGTCAGGATCCAGGGCACCGGTGAAGACACGACCCCGATCACCAGAAAATCCTATATGGAGAATCTCACCGTCGAGACTCCGGAAGGCGGTTCCAGCCATCTCTGCATGCACGCCGGCAGCACGACCTACGTCTATGGAGAAGAGGCCGAAAACGGCGACGCCGTCAGACATGAAGCGACCGTCGAATACAAGAATCAGGACATCAGTTTTGCCGGTCACAGCCACTTTGAATCCCTCGCCGGAATGACGGTCAAATTCACCGGCTCCAAGGTCGGTCACGATGGCGGAACGCCGTTCTTCAAAGTCTATGGGGATTCCAACGTCGTTTTTGACAACAGCACGTACAATGCGAAGAACGGCAACCTCTGGTTCTACGTTTCCGGACAGCTCGATCTTCAGAAGAACTCTCTTTTGAACATTGAAACCGGCAGCGGCTTCCGCATCCTCGCGGCGGGCGGAAAAGTCAATGTCGACGAATCCGGACTTACAGTCAGCAATACCAACATCACCATCGGGTCCTATTATATCTACGGCGACAGCGACAAAACCGCGAAAGCGATTGTCGGCGGCAAGAAGCAGGGACACGATGCGGACAGCGGCAACGACTACTCCGCGACCCTCAATATTACGAATGGCCGGCTCGTCAACAAAAACGGATTTGTCCGCGTCGGCGCATCCTACATCCTCGACGACGCTGCGACCGACAAACGCGAAGGGCTGACCATCAAAGCCAATCCCGACAAGCCCGCGGACTATGCGGACCTGGCGAAAGCCTATCTGAACATCACAGGCAGCTCCGCCGCCGACCTCAACGAGCTCTATGTCGACGGCAACGGCATTGTGACCGTTCAGGATTCCTCGAAGCTCACCGCAAAAGCGGTCACTGTCGACGGCAAACTCACGGTATCCCATGGATCCGCCATGACCGTATCCGGAGTGCTGTCGGTTTCCGGCGACAGCAACGCAGGCCGCGGCATCACGGTCGACGGAACCGGATTCACCTCCGGAACGAAGGCAGTCATCTCGGCTGGCTCCATCGTCTGGAACAAAAACATCCTCGCGAGCGGTCTTGAAACCGGCATGACGCTGGCTGTGACGAACAACGCCGTCTATCTGACGGATCAGAATCAGGATACCGTTCACGTCGGCGGCAAGAACGCCGACGGAGTTCCGGAAGCCAACGGCATCCTGGACGCGGTCAACGCGATCGGCATGACGCCGGACAAGACCGTCTTCGACTTCGGCAATGCCGCGAAGACCTATACCGGCACACTTCAGAATGAAACAGACAAGGTTGAATTCACCCAGGCCGGCAAATACACCTTCACCGGCGGCGAGCTGGCGCATCTGCCTTACCTCCACGGAAATGCGGCAGACGCCGAACTGGTCTTCGACAAAGCGAAACTGACGCTGTCCAAAGTGAAAATGGAAAAGGGTTCCAGCCTGACCGTCATGGATTCGCAGCTGGACTTCCATCCGCACTCCGGCGATCTGGCATTCCTCTCGCTCTACAACGACGGCATCATGAACGTTGCCGGTTCGGTGGTCGGCATTTCCGACGAAATGAACGACACGGACATGCCGAAAGCCGGCAAAGCGGGCAACAGCGACACCAACGGAGTTTATCTGGCAAAAGACGGCATGAGCCGCGTGTCCCTCACCATTCAGGGTCAAGTCAACATGACAGATTCCACACTGTTCGCCTCCTATCGTTCCAGAGTTCTGGCGGGAACCCGCGGACAGGGCGAAATGAATCTGAAAAATTCGGTGATGTACGCCGACGGGCTTCAGATTCTGCAGGCGACGGAAGACACGGGCAAAGCCACCGTCAATCTGGATGCGTCCGCGCTGATCCAGAGTCATTACAGCAGTTCCGCTTCTCTCTACTCTCTGGTCATCGGCAATGACGAAGCAGCCAATGCGGCGGCGGTCATCTCGTTGACCAACGGTTCGCTGCTTGACTGGTCCAAAGCGGCAACGACCCGTATGCCGTATGAACCGTGGCCGGACTCCGACTCCGTGGTGATCAACACCAACGGAACGCTGGAGATCAAAGGCAATTCCACGGCGAAGACGGGCAACATCACCAACGCCGGAGCCATTGTCATCGACAACGGCAAACTGGAAGCGGCGGCGGTTGCCAACAACGGCACATTTTCCGTGTCCGGCACCGTCGACCTGAGCGGCAGCTTCTCCGGAAACGTCTTCAACTTCGCCGCCGGATCGGTTCTGACCTCCTCGAAGGGCTTCTCCTTTGACGGCGATTACGTAACCGACAGTCTGACCGCCATCGGCGCGGGCGAATTCAGCTTCGGCAAACTGCGCTTCAATGTGGACAAAGCCAATCCGAAGAGCGTTGACGTCAAGATCGGCAAAAATGCAGTGGTCAAGGTATCGAACGTGATGGAAATCGACCGCCGCACCGCCAAAGATCCGGATGCCGTGGACGAAAACATCGCCGGAATCCTCACGCTGGAAGACGGCGCGAAAGTTACGGTCGGCACGGAAACCGCCAAGGGCTGGTTCTACAATAAGTTCGAAGCCTCCACGAACATCAGCAAAGGCGCTGAGCTGAACGTGTACGGCGAATTCCAGAACAAAGGCTATTTCACGGTCAACGGCACACTGAATCTGTACAGTGTCTTCGGACTGGGAATGACCGCCGCCGGACGCGAGGACAAGGGCGGCATCATGAACATCGACGGCGGAGTGGTGAACTATTCCGACACCGAAGCCAGCAAAGGCTGGTTCGGCATCGGAACGAAACGCCAGAACAATCCGACCTGGGATGACGCCACCGACACCAAGACTTCGGAACTGAACATCACCAACGGCGGACAGCTGAACATCAATCTGCTGGAAGGCAATCCGTATGATACGGCGTTCGGAATCGGTCAGTACGGAAAACTGAGCGTCACGGGCGAAGGCGCCGCGGTGAACGCCGCCAGTGCCGGACTCCAGAACAACGGTGAAATCCTGCTGCAGAACAAAGCAAACATGACCCTCGGCAAGCTGATCAGCAACGGGACCATCACGGTTTCCAATTCGACACTCGCCGTGTCCGGCGACCTGACCCTGAACGGCAGCTTCAGCTTCGACCTTGCCAGCACGATTACCGTCGGCAATCTGACCAACAGCGGCACCATCACCATTGACATGAACAATGTTGAAGCCGGTCAGATGTTCAAGCTGATCGACCACACCGGAACCGGTACGGGCAGCAGCTACGGCGACGTTACACTGATCAACAACGCCGGCAGCTACCGGACGATCGTTATCGACAACGACCTGTATGCGCTGAACGTTGACATGAGCGTGCTGAAAGTCAACGCCGCCTGGGCAGGCACGGCAGCCGGCACGAAAGTTGCGGAAGGCTATTACCTCGGCATCAACGCGTTCGATGCGCTGTCCGCTACCACGGGCAATATCGCCAAGGACGGCAGCGACACGACCATTGAAATCGGCAGTGATCTGACGGCTTCCGGCGAACTGGAATTCGACCACGGCAGCGGCAAAGTCATCTTCACAGCCGGCAGCGAAGGCGAAAAAGTCATCAACACCGGCGATGTGGTGTTTGAAAATAAAGTCAATGCAAACATTGTCGTCGGCAAGGATGTAACCTTCAATATTGCCGACAACAATAATGACTTTGCGGTCTATTACGGCAACAACCTGGATCTGTACGGCACCATCAAGGGCGGTCAGAACTACGGCTCGCTGTATCTGTACCAGGGCGATCATACGATCCATGCGGAAGGAACGCTGGCGACCGGCAGACTGCATTCCAGATATGACTCCGTTACCGTGCTGGGTGCGGAAGGTGAAACCCGCCGCTATGCGGAAGACGTTGCGGTTGCAGACCGTACCGATGCGCAGGTGAATATCAACTTCCTGTTCCAGGAATCCGGTACATTCGCCGCGAAAGACACCTTTGTGAACGTCGGTGCTGCCAACGGCGGAGACGGCCACGGCATTTACGACAGCAACAAGGGAAGCGTCCGCGACACCAACGCGCCGGTCTTCAACTTCGCCAACACGAAACTGAATGCCTACCAGATTCAGCTGCAGCGGGGCGAGACGACCTTCGGAGCAGACGGCAGCGTGATTACGATTACGGCTGAGTTCAACACGAATGGTACGGTCAATCTCACCAATACGAAACTGACCGTGGGCAAAACGCTGACCAATACCGGCAGCTTCAGCTTCGACCTTGCCAGCACGGTTACCGTCGGCGGTCTGGTCAATTCCAGTACCATCACCGTTGACATGACCGGTGCAAGTTCCGATCTGGCTCTGCTGATCGACTACACCGGAAACGGCGTGATGACTCTGGAGGACTATGGCAGCGTTACGCTTTCCGATGCGAACTACAGCACCATGGTCATCAACAATGACCTGTATGCGATTTCCACGTCGCTCGACCTGACGCATGTTGCGGTCAACGCCGCGTGGGCGGGCTCAGCGACCGGCGCAGTAGTCGCCGAAGGCAAATACTTCGGACTGAACGCCTTCGACACGACCGACAATCTGTCCGGGCTTTCCGCGATGAAAACACTGTCCATCACGGATACGACGGCGGGCGGTGCGCTTGATTTGACGAAGTTCGGCAGTCGCGCCATGACGGCGGTCAACAGCACGCTGACGGATCTGGCGCTTGCCAACAGCAGCAGTCTGAATATGGACGGCAGCAGCACCGCCGGCAACATCTCCGCCGCGGGCAGCCTGACCATCAACGGCGACGCCGCAGTCAACACGGTCAAGACTGCAGCTGCGGATGCGGAACTGAATATCAACGGACTCACGGTCAACCAGGGAATCAGCGGCTTCACCACGATTTCGACGGGCGGAGTCTCGGTGAAGAAAGGCGGAATCACGCTGACCGCCGGCAATGACGTGATGAACGTCAACGGAATGCTGATCAGCATGGCGGACGGAATCGACTTCCTGGACGGCAGCAACAGCCTGACCTTGAGCAGTGCAGCCTCCGTCGTGGCATACGGAATTTATGCAACGAACGGCAGTCTGGATCTGACGCTGACGCTGGCGGACAACGTCGGCAAGGCGATCATCACGGTGGCGGACGATGGAATCTTCGCGGATGCTGCCAGCACGATCTCGCTGGACGTCTCCAAACTGCAGGTCGGCAGCTACATTCTGGTCAACAACCTGAGCAGCTTCAGCAAACGGATCCAGGTGAACGGCGACACGCTGGGAATCGGCGAATCGCTGAACATCAACGGAATGCGCTACACGCTGAACTACAGCAACAAGACATTGTCCCTGGATGTTACGGACTTCATCGTCGGCAACGACATCGACAACAACGGTTATGCGGACATCCTGATGTTCAACCAGAAAAAGGAAGCCGCGCTGTGGCTGATGAAGAGCAACGGAACGGCGGAATGGAAAGAACTGTTCCCGTTCGCCGGCGGCGACATTGCCGACGGCTGGACGCTGTTCGACACCGGCGACACGACGGGCAACAACTATTCCGACGTGATCCTGTACAATGAACAGGACAAAGATGTCGGTGTGTGGCAGATGAGCGACGGCGAAACGACCTGGCGCACACTGGAAAGACTGGACAGCGATCATGAACTGGTCGCGGTACGCGACTTCAACGGCAACGGCAAACGGGATATCCTGAGCCGCGGCACGGATGGATCGATCCAGTTCCACTACACGGACAGCGGCAAAACCGAACGCTTCGAACTCTCCAATGACTGGAAAATCGTGGGCGCCGGCGACATCAACGGCGACGGTAAAGCCGATGTGATCTTCCAGAACGGAACGAAGACCGGCGCATGGCTGACGGGCGCGGAAAACGAAATGCCGCAGTGGCGCGACCTGTACGACCTGGGCACGGCGGACAACAGCATTCTGGGAACCGGCGACTTCGACGGCAACGGGATTGCGGATGTGCTGATCGCCACGAAGAACAGCAACGGCACAGTCTCCTACGGGACCTGGCTGATGAACGCCCAGACGGAAGCCCAGTGGAGAACGCTGGTCACCCTGCCCGCCAGTGTGGTGATCGAAAGCATCTCCGACATCAACGGCGACGGCAAGGCGGAACTCCGGGTGCGGAACGGCAACGACATCGCGAGCATCTCGATGTCGGTCAGTCTGGACAGCAGCACGGTTCTGACGCAGTGGAACTCCCATGGTCCGGTAACGGATGAATGGACCACCAAGCTGGCATCTCCGATTCTCTGAGTCTGATAAACCTGTAACCCCAACGGTTCCGGAAAAATTCAATTCCGGAACCGTTTTTTCTTTTTGAGGAGTTGCAAAATCCACAAAGTGTGTTATCATTAGAAGAAACAAGGAAAGGCAGCCGCATGAGCAAAGAAAATGTAAAGATGTTTTATATGGAACTGGAACGGAACCGGGAACTTTATGAAGAAGCCATCTCGTTTCAGGAGAAATTCACGGAACAGGAGGAAGTCATAGAAGCGTTTCTGGAGCTGGCGCGCCGGAACGGGTATCCGTTCGAAGCGGAAGAACTGGCTGCCTACATTTTTGAAAACGGACAGGAAGAAAAACGCTGCTGAAAAAAGAAAAATTCCGGAGGCAGGAATCCGCTCAAAATTCATCGGTTATAATTTCAAAGGAATCCTTGACTTTT
>OQVS01002768.1_pt1 | contig 10914 bp, 12 predicted proteins | sample 1691601 | NCBI WGS metagenome assembly OQVS01 (sample SAMN03418268, study PRJEB22391) | human gut metagenome | biome: human-gut; feature: organic feature; material: feces | host: Homo sapiens | place: Tanzania | collected 2013-01 | reverse complement strand
TGCACTGTTGGAGTTTTCAACCAATATGAATTTGGTAACCTTCAAACATTTGGGACTGATGGAACATTTAATAGCGATGCAGGTTCTAGGTCTTTGGCGGAAGTTCCCGACTCTGGTGACTTCGCATATGTTGGAAAAATAAAAGCACCAAATGGAAGCGCACAGCAAGCAATCGCATTTACATCAGCCGTTACGCTTGACGCAACTGGAGACCAAACCTATTGCAAATTATCAGGCATTTTCAGTAATGGAATCGGACAAATGACATTGGTGAAGGACACCGATGGGAAACCAAAATCCCAAAAATTCACCACATGGCTTCCCCCCGTCACCGACAACTCCGAGGGCAAGGCGCTCATCGTCACGGAAGGCAATGCCCAATGGACGAATATCCCACGCTATAGGCACACCGTGACCCTCAAGACATCCGCTGGAGCCATCCTATGGACTCAAACGCTACCCAACTCCAAAAACACCCCTGTCGATTCCTACCAAGACCTCAATACTCTATTTGGCGGGGAATTGCTTGCTGGATATGGCGAATACGCTCAACTCAACCTCCATGGCGGGACGGTTGCCACCGATAAGTTAATCAAGCAAGACGGAACTGAAGTTACTTTGGCTTCGCTTGGAGCAATCGTCTATAGCGATGACTGCTTCTTGCCCAAGTAATCATGGAAAGACAGCGTTGTTGTGGATTAGAAAGGAAACCATTATGAAAAGAGCGATAGTCGAATACGATGAACTCGGAAACCCCGTCAAATTGACGGACATCCGCGAGTTCAAGGACGAAAGCGTAGAGCCATTCAAAGCCCTATGCGCGGGCAACGCCAAAAAGCGCGATGAGCGCTTGAAGCAAGCCGAGCAAAGGGCTCTCCAAAAGGAGAACGAGGCTAGGCTTCGCCACAACGCCCAAAGCGCTTGGATAGCGCGTTTGTGGCTTGAGAACGCGTTGGCGAACGGGAACGTGACCATGACGGAAGAGCAATACGAGGCCTTCCAAACGGCTTTCGGCACGGGATGGGGGATTGACCCATCCGCCATGCCCGAAGAGTTCCTAGTGCCCTACAACGCGCTTAAGGAGGATTGATTATGCTACTAGAAGCAATCTCAACCATTTCGAGCGAACTCACTTCGGAAATCTCTTCGGAGTTTTCCTCTGAGATGAGTTCCGTAGGGGAAACCATTTCCTCTTCCGAGGGAATCACCCTTCCCCCGTCCGTCCAACCCGTTGCCGATTGGATTCAAAAGGCATGGGAATGGATGAACCAACCCCTTCCGATTGTCGGCTTCTCCCTTGTCGCGATCATCATCTTCTTGTGGCGCTTCCTAACCACCACTTCCGTTGGCAAGAAGGCGCTTAAAAAGATGAACGAAGCCTTCGAGCAAACCAAGGCGGACACGGGGAAGGCCCTTGACGAGTATCGGGCCGAGAACGAGGCGCTCAAGAAGCAACTAGCGGATAGCCAAGCCGACATCCAAGACCTCCGAGGGGCGCTCGAAATCGTTTGCGCGAACTCGCGGAACAAGAACGTGAAGAACGCCTTGAAGGAAGCCGAGAAGCCCAAGGAAGAGCCCGTTGAAGAGGAGGTGGCGCCAGATGAAGCAAAAGAAGCCGAAGAAGCCGTTGACCGCTAGCCAAGAGAAGAGGAAGTACCGCGCTTTGCAGTATTCCCTCTTCGGAAGCGAGTTCGTCTCCATCTTCGCCCCGTCGCCCAAGATGGACGAGAGCATGAAGAACACGAACCCCACGGCAAGCCACCCAAGGCCCAAAGTGAGCAATCCCGAAGTCTTCGGGTTGTCATCGTCCTTCTTCTTCCCGATGAGCCACACGGTCATGCCCAGCTCCTCATAGTTAAATTGGGTTATCAGTGCCTGAGCCGACTTCGACGAGCCCATTGCACCGTATTTAAAATACAGCTTCGCCATAGCTTTCTCCTACATTAATATATTACTTCGTTATATGCGCTCTCACCCGCTCGAGCACCATCTCAAGCGCCACATGATTGTGGCCGCCCTCGGGGATGATGATATCCGCCTTGCGCTTTGACGGCTCGACGAACTGCTCGTGCATGGGCTTTACGGTCGTAAGATACTGGTTCACGACGCTTTCAAGGCTCCTGCCCCTGTCACGCACATCTCGCACGATGCGGCGCAGAATGCGAACATCGGCATCGGTATCGACATATATTTTGATGTCCATGAGCTTGCACAGCTCTTCGCTCTGGAAAATGAGTATACCCTCGACCACGATCACCTTGGCAGGCTTCACGGTCACGGTCTTGCTCGATCGGTCATGAGCCGTGTAGTCGTAAACGGGACACTGGATAGTCTCCCCCCTGCGCAGCTTCTTGAGATCCTCGATGAGAAGATCCGTGTCAAATGCGTCGGGATGGTCATAATTGAGCTTCGTGCGCTCATTATAGCTCATATTATGGTGCGCCTTGTAATAATTATCGTGATACACGACGCTCACATCTCCGCCGAAATGCTGCATTATCTTGCGTGTGATGGTGGTTTTTCCGCTTCCCGTGCCGCCTGCGATACCGATTACGATTATGTCGTTCATCCCTCAAACTCCCCCGGTATTTTTTATCTGATTTTGATGATATCATAAATAATCACGTCTTGCAATTTGACTTTTAAAATTTGTTTGTTATAATTTATCTTATAGTATACAAAATAACAACAGGAGGAATTATTATGCCTATTCCCACTCCGCATATCTCCGCCAAAAAGGAGGATATCGCAAAGACCGTGCTCATGCCCGGTGACCCCCTGCGCGCAAAGTTCATCGCTGAGACCTTTTTGGAAAGCCCCGTGCTCGTGAACAATGTCCGAGGTGTTCAGGGTCACACCGGCACATGGAAGGGCGTTCCCGTGACCGTCATGGCTTCCGGCATGGGCATTCCCGCAATCGGCATCTACAGCTGGGAGCTGTACAATTTCTACGATGTTGACAATATCATTCGCATAGGCTCGGCAGGCGCAATGCGTGACGACCTCAAGCTCATGGACATCGTCGCCGGTCAGGGCGCATGCACCGACTCGAACTTTGCCCACCAGTTTGAGCTCAACGGCACCTTCGCCCCCATCGCAGACTACACGCTGCTTAGTAACTGCGTAGAGGCCGCCAAGGAAAAGGGCATCGACATGAAGGTCGGAAATATTCTGTCGTCTGATAACTTCTACTCCCCCTCAAATTGTGACGACAGCACCAAGTGGCGTGACATGGGCGTTATGGCAGTCGAGATGGAGGCCGCAGGCCTTTACATGAACGCCGCCCGTGCCGGCAAGCGTGCTCTGTGCATCTGCACGATATCCGATCACCTGTACCGCAGCGAGGCTCTGTCGTCCGAGGAGCGCCAGCTTTCGCTGACCCAGATGATAGAAATTGCCCTCGATACCGCCGTTAAGATGGCCAAGCTCGGCTGATAGGCTATGCTTTTTTAGCTAAAATGACAAATAGTGCTTGCCTGTTTGGCACGACAATGGTATAATATCCACGATATGACGATATGAAGAGCATATCGCCTAAATTTGTACGCACAAATTTAAAAAATACGGAGGAAAAATCATGAAAAGATTTCTCGCAATCGTCCTCGCTCTTGCTATGGTCTTTGCTCTCTGCGCATGCGGCGGCAACGACAAGCCCAAAGAGACGGACAAGCCCGACACCGCTGCTTATAAAGTAGCAATGATCACCGACTACGGCGACATCACCGACCAGTCCTTCAACCAGACCACCTACGAAGCTTGCAAGGCTTTCTGCGACAAAAATTCTGTCGACTTTAAGTACTACAAGCCCACCGCAGACAGCACCGCCGCCCGTGTTGAGATGGTCGAGCAGGCTGTTGCAGAAGGCTTCAATGTCATCGTAATGCCCGGCTATGCATTCGCAGGCACCATCGCAGAGTGCCAGGACACCCACCCCGATGTCAAATTCATTGGTCTGGATGTTTCCGAGTTCGACCTGTATGATTCCTTCTACAATCACGACAAGGACGGCAACCGCACCGATCTTAAGGATGCGAACAACAAAGAGCACATAAGCAAGAATGTTTACTGCGCTGTTTACCAGGAAGAGCTGTGCGGCTACATGGCCGGTTACGCAGCAGTTAAGCTCGGCTACACCAAGCTCGGCTTCCTCGGCGGCATGGCAGTTCCCGCAGTTATCCGTTACGGCTTCGGCTTTGTCCAGGGCGCAGACGCAGCTGCTAAGGAACTCGACACCAAGATCGAGATCAACTATGTTTACGGCGGTCAGTTCAACGGCGACGCTGACATCACCGCAAAGATGGATACTTGGTACGCAGCAGGCACCGAGGTCGTCTTTGCTTGCGGCGGCGGCATCTTCACCTCCGCAGCCGAGGCTGCTAAGAAGGTAAACGCAAAGGTCATCGGCGTCGATGTCGACCAGAAGGGCATCATCGACGGCGGCTATGGCGAAGGCATGACCGTTACCTCCGCTATGAAGGGCCTTGCAGCAACCGTTAACACCATGCTTACCGAGGTCTTCGCAGGTAACTGGGATAACTACGGCGGCAAGATCGACACCCTCGGCCTCGTTTCCGATAACCCGACCGAGAACTATGTCCAGATCCCCATGGAGAGCACTCAGTGGGCAGACGGCAAGTTCACTCAGGACGACTACAAGGCACTCGTTGCTTCAATGCACAAGGGCGATGTTAAGGTCTCCAACGACACCACCGCAATGCCCGCAGTCGACGCAGGTCACACCACCGTCAACGACCAGGGCTCCGTCAAGTAATTTAAACCCTAAAACCTTAAAACAGACAGGCAAAATGCCTGTCTGTTTTCTTTTTTGCCCCGAACCACTGCCAATTTTTATTTATGCGCCGTTTTTTTGCAAAAAAATTTGAAATTAATTAATTTATATAGTATGATGTTGCTATGATTAAAAAACAGGGGGAGGCAGATAAACTTGGATGAGCAGTTTGCAATAGAAATGCTGAATATCACTAAGATTTTTCCCGGTATAATCGCAAACGACAACATTACCCTGCAACTGAAAAAAGGCGAGATCCACGCCCTGCTCGGCGAAAACGGCGCAGGCAAATCCACGCTTATGAGCGTGCTTTTCGGCCTTTATCAGCCCGAGCACGGCATCATCAAGAAGGACGGCGTTGAGGTCAAGATAAACGACCCCAATGATGCGAATGCGCTTGGCATCGGCATGGTGCACCAGCACTTTAAACTGGTTGAGTGCTTCTCCGTCCTTGATAACATCATCCTCGGCGTTGAGCCGACGGATAAGCTCGGTGTTCTCAAAAAGGGCGAGGCGAGAAAGCGCATTGTCGAGCTGAGCGAAAAGTACGGCCTGCATGTTGAACCCGACGCCATCATCGAGGATATCACCGTCGGCATGCAGCAGCGCACCGAGATACTCAAGATGCTCTACCGTGAAAATGAGATAATCATTTTCGACGAGCCGACCGCAGTTCTGACCCCGCAGGAGATCGAGGATCTCATGCAGATTATGAAAAACCTTGCGGCCGAGGGCAAGAGCATTCTGTTTATCTCCCACAAGCTCAACGAGATAATGGCGGTCGCAGACCGCTGCACGGTACTTCGCAAGGGTAAGTGCGTCGGCACGGTCGAGACGAAGAACACCAGCGCCGAGGAGCTTTCCTCCATGATGGTCGGCAGAAATGTCAGCTTCCATGTCGACAAAAAGCCCGCCGAGCCCGGTGATGTCGTCCTCGAGGTCGAAAACCTCACGGTCGCTTCAAAGCTGCACAAAAACGATGCGGTCAAGAATGTGTCGTTCAAGGTGCGCAAGGGCGAGATCGTCTGCATCGCAGGCATCGACGGCAACGGTCAGACCGAGCTTGTTTACGGCATAACCGGCCTTGAGCATGCAAAGTCGGGCTCCGTGAAGCTCAACGGTGTCGATATAACCCACGCCTCCATCCGCAAAAGAAACACCTCCGGCATGAGCCACATTCCCGAGGACAGACACAAGCACGGTCTGGTGCTGGACTACTCGCTGGAGTACAACCTCATTCTCCAGACCTATTTCGGCGACGAATTTACCGATAAGGCAGGCTTCTTAAAGCGCAAGGCCATCCGTGAATACGCCGACAAGCTCATCGGAATGTACGATATCCGCTCCGGTCAGGGCGCAGTCACCTCCGCCCGCAGCATGTCCGGCGGCAACCAGCAGAAGGCGATCATCGCCCGTGAGATAGACAAGAGCCCGGATCTTCTCGTCGCCGTTCAGCCGACACGAGGTCTCGACGTCGGCGCTATCGAATATATTCACAAGCAGCTTATTGCTCAGCGTGACGCAGGCAAGGCGTGTCTGCTGATATCACTCGAGCTTGACGAGGTCATGGATATCCCCGACCGCATTCTCGTCATGTACGAGGGCGAGATAGTCGGTGAGTTTGACCCAAAGAAGACTACCGAAGACGAGCTCGGCCTGTACATGGCCGGTGCAAAGAGAAGTGAGGTGCACAATGAAAACTAAATCCTCCCTGCTCAAAAACAATGCGGTGCAGTCGCTGCTGTGCTCGCTCATCTGCGTCGTGCTCGGTGTTTTCATCGGCTACATAGTCTTGCTGTTCATTAACCCCACCGGCGCAGGCAAGGCGATACTCGCAGTCATAAAGAACTTCTTCTTCTACCCCGAAGGCCCCGCAAGAGCCAAGTATTTCGGCGGCACGCTCGTCAAAGCGGCGCCGCTTGTGATGTGCTCGCTGTCTATCCTGTTTGCATACAAGGTCGGTCTGTTCAACATCGGTGTCGCCGGTCAATATGTCGCAGGTGCAGGCGCTTGCCTGTACGCAGCTCTGGCTTGGCAGTGCCCATGGTATGTGTGCCTCCTGCTCGCTATCGCAGCAGGTGCTGTGTTCGGCGCATTCTCCGGCGTTTTGAAGGCCTACTGCAATGTCAATGAAGTCATCTCCGGTATCATGCTCAACTGGATCGGCCTTTACGCGGTGAACATTCTGCTAACAAATGTCAAAGAAGCCGCCAGCCCCTATACGAACAATCTGTCCAGCTTCAACTCCTCTGCCCTGCTCCCCACGATGGGCTTGAATAAGCTGTTTGGTAACAACCAATATGTGACCATTGCCATTCCTCTTGCGATCCTCTCCGCAATAGTCATTGCGGTCATTTTGGAAAAGACCAAGTTCGGCTATGAGCTCAGAGCCACCGGCAACAACAAAAACGCCGCAAAATACTGCGGCATGAGGGAAAAACAGAATATCATCGTCACGCTTATAATCGGCGGTGGACTTGCCGGTATGGGTGCAGCTCTGCTGTATCTGACGGGTATGGAGCAGTGGTCCTGCTCGCAGTCATCCGTCCCCGGCATGGGCTTTAACGGCATCGCCGCAGCCTTCCTCGGCTGCCTCGATCCTCTCGGCTCGCTGCTGTCCTCGTTCTTCATCCAGCACATCACCAACGGCGGCGGTTATGTTGATAAAACGATGTACTGCTCGCAGATATCCGATCTTATCTCTTCGATAATCATTTATCTCTGCGGCTTTGTTTTGTTCCTCAGGCAGTTTATCAACTCCCGCATCGCAAAGGCAGAGGAGCGCAAGGCAGAGCTTGCAATTCAGGAAGAAGCCGAAAACGCAGTAGGAGGTGACGAGTAATGTTATTGCTTATTCAGTATACTTTGATATTTGCATCCGTTCTCATCCTCGTCGCTCTCGGCGGCTGCATTTCCGAGCACTCGGGTGTCATCAACCTCGGTCTTGAGGGTATAATGGTCATCGGCGCACTTGGCGGCGCACTAATGATGAAGTACATGCCCGAGGGCGCTTCCCCGTTCGTGCTCATCGTCTGCACCGTTTTGATGGCGATCGTCGCAGGTGTTGTGTACTCGTCGCTGCTGGCGGTGGCGTGCATCAACTTCAAGGCCGACCAGACCATCATCGGCACGGCGCTTAATATGCTCGGCGTTGCGGCGGCAACGGTCATCGTCAAGGCCATAAACACCGCAGAAAACCCCGACAATGTCTCGTCCGAGATACAGTATATCGCTCAGAAAAAGGCGTTTCTCGTGAACATCGGCAGCTTTGAGTTCAACTGGTTCATGCTGTTGGCGCTTATCGCACTGCTCCTCGTTGCGTTCATGCTCTACCGCACCCGCTTCGGTCTGCGGCTCATGGCATGCGGTGAGCATCCGCAGGCGGCAGCCTCCGTCGGCATCGATGTTTACAAGATGCGCTGGGCGGGCGTCCTGCTGTCCGGTGCCCTCGGCGGCCTCGGCGGCCTTGTGTATATCACCGCAGGCGTCAGCCAGTGGAAATTCGAGGTCGGCGTTGCGGGCTTCGGCTTCCTCGCTCTGGCGGTCATGATCTTCGGCCAGTGGAAGCCCAAGCACATCGCATGGGCGGCGCTCCTATTCGGTCTGTTCCGTGCGCTGTCGAATGTATACTCCGGCTTCGACTTCCTTGCGGCTATGAACATCCCGAGCGGCGTGTACAACATGATGCCTTACATCATCTCGCTTATCGTCCTCGCCCTCACCTCGAAAAACTCCCGAGCCCCGAAGGCCGAAGGCATTCCCTACGAGAAAGGCATGCGTTAAACTTAATAGCAAAAAAGCTTCCGATTTTGAAATCGGAAGCTTTTTTCCAGACTGTCAAAGAACTAGGAAAAATAGGCGCAACAGGTAAAATCCAATACGCAGCAGGGGGAGTGTGAGGGGGACAAGGTCCCGCCTCAAATTAGATTATAGCCATCAAAAACGCCTGAGTTATCAGGCTTTTTGACGAGCATAGCGAGATTTTTCGTGAAGCAAAGCTTCACAAAAAATGTGGCGTGTTTTGAAGCGTGCAAAAAAGTCACAAGACTTTTTTGACACGCTGCAAAAAAGCTTCCGATTTTGAAATCGGAAGCTTTTTTCATTATATGAGCGAACCGGCGGAGATGACGCCGTAGGTGACTAATAAAACAATCAGGCCGGCGACGGCAACGCCCATGGCGATGGCCGGAAGTGCTCTTTTTAGGCGCATATCCAAAAGTGAGGCAACAAGTGCGCCCGTCCATGCGCCCGTGCCCGGGAGCGGTATCGCAACGAGGATAAAAAGACCCCAAAAGCTATACCTCTGCACCTTTTGCGCACCCTTTGAGCCCTTATTTTCAAGCCATGCGGTGAGCTTAACGAGCACATTGTGCTTTTTGAGCCACTCGATAACCTTGCGGGTCAGCAGTATCAAAATGGGTATCGGCAGCATATTGCCGACAAAGCCGACGGCAAAAGCAAGCCACGGGTCGAGCCCCGATGCCACGCCCACGGGTATTGCGCCCCGTATCTCGAGAATCGGCAGCATTGCGGTGACTAGTGTTTTAAGCATAGTTTACTCCGTGGTTTTAAAATTTCGTCATCGCCTCACGGCAATAGTGATTAAAGTGGCGCTCACGCTCCAAGGTGGAGCTGTCCATGTGGCCGGGATAGACCTCATAGTCGCCCGGGAGAGCGCACAGGCGCTTGAGCGACGCCATTTCCATGCGCATATTGCCTCCGGGCAGGTCAGTTCTGCCGCAGCTTCCTCTAAACAGCGTGTCGCCGGTGAACAGCGCATTGCCGCAGATAAGGCACACGCCGCCCGGGGTGTGACCCGGGGTCGCAAGCACCCTGAACTCAAGTCCCGCTGCGCTTACGACATCGCCATCGTCGTAATACTTGCCGCCCTCGGGCATTTTGAACTTCATGCCGCTCATGCCGGGCTCGTAGCCCTCGTCACGGGGGTTAATGTACATTTCGCAGCCGGTCTGCTCCATTATCTCCTTTACTGCGCCCACATGGTCATAATGTCCGTGGGTGAGCATGATGGCGCAGCACTTAAGCTTGTTATCCTCGATGTAATCCAAAATGGTGTTGCTCTCGTCGCCCGGATCGATGACAACGCACTCAAGGCGCTGCTCATTTACGACGACATAGCAGTTTGTTTCAAGCTGGCCTACCGGCAGAGTTTTTATATTCATGCTTAAAGCTCCCTTGTATCAAGAATTATAGTAACAGGTCCGTCGTTGACAGACTCGACCTTCATTTCCGCTCCGAACTCGCCCGTTCCGACCGTGAAACCACGCTCACGGCACAGGGCAATGACCTTTTCATACAGCGGTATCGCTTTCTCGGGTCTTGCCGCCTTGGAAAAGCCCGGGCGGCGTGACTTGCAGTCGGCAAAGAGCGTGAACTGGCTTATGATAAGCAGCTCCGCTCCCGCATCCGAGGGGTTCACATTCATTTTTCCGGCCTCGTCCTCGAAAATTCTAAGGCCGCATATCTTATCGGCTATCTTCTCGGCCTGTGCCTCGGTATCGTCCTCATGGACGCCCAGCAGGATGAGAAAGCCTTTGCCGATGCTGTCCTTTACCTTTCCGCCTATCGAGACGGACGCACTGTCAACTCTCGTTAAAACAGCTCTCATCGTTTACCTCCGTTTCTGTTGACCTCGACCACTCCGCTGATGCCCTGGATCCTGTTGATGACCGATTTTAGTTCATCCAGTCCCTTGGTCTCCAGCGTAATGACGACTATACTCTTGTCACCCGTGTCTCGGGCGTTTATCGAGCGTACCTTTGTGTTGAGCGCGTTCATAATGGTGGCGATATCCATAACGAGGCCGCCTCGCTCCCGTGACACCACGGTGAGCGTTGTCGTGTACGACTCGTGTATCTCATCCGCCCAGCTGACATTGAGCCAGCGCCCCTCATCCTCCGGACGCTCGGCACGCCGCCTTGCGTTTTCGCAGTCGGTGCGGTGGATAGACACGCCCTGTCCACGAGTTATATAGCCGATAATATCATCGCCCGGGACAGGCGTGCAGCAGCGGGAGAACTTGACAAGACAGTTGTCGATGCCCTGCACGAGGGTGTTGAGCTTGAGGTAAAGGCTAATCCTTTCTATTGGCTTGATCTCAACGG
>OQVS01002767.1_pt1 | contig 10916 bp, 6 predicted proteins | sample 1691601 | NCBI WGS metagenome assembly OQVS01 (sample SAMN03418268, study PRJEB22391) | human gut metagenome | biome: human-gut; feature: organic feature; material: feces | host: Homo sapiens | place: Tanzania | collected 2013-01 | reverse complement strand
ATGTACAATACTATTGAGGTGAGATTTTTGAAAATAACAAGCGCACAAATAAAGCAGTTTAAAAAAGGCGGATTTTTTTCTGCGCACAACGAAAATGTCCAGCACATAAAAATCTTGCCATACCTGTCCATCGTACAATCCGTGGAAGGAAGCTATGACATTGCCATAGGGTCCGGCCCGACACAACAAACCGGGGATGGCGGCTTTTTTATCGCGCCCGCAAACGTCAAGCAAACGATTGTGCATCATGTCAATAAAAAAAGCGGACAAATGAATTGCCGCTGGATTTTTATTGATATGGAAGTAAACAAGTCCGTTCCCTTAGATTCGCTGTATCAATTTCCCGTTGTTATCAACGATGATCGAAAAATCGAGTTCCATCGGCTGTTTGACCGGTTGTTTGAAACAAACAATATATGGAGAAATTATAGCGATTTGTATGCCTTGACAGAACGGTTGTTGCAGACGGCCACGCCGATCCCCAAGGAAACGAACACAGGCGTACAGCGCGCCATTGCATATATGGCAGAACATTACCAAAAGCCAATCACAATTCAAGATTTGGCGAATATTGCGAATATGTCCGAATCGAATTTTTATGCCGTTTTTAAGCGTAATATCACCGCCGTCGTAATTTACGAATTGCGGATTTACGTTTTTACCGCTTACTAAACTCGGCGGAATAGAGTACGAAAACTTCAACGCCGCCGCCGCTACCGTCAAAGTGAACGGCGTAAGTATTCATCCCGGAAGCGCGAAGAACGTAATGAAGAACGCGATAGATTTATTCTGCGAATTTCACTCGCTGTTACCGATCGCGGAAAGACCGGTTCATACCGAAAATTACGAAGGATTTTATATGGCTGACGAGGTAAACGGCGGAGTCGAAACGTGTGTCGCAAAGTATATCATCCGCGACCACGATCGCGAAAAATTCGAAGACCGTAAGCAGTTCTTCCTCGATATTGCCAACAAGATGAATGCCAAGTATGGCGAGGGTACCGTGAGTGTGAAGCTCAACGACCAATATTATAATATGAAGGAGAAGATTGATGACAACATGCATGTCATCGATATCGTGCTTCGTGCTATGCAGGAAACAGGCGTACGTCCAAAGGTTGAACCTATTCGTGGCGGAACCGATGGAGCCCAACTAAGTTTCAAGGGGTTGCCTTGTCCAAATATCTTTGCTGGCGGAGTAAACTTCCACGGACCTTATGAGTTTGTGAGCATACAAGTGATGCAGAAGGCTGTCGACGTGATAGTGAAGATTTGCGAAATAACCGGTACATACAATGACTAATTAAAAATAAATGGCTGAGATACCCCATTTGATACAAGACCTGGCACTAATCCTAATGGTGGCAGGTCTTGTCACTTTATTATTCAAGAAGCTACGCCAACCATTGGTGTTGGGATATATCGTAGCTGGATTCCTGGTGAGTCCACACATGCCATATTTGATGTCGGTAGTCGACAAAGCAGATATACAGACGTGGGCAGATATCGGGGTGATGTTCTTATTGTTCTCGCTCGGTCTTGACTTCTCGTTCAAAAAGATTCTGAAGATGGGCATGGCGCCCGTCATAGCGGCTATTACCATTATCTTCTGTATGATGGCGCTGGGCACAGGTGTTGGCACCCTGTTTGGTTGGAGCCGCATGAACTGCCTGTTTCTTGCAGGTATGCTTGCCATGTCGTCTACCACCATTATCTATAAGGCTCTCGATGACCTTGGCTTACGGCAACAACGCTTTGCTGGTCTTGTGATGAGTGTGCTGATATTGGAAGACGTGCTTGCCATTGTGATGATGGTGATGCTGTCGACGATAGCGCGTGGAGCCAATCCTGATGGCAGCATGATGATTGAGAGTGTGGGCAAGATAGTGTTCTTCCTTGTGTTGTGGTTTGTGGTAGGAATATTCCTTATTCCACCTTTCCTCCGCAAAACACGCCGACTGATGAACGACGAGACTCTTGTGGTAGTGGCACTCGGACTCTGTTGTGCTATGGCTGTATTGTCAACTACCGTAGGCTTCAGTTCTGCCTTTGGAGCTTTCGTTATGGGAAGCATTCTTGCCGAAACTATCGAAGCCGACAAGATTACTACGGTAGTAGAGCCTGTTAAAAACCTCTTTGGAGCTATCTTCTTTGTCTCTGTAGGTATGCTTGTCGATCCAGCTATCCTTGTGAGCTATGCCGTGCCTATTCTTGTGCTCGTACTCACAATATTAGTTGGTCAAGCCATCTTTGGCACCATGGGCTTCATGCTTAGCGGTCAACCACTAAAGACAGCCATGCGATGTGGATTCTCTATGGCTCAGATTGGTGAGTTTGCCTTTATCATTGCCTCGTTGGGATTGTCGCTTCGTGTGATAAGCGATTTTCTTTATCCTGTTGTCGTAGCGGTATCTGTTATCACAACCTTCCTCACGCCATATATGATGAAGGCAGCTATACCATGCTACGAATTTATGGAACGTAGATTGCCACGTAAATGGATTCGCCGACTCGACCATATGGGAGCTATTCACCATACCACTCAAACCGAGAACAACCATTGGCGTGCGCTGCTCAAAGCCATGGCGTGGAATGTGGTGATATATTCAATTCTCTCGGTTGCAGTAGTAGCTATAATGCTTTCGTTATTCCTTCCTTTCATGCGTAGACTGCTGCCAGGATGGGAACTTCATTGGTGGGCAAATGGAATCACTGGTATCCTTACCGTGGCTATGATTTCGCCATTCTTGCGTTCTATGATTATGAAGAAAAATCATAGCGAGGAGTTTAAAGCCCTATGGACAGAAAGTCGACTCAATCGTTTGCCGTTGATATTTACAGTCTTGGTGCGTGTGGCAATAGGCGCAGGCTTCATATTCTATATCTGCAACTATCTGTCACGATTCAAAAACGCATTAATCATCACTATCGCACTTGTAGTGATATTGCTCATGGCTTTGTCACGCCGACTAAAACATCGTAGCATACGCCTTGAGCGACTCTTTGTGCAAAACCTTCGTTCGCGCGATATTGAAGCACAGGTTAGTGGCAAACGTCGCCCTCTCTTCGAAGGCCATTTGCTCGACCGCGATATCCACATCTCTGAGTTTATAGTGCCTGTAGATTCGCTTTGGGCTGGCAAAACCCTTGCGCAACTCAAACTTGGCAATCGTTTCGGAGTGCATGTTAGTAGCATTCTGCGTGGTAGCCATCGCATAAATATACCTGATGGCAACATGATGCTCTTTGTTGGCGATAAGCTGCAAGCTATAGGCAACGACGAACAGCTTAATATCATGAATGCAGCTATGCAGGCAGAGCTATTGCCTGAGGATGCCGACATCGAACATCGTGAGATGAAACTTCAGAAGCTCGTCATCACTGCCGATAGTCCGCTTGTTGGCAAAACGCTCAAAGAAAGCAACGTGCGCCAACGCTATAACTTCATGGTTGTGGGAGTGGAAGAGGGACAGAAAAACCTTACCATGATAAATCCTAACCGCCGCTTCGAAGTAGGCGATATCGTGTGGGTGGTAGGAGAAGAGAAATAAAGCATAATGAGTTAATAGAATAAAAAGAAGAAAAGCCATTTCATGGAATTGCTCCATGAAATGGCTTTAATGTTGGTTTTTAGTATGGGGTAGGGTGATTGATAGTAGGTGGCTTAATATATTTAGCGTTGCCTACTTCAGTTTTTAAGTTTTTTAAATCTGTAGATTTTCATGCCTGCAAAATTACTCTATATAGATTTTTGCCACGTATTAACTCAATTAGAAGGCTTTAATGCGACTTTAGAGATTTCTAATTGAAGAAAAAATTGTATCTTTGCAACCGCTTTTAAAGGTAAAAAAGTAAAAAGGTAAAAAAGTAAAAAGGTAAAAAAGTAAAAGAATTGAAAAGATTAAAAAAGAAAAGAATAAAATGATCAAGCGTATACTTTTATTTATCACATGTATCTCATGTTTCAGCCTGTCACACGCCCAAGAGTTTGGAGGCGTATACACCACGGAGTGGCAATGGGATATGAACAAAAATACTAATTGGCTTAATCTGCTTCGATTGGAGATGAACCTGCCGTTGAATAATGGTAAAGGAGCATTCGAAGCAGCTACACTCCATGTGGCAAAATCCAATGATGGCATACTTGGCGATTGGCAAGGCTTCTCGAATATCGAAGCCGACAACAATGTGGCTGCCATAGCTGTGCTTGGCTATATGCATGAATGGAAACAGGGACATCTGTTTGTTGGTGTGAGGAATGTCAACGAAGATTTCTTCACCTCTGATGCCACGGCGCTATTCCTAAATAGTTCGTGTGGCATATTCCCAACCATAGCCGCAAGCTATCCTATTGCCAACTATCCTTATTCCGGACTAACTCTGTATTTCGACATTACTAAAGGTGGGTGGACATTTAAAAACAGCATCTATAATGGAGTAGGGTATAATGGCTGGAATCGTCATGACAATCCTTTCCTTGTGCGACCAAAGAAAGATGGCATCTTTAATATGTCGCAGTTGGAATACGCATATTCGGGCGGACAATATTTTGCTGGAGCAGCCATACACACTCGTCAATTCCCTGTAGACGAACAAGGCGAACTCTCGTCTGCTGATGATGCTAAGAGCAAGACCACTTGCGCATGGTGGGTATATGGCGAGCAACAGCTATGGTCTATAGCCGACAAGAGCCTTACTGCCATGTTGCAATATTCAGAAAATGCTTCTCGCGAGAGCTGTTGCTATAGATATGCAGCTGCAGGCTGCACCTATAAAGATAGCCGCAACGAGTGTGGCTTGTCGGGGCTATATGCACGCTATCAGCAGGGCAAGGAATACACCTTGGAGCTAACATTCAAGCGCCAACTCTCGGAGTCTATCTCCATTCAACCTTCTTTCCAATATATCTCCAACGACGATGACGACTTCACCGCCGCCGCTCTTCGTCTGTGCTATAGCTTCTAAATGATTTTTGATTCCGTCTATAATCATATCTTTGGAATTTCTTTTAGTATATTCTTGTATTAAGCCTAAAACTAGGCTCAATACAAGAATATACTAAAAGAACTGTTATGATGTTTGTAGTAGATTTTTTAATAAATGTAAGTAAAAATATGTATTGTAACCTAATTTGATAAATATAGGTGTGATGATGTAATAAGTTGCTTTCGTTCAATGAGTTAGTTAACTTGGTTCGTCGCCGAAGCTATGCTTCTCGCAATCTATGCTTTCTATCAAACGTATTTTTGCTTTCTGTCAAACGTATTTTTGCTTTCTGTCAAACGTATTTTTGCTTTCTATCAAATGTCAATATGATTGCAATCAGATATGATTTAATACAAAGGGTAGCTTTGCTATCCGCATCTATCTATATAGAGGCGAATAGTATAAATGCTTGTCTTTAGCATGAAAAGACAGCCCTTTTATTTGGCTGTTCGTTAGAAAAAGTGTGGAGAAAGGTAATAAGTACTTATAAAAAAACAAAATAACACGAAAAAGAGTGGGGCAAAAAGAGTGGCGTGAGATATTTTATCATATCTTTGCAAAACCTAACTATAACTAATTATGAAGAAATTATTATTGTCGATAGCCTTGTTGCTGCCTGCCATGGGAATGATGGCACAAACGCAGGTGAAGGCTACAGAGGGTGTACTCGAAGGAAAAGACCTTTCGGGCATTACAGTATTCAAAGGTGTACCATTTGCTGCGCCTCCTGTGGGCAACCTAAGATGGAAGGCTCCACAGCCTGCGGCTCATTGGGATGGAGTGAGAGAGGCTAAAGAGTATGGACCAAATCCGATGCAGGAACCAATATACGGAGATATGAACTTCGGAACCAAGGTGAATAGCGAGGATTGCCTATACCTTAATATATGGACACCTGCCAAGACCATGAAGGAACATCTGCCTGTGCTGATATATTTTAATGGCGGTGGACTTATGGCTGGTAGCGGTAGCGAGGCTCGATATGCTGGCGACGCTATGGCTCGCAAGGGCATCATCTCTATCACAGCCAACTATCGTGAGGGCATATTTGGATATTTTGCTCATCCACAGCTGTCGAAAGAAACAGATTATAAAGGTTCGGGCAACTATGGTTTCATGGACCAGGTGGCAGCCATACGATGGGTGAAGAACAATATCGAAGCTTTTGGTGGCGATCCAAATCGCATCACTATCGTTGGCGAGTCGTCTGGCTCTATGTCGGTTAGCGCCTTGATGGCATCGCCTCTATGCCAAGGACTCTTTGCTCAGGCTATGGGCTCGAGCGGTTCGGTGATGGGATTCCAGAAGATTGCAACCTTGAAAGAAGCTGAAGACAAGGGTGTGGCTCTTGCTCAGAAGATACTATTAGAAAAAGGTAAGAAAACGGGTAAGAAGGTGGGCAAGGATGCTGGCAAGAAATGTCTCAACGAACTTCGTGCTATGCCTGCCGAAGAACTGTTGAAGTTAGCAAGCGTTAGAGCCCTTCCGGTCTATAATGTAGACGGCTATTTCCTTACCGAACAACCTGTGGAGGTGTTTGCTAAGGGCAATCAGACTAAGGTGGCTTTGCTCGTTGGTGGCAACAATCAAGAGATGACTCCTGGGGCTGTACTCAAGGGTAAGCAGCCAACGGTAGAGAACCTGAAAGCAGGTGCAAAGGCTCTATTTGGCGAAGAAAATATCGATGAGCTATTCCGCCTGTATGGCATCAATAGCGACAAGGATGTTTTGGAGCAGCCTGGTGTAGACCTTGCGTCAGATATGTTCCTCGACTATGCCACATGGAAATGGGGCAACATGCACAAGCTTACTGGCGGACAGCCTGTTTATCGCTATCGCTATTGTCATCCTCGTCCTGCTATGGCTATCAAGGGCAAGGTGGCAGCCTTGGCTGGTGGAGTGGTGGATGCTAAAGAAGGTGCAGCACCTGTACGTAGAGACAAGGGTGCCGTGCATTCTGCAGATATCGAATATGCTATGGCTACATTGCCTACCAACCGTGTGTATAATTGGCAACCAGAAGACTATATGGTTAGCGACATCTTTAGTCAGTATTATATAAACTTCGTGAAGACTGGCAATCCTAATGGCTTAGGCTTGCCTGAGTGGTCTGCTACAAATGGTAAAGCCGTAGCACCTGTAATGCAGATAGATGTAGATACCAAGGTGAAGGCTGACGCTCAGATGGAAAAGAAATATGAGTTTATAGACAAAATATTTTGGAAGTAGAGACTTAAGCTTATAGCGACCAATGGGAGTGATAACTTCTATAACTTCTCTAAATTCTAAACAAGAACATTAATTTAAGGAAAAACAGTAGGAAAAATGAAAAAGAAATTAGTTTTAATGGCAGCAGTTGTTGCTGCATTGTTTGTTGTGTCATGCAATGGCAAAACAACGGGTAATGAGACAGATAAGGATAGCTTGAGTGCTGTAGAAAACGATTCGCTTGCTGCTGATGGCGTGGCTATAGAGTCGCTCGTTGGTACCTACGAGGGTACTCTCCCTGCTGCTGATTGCCCAGGAATAAAGACCGTATTGACTCTAAATGCTGACAGCACATACCAGTATTCTGCCGACTATTTGGAGCGCAAGGATGGTCACGACGAGGCAAGCGGCATCTTCAAGGTGTTGGCAAATAATGTGATAGAGATTACTCGTCCATCGAGTGGTGAAACTTCTTACTACAAGGTGAAGAATGCCAACAGCATCATCATGACCGATTCGCTTGGCAACGAGCCTGAGGGCGAAATGGCTAAGCTCTATGTGCTGACAAAGAAGAAGTAAGCATCCACGAAGAAGTAAGCATCCACACGTGTGTGTGCTTATCCTCCAAATCTAAAAAATGATTTGGATAAAAATATAAGCACCAATCACATATTCGCAAACCAATATTGGTGGTTGCAGAATATGCGGTTGGTGCTTTTGTTGTTTTGATATTTAAAAATTGTCTATTTAATAATCCCCTATGTTTGTCGGATAATCATAGTTAATTCTTGTGATTATAATATCCTCCTAAGTAACTATATTATGAAAGAGATAGGTAAAAGATAAATTAAATTATCTTAATATAGTGGAGAAATGGTGTGCTTCTTTTGGCTGTATGTGTCTAAAAGTGTAGCTTTGCAATAGAAGTATGTGTCGAAAAGTGTTATAATTCGACGGTGTTATGTGTCGAAAAGTGTAACATGACGACAGTTTTATGTGTTGAAAAGTGTATATCATAATGTGAAAATAATGAAAACTCTTCCATACATAGTTTTCTGCTTCCTTATGCTTTGTGCATTAAGTTCAAGCATTAATAGTTATCGCAGAACTGAGTATATGATAGCACAGGATGTGAACCAAGCATTGGAGCAGGTGCTTGCAAAAATGCCTGACAATGTAGTTACTACAGATACTATTCGCTGCTATCGCAATTGTCTCACCATTGCCGAACTGAAAGATACGGCAGGTATAGCCATGCGTACTGTGCGTAGGGATGGACGCTTGGAGACAAAGCTTGTGGCTGAGGCTAACTGTAGCTTTACCACTACATTCATGTTGTCTGACCAGAAGGCTTCAGGCTCTCTTCTCATGGTTGGAATGTTGTGGCTATTGGGCAGTCTGTGGTACGTCAGGCGGAATAGGCCTGAGCTGATAGTGCAAGGCCTGTCGTATGGAGGTATAGTGTTCGATAACGATATGTTTATGACGCAATCGGGTGAGCAGATTCACCTTACCCCGATGCAGCATTCCTTGCTCGAAATGTTTTTGAGAAAAGACACTCATACACTATCCAAACAGGAGATTTGCGACCAGTTATGGCCCAAGAAACCTGATGCCAATGACACGCTCTACACTCTGATAAAACGCATAAAACCTATTGTAGAGGCTCATAGCACGTTGAAGATAGAGTCTGACAGAGGCAAGAGCTATAGCTTGAAAATCAAATAGATAGGTTTTTGTTAGCCAATTGTCAGGGAGATGTCAGCCTAAATAATTGGCTTTCTTGCAAGGAGAACATAAATTTGCACCAAAAACAAAAAACATGGTGCAAATGAAACGATTGATTACATTTTCTATTATTCTCTTTTCCACATTCTGTGCTTATGCTCAGGATGTGGAGAAGACTATCACGCTCGACGAAGTGACAGTAAAAGCAGCCAAGGTTGTGAACAAGGCAGACGGTATGATAATTTATCCTACCGATGCTCAGAAGCAAGCTTCTAACAATGGCTACAGCATTCTTGAGAAACTCACACTTGCCAATCTTCGTATCGACAACGTCAGCCATTCTATTACTGCCATCGACAATAGGGGAGGAGTTCAAATTAGAATAAATGGTATCGTGGTTGGCAAAACGGATATGTTGGCTCTCAATCCAAAGGATATCTCCAAGATAGACTTCATCAACAATCCCGGCGTTCGTTATGGTGACGGCATAGCCTATGTCATAAATATCGTAACACGCAGGAACGGGAGCGGATATACCGTTGGCATGGACCTTACCTCGGCGCTTACCACGTTGCAGGGCGATGACATGGTTTATGGTAAATGGAACAAGGGCAAGAGCGAATTATCGTTTTCGTATGACGTGAGCGGGTATAAAACCAAAGGCGAAAAGAACAAGCAGTCGGCAGATTACACCTTGACAGATGGTAGTATCTATACAATAGAACGAAACGATGTGGAGTCGCTTTGTAAATCCATATCGCATGATGCAAAACTTACCTATAACTGGTCAGACTCAACGGCAACAGTCTTTCAGGCATCATTGAACGGAGCATTCAACAACACTCCCGACAATTATACTGTTAAGGACATTGTGGACGGCACTCGCCAATATAAAGCAACAAGTAGAGCGAAAGATAAGAGCTATTCGCCCGTATTGGATATCTATTTCTTCCGTCAGCTCACGCCATGTCAGTCTGTTACCGCAAATGCTGTATCCACGTATATCTCCACACAGACAAGCAGTTATTATGACGAGGGCACACCTTATAAATATAATGTGGATGGCAAGACGGCTTCTCTGCTTACAGAGGTAATCTACGAGAATCGACTGAAGCCCTTCACTTTCTCTACAGGCTTGAATAACAGTTATAAGTACATCAAGAACAACTATCTTGGTGATGCTTCCTCTTTTACCAAGACCAACAACAACCGCCTATATGCCTTTGCCGAAATCAAGGGCATGCTCCAGCCTTTTAGCTACACATTAGGAACTGGCGCAAGTTACATTCATTACACTCAGAACGGACACAGATACAACTTCTGGACTTTCCACCCAAAGGCATCTCTGACATATCAGATTAGTAATAGCATGCAGCTGAGATATACTTTTGGGATGCAGGACAGAGTCTCGCGCATAGCCATGACGAGTGATGCTATGATTCGCACAAATAGTATGGAATGGACTGTAGGTAATCCAGACCTGAAACCTTCGCACGATATTGAGCATCGCCTACATGTTTCATACAACACAAGTCGCTTGCAGACCTTCGTTGAAGGTTATTATAAACAATGTCTAAAACCGAACATGGCTCACTATGAGCGAACTGACGGCAATAAGTTTCTTTATACCCAAATAAACCAAAAGGAGATAGACGCGCTGGATGTCTATGCATATGCAAGCTATTGGCTCTTGCCCGAAAAGCTCCAAATTGCAGCCAATGGAGGAATATATAGATGCTTCAATTTCGGCTACGGCTATACGCATTGCTACACCTCATGGTTCTATGCAAGCAGCATCACGGCTTATCTCGGCAACTTCACGTTGCAAGGCTATGTTGACAACGGCAATCGGTTCTTGGAGGGTGAATCTAAAGGCTACAACGGAGCTTATTCTGTACTGAAAGCATCCTACACATGGCGCGACTTGCAATTCTCTTTATCATGGGCAAATCCATTCAAGAGCAACTACAAGTCGTACGAGAACGAATTGCTCA